>Ga0181612_119369_pt1 | contig 25747 bp, 32 predicted proteins | sample HoacroProtozoa21_FD_119630 | JGI IMG/M metagenome (GOLD analysis project Ga0181612, IMG submission 119630) | Hoatzin crop microbial communities from Cojedes, Venezuel. Combined Assembly of Gp0051906, Gp0051904, Gp0051908
GTGTTCACCAGGGAGAGTACACTTTCTTTGACCTTCCTTTTCTGGCTGACATACCTATAGAAGCTCGTATTCTTTGCATCCCCTGCCAAGTCCAGGACTGGGTCTTTTGTGGCTTTAGCTACAAATGTGAGTTATCTAAAAACTAACAGATTATAGCTGTAAAGAAGGTGACTAACTATTTTACCTCTTGAAAAGCTTTAAAATTTTATTGAGTAGTTTTTACTGGCAATAGAGTTTATCTTTTTAGAAATATTTCTATTCCTGACTATCCATCAGAAAAATGATTCATGAACTGTACACAAACTAGCAATGTGCAAGGCATTTCTAAATGAAATTACACAGAAAATGCAGAACATTCTTGTCCTTTGTGGCTATCCCAGAGGCCTATGAGAAAGTTGGAGGGCTGTCTTGTGCCAGTAGTTCACTGGAATCGCTCAGCAGCACAAAACTTCTGGTTAAACAGCTAGACCTTTGTAATGATGAGTAGAGTAAGTGGAAGTAACCTCACAGCAATACAATACCTAGCACTTCTGGAGTTGAACTTAGACCTGCGAGTGAAGCATTTAAACTAACTGCACATTGCATGCTAAAATTAGATGTCCAGGAAGGACATCCAAAACAGGCAACATGATGAGTAGGGAGCGATTTAAATTTGGTATGGACAGTTTGTCTAGATCTAGAAAGACAGAAACAGTAAGGGAAATCTTAAATTCTGTTTCACAGAAAATATGAACAGCTCAAACAGCTAATTCTGGATCCCCACTTAGTTACTGGAACTAACTTCTAAAAACAAAGGCTTGTTTCATTTCTTTCAAAGATATAGACAAAGTTCGCTTTTTTTAACAAAACAAATCAAGAATATATTTGGATGTCAAGGGATGCTGTTGTTACCAATTCCATTCTTCTAAGCCATCTTTTGCAAGATGAAATTTCTTGGGGCATATCAGGAGTTTTTACGTCTGTATATATATGTATGTATTTTATTATCAATTTGTTGTACCCAAGTTACAGAGGAGTTCCAATCTCCCTCATGCAACTGCACAAATTCTGCAGTTGTGAGCCAAAGAACATTCCTTGTATGTTCAGCCAAGAATCTACTGTTAGTCTAATTAAAATCCCAATAGTCCCAGTGAATTCTTAATCAAGAATTAATATTAGTTCATTTAAATGTGTATCACCACTTATAGTTCAGACAATGTGCAGTTAAAACTGATATAGGCAAATTTTCTAGTATCTACCCCTGTATTTGATTGCATGCTAACCTTTCCACTGACCCTCTGAGTATGAAACATAAACGGCTTCATTTTGGAGGTTTCATCTCGAGTCTGTCACTGAGAGGAGCATGATATTGATGGTAGGGTTTCTTCCCCCTCCTTGCTAGCAGGAGCAAAATGTTTCTGCTGATGATTTCTCCTCACTTTAGGGTCTGTTTGGAATCACTCTTATATGCTTGTTAATGTATTTTATACATTGTTCTTTCTTCCTCAGACCTCAAGTCCAGGGTACATCAAAATTTACTGTAAGATGCAATTTACGTATGGTAGCTAGTTATTCTTTCTTCTGTTACCACTAAGACTGGTTTTACACAGCTCCCAAGACTGCGCTCCTTTAGTGACCAGTAACAGACTGGTGAGCTGCTTATAGCCAGAGGACCCCACTGTCATTCCGTGCCTAGGCCTCTGCTATCATCTGATTTCTCTAGCCCTCAGTGCTGTGTTTTATTATACGGTCATAGATACTTCATCCTACAGGAAATAATGACTTACTGTTGCCATCTGTTAGTTCCAAAAGGCAACGGTTTGTTACAGTAGGCTGCAACCTGAGCAGGACAGTAGGCATTACAGCACACGGCAGTGCAATGCTAAGCAAAAGGTGAAGTGTAATACAGTAATAGGTAACAGTCACCTAGGTAAAATATAATACAATGATAGGTAATAGGAAACTATCTAACTAGATAGTTACCAAAAGAGTTAGACAATTGTTCATAGAACAGAACAAACTGAAGCAGAACTCCAGGTAGGCCAGAATAAAACCAGGCAAGTCCTGAGGCGTGCGTTGTGAGCTTAACACAAAGGCTGTGTCCCATTACAAACAATTGCATGCCACATGTACTGGGCTTTAGGGCAACAACTTTAATATAACTGGAAGCTAAGAAAAACACAGGAAACTGCATATGGAATAGAGCAATGTTTGCAGTTGCTCAAACTAGTATCAGCATTAGATGGGATTGCAGATGTCATCTTTGCAGGACACATATTTTCAGCTGAGAGTTAGGAGAAGGGAGATTCCTCTCCCAGGGCCATGGTGTATTAACACTCCAGTGGTTGTGCAAATTAAATTGGGGATTGTCCTTGAAATAGAAATATAATTGTCCTATATGACTTAAATATTTAACTGTCTCAGTACTGCCAGTGACAGGACGTGGGAAAGGCTCAAAGCTGCACCAGCGAAGGTTCAGACTGGACATTAGGAAACAGTTCTTCACAAAGAGGGCGTCAAACCCTGGAACAGGCTTCCTAGAGGTGTAGCCAATGCCCCCTCCCTGGAAGTGTTCAAGGCCAGGTTGGATGGGGCTTTGAGCAACCTGGTCTAGTGGGAGATGTCAGTGTTTGAGGCATTTGGACAATGCCCCTAACAACATGCTTTGACTTTTGTTCAGCTCTGAAGTGGTCAGGCAATTGGACTAGATGATCATTGCAGGTCTCTTCCAACTGAAATGGTCCTATTCTGTTTGCTTCCTTATCCTTCACCCAAGTATAGAAGAAGGCTTTCTTCCACAGTCAGTTCTTTAGCAGAGAAGATATGGGTCAGGCAGGATCCTAGCTTCGTGGTCATTCTTGCACTGGTCTCCTGCATCAGATCCTACTGTGCGCAGACCTGACCCTACCATGAAACCGGCACCCTCTTTGCTCAGGACCTGGGAACATTCTCCAAGTCGCCTTTCCACATGGGTAACCGCGTTGTGTGGAACTGTTTTGACAGGTAACTTCTCTTTGCTAAACCACTGTTCTATGGGCTTGTTTCTAAATGGGGCACAAGTGGCAGTCTCATGATGGCACCCCCCCATTAAATTGTGGCTTTCCTGTTTACAGCGAGCAGAGCTGTTTTGGCAAAAAGCAGAGAGATGCCAATCTGCTGAGCAGAGTCAGGCAGCTGCGACTAGGGAGTAAAGTCTCCTGTTTCATCTTGGTTTTGTCTTGTGGTTGAAGGGCTAGCTTCTGAAGCTGGAGGCGAGCAAAAGCAGTTTGAAAGGACAGTAAAAAAAGTTCAGGGCTCTTAATCCCAAGTTTCATATTTTAAGGCCCTGATGCATGATCCGTTTGGGATTTAGATGTGGCTGTTGAAGAATTTATCTCCCTTTGTAGCCACAGGGAAAAATGTTTCAGTGGTGATGATACCTAACTTAGCTGCTGTGTATCCGAGTCCTCAGTCACCACAGTTCACAGCCTGCGATGCAGCGAAATCATGTGCTGCAGACCCCGAGGGGGAAGGTGCTGCTGCTCTGCCAGGGCAGCGGCCTCGCACAGCCGGGAGTGAATCAGCAGAGCCAGTAAGTAAGCACCGAACGATGGACTCCTGCTTTGAGCCAAGTCTGATCAATTTTTTCTCTCTTTTCTTGTTGATACAGAGGCAAATGCATCAGCTGGCATCTTCTGGCAGGAAATACCATCATGACTATATAAAAGTAAAGATTTGCCCTGAAGGTACGTTGCTACTGACCACAAGGGCACCGGAACCATCCCCAGCTTTTTCTCCAGGACAGCAAGACACGACACAACTGGCCACTAGCAAAGGGTGAGAGGAAAAAGCTATGAAGGAAGAACTTACATGCTCATTGAAGTGGTTGAGTACAAGAAGTTATTCCACCTCGGAGACAGGTGGGGGGTTATACTACGTACTGTCTTACATCATCTAGTGCAGGTCTGGTTGGGGGTGTGTGAGATTTTTGTGAGGCATTTTTTTGTGATGGTGGGAGAGTTGTGCAGCAGGTCATGGATAAAAAAACTTGCCAAACGTACTTGTTGCATTTCTTATCACAGTAAATTCCCTGAAAATAGCTTTTCACTTACACATCCAGCCTGATAGCAAAATCATGCCCTTATCCCAAGATTTTCCTCCAAAAAAGGATATCACATTGTGTTTTAGCTACAGAACAAGTTTTACATTTCATATTTTTATTTTTCTTTAAAAAAAAGTAGGCATCTTGACAAATACAGACTTTCCTGAAGTGCATGAAATTTAATAAAAGTTCTATCGTTGTTCAGAGCACATGGAAGGAATGACCATTCATTCTCCCTTTCCTTTGAATTGCTTTCTTGAGTATTTGCTCTGTCAGGGAAGGAAGGGGAATTATTGACTTTCATCATTTCTTTATGGTTGGCTGTGACTTTTTGCTTACCTCTCAGTTTTGCTTTCTCTCCAGAACTGAATTATTGTCTTTAAAACAAGAAGGGCCAAACAGTGGCCAAAAGGGAACTGTCTTGCATGCACACGAAGCACAGCACTCAATAACAACAGCGATTCCAAAAGCATTCACATAAGCAGAAGAGGGAGAAATTAAAATGCATCTTTGTGACGAGATACGGGGTGCAAGTGAGTATTTACAGCTGACGCACGGCTGAGCTCCTGGCAACCGTTGCCTTTGCACAAGGTGATGCTGCTTGGGCTGGGCGCTGACTGAGGGTGTTTTTCAAGGTGCCCTCAGCTTGTTGCTAGCTGCTGGCTGGGCTGGAGAGGTGTGTCTCCTCACTGTCCTGTCATGTGCTGGATGGAGCCTTAATTGCAGCTAGGGACGCTTTCTGAGATGGCTCATGGTAGGTGCTGAGGGCCTCCTCACAGCTACGGGGCATTCGCAGCCCCCACCACAGACACCATTGCTCTGTCTATCAGAAATTTCAATTTCAAATGTGTTCCTCTGTTACCACATAAAACCCTGAAAAACTCCTGATGCTCTAGTGCTTTTACAGTGTCTACCTTTAAGTCACTAGAGGGCAATGTCTCTCAAACACACACACGGGTCCAGAATCTCACTCGCTGTTAAAGTCAGCATCTTGTTAGCTATCATTGAACTGAGACAAATGAACTCCATTAATTTAATGCTAAATTCAATTGCCAAAAAGGAGAGGATAAAAGAGACCATGGGAGAGCTTTCTAATAAATAGCAAGACTCAGGTAAAAAGTCTCTAAACTCTGGGAACCACTCCAAGAGTGAGATTATGGATTTATTGCTTTCTGCAGCAAAAGATGGGCTTGGAGTAATTCCCAACAGCCTTGGTTTGGGGAGAGCACCGACGAGCAAAATGCAGGCAGGGTTCTCGGAAGGAGGGAACTTGTGGGAATAGCCACCCTGCTTCTTCAGAGCACGTGTCCTGCCCTTTCTCTACGGAGTTGGGCCATGGGCCTGGTGAGAAGGCAACGTGACCATGACTCTCAAGTGTGTCTACCTTCCAAGCACCTCTGTCTCCCTCTTTTTTTTCTTTCCTTTCTCTCCCCCCCCAACCCCCCTGAGAGATTTTTCTCTGAACAGGTTTTCTGATGCCAGCCCTTTGGCTCTGGTGAGAATGGTCACTTCTGAGTGCGTATCATCTCTTCTTTATGTCATGGGACCCAGGTGTACACAGAGGCCATTACAGGCCATCTACCCCCTCTCATGCTCCGTCTTTAGTTTGGAGCGATGACCAGAATGAAGTTAGAGCACCTTGCAAACTACGTTCCCAGTGGGAGCAGCCTGGCCCCTCTGAGCAGAACTGGGCCATGGACAGTGATAGATAGCAGGCTAATTCTGACTTCACATTACATGTTTCTCTCCCTACCAATGCTAGGCTTGGCATTTTTAAAGATAAAAATTCGTAGTAGTATTCCCCCCTGAGACAGGAACACACCACCAATGTTCAAAACCTGGTGAGATCCCACTTGCGCTATCAGGACAACCTCTGCCACGTGTGTGTGCAACATCCCGGCATCGCAACTGGATGTGTGTAGTGCCCTTGTTCTCTTTGGGCTCTGACTTCTCTGGCTGGAGGAAGATGCACAGTTTCAAAGAAAATTAAACAGCTCCAAGTCGCAAATGTATTTTACCCTTTGTGTTGCAGCACAAAGAAATGGAGAATGCTTTTCTCATGACAGGTATTTGTCAGTTCTGCTCCAGCCTACGCCTTTGGTCTGAAAGAAAGGACAGGATCAGAGCCTGGCTTTGAAAACATCTCCTTGATGGGTGATGAGAAATGCACAGATGCTACCAGAGACCAGGCCTGTGGAGAGCACAGAATGTATTTTCCACAGGAAAGATTCTTTAATTTACCCTTAGCATCCTCACAAATAGAAATTACAAGGAAATGCATCAAGGAAAGAATTAATCAGATTGAAAGGCTTTGTAGTAATTAGAGAAAAGAATGGCATCTTCTCAGGCTCCCCTGGGTGGTGGTAATTACCAGCTGCACAACTGTGGCTTGTGCAACTTAAAGTTTTCTGGATTAAAAAGCTAAATATCTTCTTATTTCCTTTCTTAGAGAAGCCGCTCTTGGAATCAGGCAGCTACACAGGCCAACAGCTCAGGGAAACGTGCATCGAGCCTCCTTCAGCCTGGCAGGACACCACTGTACGTGTGGGGTGGTCCAGAGCCTGATTCCAAGCCAGGGCCCACTTACATCTGGCTTATCATTTTTTGCTGTTGCTTTGGACGAGATGGGTACCATTTGTTATCCAGCTACCCAAACAGCCAAACCCCTTCTGCCACAGCTGCAGGCAGCCTTAGACCCATCTGCTTCTGCACCGCATCCCAGCAGCAAAGGCCAGGTCACAGCCTCCTCCGATGCCAATACTGTCACTGGCACGGCTGGGGGACCTGAGGGGCAAGGTTGCACGCACTGGGACTCAGGGGGCTAGGTAACGCTCTCCAGTCAAGGAGTTTTATTAATTCAAGAGAGCTTATGAAAGTCCGGTTCCAAGCTAGTAATGAACCAAAAAGAAAAGGCAGCTCAGGGGAAATAAAAAAAATCCCTCGCAAAAAGAATTTTTACGGAAATTAACATCAAGTGGTGAATTCCTGTGATCCCCCTTTAAAAGGGTAAGGACACATAGCTGGGAGGGCTCATCAGCCACCAAATCTATCCACTGGTCTTCCTGGTCCTTTCCCCCAAATGAACAGAGAGCTGTTTCAAAGGTAGTTAAATACTTTGCCCCTGGTTCCTCAGACAGGCAGACTGTTTCAGATCCACCACAGATCATTAGGAGCTTTCTTTGAACTTTCAGCCTAAATGTGTTCACAGCCAGTGTTGTCTGGTTTGTACCAATACAGATCAAGCTGCTGCTCTCCCTCCATCGGGTTTGCTGTCTGTGCAACCATCACAAGGGGAATCATAAGCTCCCTTGGCTTTTGCTGAGTGTGACTAGATATGCCAAACTCTTGTGGACTTTTTTTCTCTGATGAAACCTCTGTTCCAGTGCTGCGCTGCACCAAATGTAATTTATCTCAGCATAGATAACCAGGGTGGTTTGCAGCATTCCAGATGGGGTCTCATCAGTTTCTCCTGTAATGGCACTTCACATAGATGGTACTAATCCATGCACTATATGCCCTGTGCTGAAGAGGAAAGAACACCCAAGGGTCAAGTTCCCTTAAAAAATAACTGCAGCTTCAAAGGAGGAGTGACTCACGTCAATGATTTCCTTTGGCAAACCAGGTTGGGCTAGTTGAAAGGCTTGCCATGGTCCGGTTGTCTTGGAAGTGAACCGAATTCCCAAGGCTGTGAGCCAACAGATTCATTATCTCCACGAGACCTGAGCTCAAGCCAGAATCAGTCTTTTTCAGCCTGTTCCTCTCTGCCCTCCCCAGTCAACAGCTGGCCCTGGGCTGTGTTTCTCCCCTACTTGTTCCCCTTGAGTCAGTGATATACACCATCCCTCCTTGTAACATAAATCCAGCTTTTTCCCACTAAGCTGAAGAGTTTGGCTGTTTTCTAGCTGTGTCATTAAAACACCATAGACTGGAGAGGCAACAGATCAGTGACCAGAGCTAATAGCAGCAAAAAGGATTAAATGAACAATAGGTCTTGAGCGTAATTTATGAATGCCATTAGCTGCTGAGAGGGAATTACATTATGGCTGCAGTTCTGAGGGGGAAGGGTGGGTCTTATCTAGGCAGGAAGAAAAAAAATGTGTCTGATTGCGTTTGGATTAACAAATAATGATATCGATTGACCGTGTGATACGTCTAGGGCTGTTACATTTAGATCAGATGTAATAATATCTGAACAAAGACAAACTACATTTTCTCTGCCTTGCATTCAGACCCCCATGGTTAGCAAATATTGTGTTCATTTCCGACAGCTGCCGGTCACCCTACCTGGTAAAGCACAGTTCTCCATCAAAACTCTTGCAGAAAGGCAGGTTTTCTTCTCTAAGCAGCGTGACCTCAGTCGCACAAGTGCTTCCTTGCAGCCTGTGCACCACGTCCCAGGGATGGGACTAGGCAAGCAGTGCCTTTGTTTGCAGTATCTCCTCCGCCTTTCGTTTAATAGCCAACACGGTATCTCATTAAACTGCTTAGCTTGGCAGCTGGGGCCATTTGTTATTGTGTGATATGAAGGATGATAATCAGATTAAACCTCGGGATCATATTGTGGAGGGAGAGATTAGACTGGAGAATAAAGAGAAAGTTTAATTTTGTGTGACAGTGCAGAGTTGCCTCTGCTTGAGGCGGCGAGGGGGGTAGAGAGCAACTGCGGAGGCTCGAGCTGGGGAGGATTTGTTTCGCTGGCTCCCTGCTCAGTTTTGAGCAGGAGGGTTTTAGCACCTACTCTGAAATACAGGGTAGCTCGGCAGTCACCAGCCCCTCGCAGGGTTGGTTCGCTCTGCTTCTCAAATGAGGGCTCGAATAGAGGGCTCGTACAGGGAAGCAAAACCCAAGGGGTGTAAATGACACCAGAACCCAAAGCTGCGTGTGTGCTGAAGCGCAGTACTGCTGGGAGGGGGATGCCCTTGGCACTAGCCACTTAAATTTCATTATCTCTGTGCTGGAAGCCCAGGTCCTTGAGCTGAACTGCAGTTCCCCAGCTGCTTGCCACTCCAGCGCATTCAGCACAGCATCCTATGAGTCCTCCAGCAGTCTGAGGACAGGAGACACCCTCCAAAAGTCAGCAGGAGCCCCGCAGTGTGAATATAGAGCTAGGATGTCTTCTGTGAGCTCCTCTGAGCTGCTTTCTCTAGTATTAAAAGCAGCAATAAAAGTTGGCAGGTTGGGAAAGGCAGCATGCAGATGAATTTCTGCATCTGTGCCACCGGCGAGAAATGTCATCATGGGTCAGAGCAGCTCCAGTCTCTGTCCTGAGCCCATTTAACAGGCAGGTCTCATGGAGAGACCCCAGCTACCACCAGCTTCAGAAACAAATTCGGACCCCTGCAGCTCTCTCCATGGGCATTGCAATGGGCAGCAGGTATCCCAAACCCTGCCAAAAGGATTTTTTAAAGTGTTGGCTGCCATAGTGCAGCTCTGGAATCTCTGTCCTGTTTTTTCCTTTTAGTCGACAGACAGTTAAAGCCAACGAGTGGGCAGAATCTGTAGAGAGAACTGCTTTGGCTCGGGGGAGCTGCAGGTTCAGAGGAGGTGCATGCACTCATGTAATCACAAGCATGTCCTGTCGTCACCAGTGAAGCCAGTGGGAACATATAAATATACCCACTTTCAAAAACGGTAGCTAGGCTGAGTCCTATCCCAGTTGAAGTAAACAGCTGTCAAAAAAGTGGAGATAAAAATGGGTAAATCAATTTTTTAAAACTGTACCTAAGACAATTGTAAGCTCTGTTCCCACACTCCCGCTGCTAGTTGTCCTGGAGATACACTTAATGAATAATATATTCTCTCATCAGCTTGATCTTTTGCTCAGATATTGAACCCTCTTCCTTCTCCTTTGTCTGCTCTCCATTCCCTAGAGACAAAGTACTTCAGGGCAGGAGCCTGGCATAGAAAGATCTTCAGTTTCATTATGTTTCCTGAAACTTAACACAACGCAAACCCCTAGCAAAACCTCAGAGAAACGGAGGAGATCCTGATCTGAACAGCTGGAAAGCTGCCAGAGCCTTTCCAGCCCCCCCAAGATGACTTCTGGGGTGATGAGGAGGCACTTCAGGGGGAGCAGATGGATGAGAAACTCCGTGTGAGTGCTACAGCCATGCAGATCGCTAACGACGTCCCCTGGTTTGGGATGATGAAGTGCCAGCGCGCAGGGGCTGGCGGTGCCAGATGCTCAGTGTATGGCTTCGGGGAACTCGCATCCAACATTAACACCAAAAAAGACGGCAACAGACTGCCTTCCCCTCCTGGTGCCTGACAGAAACAGGGAAAGGGCACTCGCACAACAGCAAAGCACAAATCTAGCCGTGGCACTCTTTAACCTTGCAGCGGGGTGGGAGGATGCCCACTGCTCTCCCTGGGCCAGACCTCCACGCAGTGTGTTGACTTTGGGCAAGGTCCTGGCCCAATGAGGATCTGGGGAGGCTGCTCTGGAGGCAGAGCCCTTTGGCAACACTTCAAGGCTTTTCTGCTCAGCCCACAGCAGCAGCAGGGTCAGAGAAGGGGCAGAAATCCTGCTCTGGCTGGCCAGGGCCGCCTTGGGTGCAGCGGCGGTCTGAGCCAGTGCTGCACAGGGGTGAAAGCAGCTGTCTGCCCTCGGGAGCTCATCTCTCTGTGGCACCACACGCTCCAGAAAGCGTCCCTGGTGATGGAAGAAGTTGCTCTCAACAAAGGCATCTCAGGTTTTCCTGAAAGTTTTAATAAGTGATGATGATCATATACAATAAGGATATGACATATGTTATGTAGTGTATGTCCCAATCCAGCCACAGCTAGTGTTTTCCTCCAGCACGCTCTATAGGTACACAGGCAACATCTGTTAGGGGGAGAACCCAAGCTCTCTCTGCCTGTGCACCCAGCTGGAACCGAAGGCGGCTGCCCTTGCAAGCCCTGCCAAGGGGAGGAGACTGACCCCATCAAATGTTGTCCTCCCGTTGCCCTGGTGACTTTGTCAGATAAGGCAGCCTGCACCCAGGCGCTGGCTGTGCTTGTACTAAAGGCTCTTGCAGGCAGTGATCCTGCAAATGCCCCCCGTGCAGAGAGGCCTCGGTCTTTATTACGCCTCTTGGAGCTGCTGCAACACAAGAATTTATTTGATAAATGGCTTCAGTCAGGTTCAGCCAGGCACTGTCCCCCAAGAAAGGGGAACCTGAGGCACAGCGGTGAGACATCAGAGCTGTTAAACCCCATGATACACACAGACTTGGGGCCTGTGAAAAGGGGACAGCAACACCTAAAATATGGGTACCAACCATCCGGCAAACAAAGTACTTGGAGAGTTGTTAAAAAGACTCTGAAACAAGAGCAAAGACCCGAGATGATCCCTGCTGTGTGCACTACTGCGTGTGCAACAGCCACATGGCGAGCTGGACTGAAGGACGTTGGGGTGCGAAGGGGGGCGGGAGGTGAGGGCAGTCGGGATGAGAAGGGTGATGGAATGTGAAGGAGGTTGGGAGGAGGAGGTGGCAGCAACCTCATCGGGCAGCCTGGGCAAAGCCATTAGCATGATCGCAGCTTGGAGAAGCTGTAGCAACTGGTTGCTTTCATTTGCTAGGATTTAACGAGAGCAGAGTTTTTCCACGCAAAGTAGAGGAGCGCATTGCTGCCTGTGTACAGTATTTAACTTCCCTCTTTCTTTTACTTAGGAAACCACAGCAGACACCACTCCTGGTGTTCTCAAATTGCATCTCTTTGAACCTTCAGCCTCCAATCCAAACAAGAAAACAGAAAACAGTGCTTCAACAAATAGTCACTGCTTACATCCAAAATATATGTAATTTACGAAAAACATGCTAGCATCCAAACCCAGTGCCCGCTCACTGAGCCCTGCATAACACCTGGTTAGTGAACAGGACGGCGCTGGGGTCCGAGTGTGTTTTTCTGAGCAGGAAATATCTCAAAAACAAAACAGAAATTTTGGCAATTCTCAGGAGTTAAAATACAGCCTAAAGTAATCTGGGAGAGCCCTAACACAGATTTCGGTTTCACCCTGTGTCCCAGGCACCGCAGGCGTAGCTCTGTGAGAGGCTGGTCGAGTACCCGCAAACTCGCTGTGCTAAGCCTACACTGAAATTTAGCACAAAACTCGGAGGCATGAACAGGCACATCCCTTTCTCAGTCCACAGAGAGACTGATCCAGCCTGTGACTAATAATAAAGGAAAACTCTAATATGTGCCAGATTCTGGGGCTTAATAGACAGAGACATTTCTGTCAGCCCAGCAAGGGTCTTGTAATGCTGACAGCAGAGTTATGTGGGAACGATATAATGGTTCTTGCCTACATACACTGGACAACAGCTCAATCTAAATATCACTCTGCAAGAGGCTGCAGTTCAAACTTAGCTTTTATTGATTTTTTTTTTTCAGTGCTCTGCTCTTATGAGCTGGAAAAGCCCTGTAACAAAACCCTGGTCAGATGAAATGCAGGTGCCGGAGTGTCATCACACTTGTGATGCAAAGCACACGGTAGTGCTTTGAAAGGAGATGACCATTAAAATCACCTGTTCTCCTTCACGTTCTTCCTTCCATTTCCCTTCAATTTGTAACCACAACATCCCCAAAAGCATCCTCACACCCTCTCCTCTCCCTGGCCTGGGTGAGACATGAGTGCACTGTAAGCATCAGCCCACTTCCGAGAGCCTGCAAAGACCGGGTAAGATTTGGACTGGGTTTAGCAGGATGTTTAAGGTGGGGGAGCTGTAGTTTCTCCTTCCAAGCATGGTCATTTGGCACAGGTAGTACTATGCATTGTTTTGGAAGGGAGGAGTGACTGCAGTGTTGCATATTCTAGACTTCTCCTCACTTATATCACTGCATGGGGCAAAAGGATGGCCAGTGGCCTATCCAAGGTGACGCAGCAGAGAGTAGGAGAACAGACCTGGACTCAGCTCTCCCAGCCCTCTGGCCTGACCCCTTAGCATGTGCTGAGATGAGAAAGTCATCTGTGGCTGTATGGCTACTCCTGTATGCAGAAAAGCTGCTACTGCTGTTAATGGCGCTGTCTTGTTTTTTCTCTCTGTTGTTATTTGATTTTCTTAACAGTATGGTTTCCTTTCTCTTTGTTTAAATCCTTCTTGGTGATTATAGAGCCATCTCTCGTCAAATTGCAGTGCTCTGTCTGCAGCATTTCTTGTGCGTTGGATGTAAACAGCTTTCATTAGTTTCAATAGTTTCTGGCTGTAAATGCAGGATTGTCATGAGGGGAGCATTCTACGTGCTGCTGCCCTGGCCACTGTTTAAAAGGTGGTCCTGCAACAGGGCAGGTGTGACTGGAAGGACGGTGTTTCTCACACTAACCAGAAACAGCAGTATTTGCAGTAATTCTGTTTCTCTAGCCTGGACAAGAAGCCATACGAGTATCTGGACCACTGTTGGTAGATGTGAAGGGATGCTGTCGCGCTTACCTGCTGCAGGGAGGCAATGCTGCTTTGCTGCCTGGTCTGAAAGGCTTGGGTACGAGTCCTGCCGTGGGCTGCCAGTGTCTCGGCTCCACGAAAACACCGGGAGCCTATGAGATCTTTAGAGACAGTTTCTTGCTGCAGCTCCATCTCTGGGTGGAGAGGGACCTCCCTGCATCTATTTCCCCCCCATTAGGGGCAGGGCATTGCTTTGGCCCCGCTGCCGGCAGCTGGGTGCTCTGGTGTCCATCAGGGTGTGTGGAGCTGGGGAGGGGGCAGGTGGGTGACCCTCTGGTGTCCCACAGCCTGTGCGTGCCCACGCGTGCCCTTCCCACGGCCGCAGTGTAATCCCCCCGCTTCTTCCCCTGGAAGAGCCACGAGCAGTGGGGAGAAGGGGCTGGGGGGGCTCCAGGTGTCCTCGGTCGTGTTCACCCTTGTGCCCCGTGTCTGTTTGGCGCTGCGGAAGACGGTGCTGCCAGGGGTCCTGCTCCGTTTACTTACTTCACGCGCGTGTGCCCTTATGCGCTGCCAGCAGCCCCTGGTTCCCCAGACCCTGCACCCACGGTCCTTGTGCAAGCCTTGCCTTCGGCTGCAGAGCCGCACCGGGAGGCTGGAGGGAGGCAGGGACAGAGGGGCAGCAGGGTAACGGGAGAAGCTTTCTGGCACTAAAGTGGCTTTAATACTGAAAAGGTTTTTCTGACGGAGGCACCGGGAGGGCTGCAGGAAGGCGCTGGGGCTCTTGCAGCGGGGAGGACTTTGAGGATGGTCCAAGGGATGCGGAGGGAGTCCTCTTCCCCTCTTGGGGCTGCCCGTACGGGGCACCCCAGGGCCTCGGTCTGTGGGAGAGCGGTGGCCTCTGGAGTGCACGGCAGCCCCACATTTGCTCCTCGGGCAGGGGCTGGCGCTGGGCCCCTGCCGTGGGGCTGCTGGTGGGTGGGCCAGCGGCATCTTCCCTCCCTGGCTCCTGCATGCGGGAGCCGTCTGGATGGCCTAGGGCTGCTTGAAAATAGCAGTCCATGCACACGTAAACCTCCTTCTTTCCCCTCATTGCCTCCTTCTCTTCCCTCAAAACCTGATGTGGAGAACGTGGTCCTCCGGAAAGCATACTGTTAGGAATAAGCTCTGCTGCTGGGGAGTGGCAGAAAGCCCCGGGGCACGTAGAGCTGATCCTCCATCCCGCTACCTCTGCTTAAAGCAGAGGGCTCCTGGGTTTCAGGGTAATCCAGCACCAGAGCCAAGGCAGTAGGGTAACTGCCCTCCCGGGGCAGACACCACAGCTGAGCCTGTCTGCACCCCTGGTCTGAATTTACCTTCACGGTCAGGTAACGGAGAGCATTGCTTCAGACTTGGGCAGCTCCACAAAAAACCTCTTGAAAAGCTTTTCATGCATTTTAATTTCATCCAAAGGTGCACAGGATTTTTTCCCCACCTGCTCTGCTCCAAGCCTGAATTTTCCTCTGCGTGAGCTCTGCCAGCATGAGCCAGCAGGCTCTCCCCGGGCGGCAGACGCGCCCGCTGCCCTGTTGCCCCGTGCCCCTCCTTGGCCCCAGCTTGGGCCAAGAACACCATGTACCTGCTGGTGGGTGGTGCATGTCAGCGCCTCTGCCGCAGTCATGTTCCTCAAGCCAACACCAAAAGTTGTCCTTTCTTTTTTTTTTTTTTATTCCTTTTAAATGAGTGTGCTAGATTTATTGAGCAATGGAAACTTTCCATTCCAAATGACTCAAGTTACGCTGGAGACTGAAATATTTAAATATTTCTCAGCAGCCTTTTGCACAGCTCCCTCCTCTTCCTTCTCTCCAGCAGAGCTTTTAAACCAGCAGATGAGCTGGAGGGGCCGTTCATTGTCCCCCCCCCCATCCCCAGACCGCGGTGCAGGCTCCAGGTTGCTGAGCACTGTGGCCCCCCTCGCTCGGAGCGAGGTGTCCTCGGCCGGTGCAGGGTTCGCTTTCGGCCAGGCACTTTGGATGCCATTGCAAGCCCTGGCGCCGGACTTTTGGCTTGCTGGCACTGCGATGGCAGCGTGTGCCTCCTCAGCAAGCAGCGCTGTGCGCTGGTGGTCAGACCCCCTGGGTCCAAATTCCTTCCCACCCGCCCAGATGCTGGTTCGGGGAGGCAGCTGGTGCTGTGCCAGCCCGCAGGAAGGTCCACGCATGAGGGTAGCCTCTGTCAGGGGGACCTCGCATTGCTGAGTGCAGCGTGTCTGCCCTCCCGCTCTGATGTGGGGTGCCCCTGATCCCACGTAGCAGTCCGACAAACTCGGGGCGATGCCGTGTGGAAACTGCAGGCAGTCGCTTGGTATCCGCTTTGAGCCTCATCTGTCTCAAAGAGCTTGTCTATAAATGGAGTTATTTCGGAGCAGGGGAAAACACTCGCTCTTTACTCCACGCATGGTGTTACTTAGGCAGATTAACGAACATGCAAATAGTGCAACTTGCACCCAAGTTAATGGCTGAGCAAGGTCATGCCCTGTGTCAGCAAGTCAGCCCAGCCCTGGGCGATGCGACTTCTTCAGGCAGCGCTCCCCGGGCCGGGCAGCCGGGGCACAGAGCGCAGCGGCTGTCGGTGCGACTTGCTGCTGGCACCCAGCGCGGCGTGCCTCGGCCCTGGGGACAGTGCCTGAGCTGCTGCTCCCCCGTGGTGTGCCCTGCCAGCAATCCCCCTCCCTGCCATCAGCCCCAAAACCCGCAGCAGCCCCTGGGTGCAGCTGGGAAGGGGTGACCCCAGCACGGACACCGCTCCTCCCACTGCAGCACAGCAGCCAGCCCTGCCTGGCGTGCAAGGTGACGGGGTGTGGGACATACGATGTCGGGAGGAGGGAACCTGGCCCCTACAGGTGCCCCCCACTCGAAGGAGTCGCCATAAAAAGCGTGCCCCCCTGATGCGGGGAGGCGGGTACCTCTCGTGAGCGAGCTGGTGGGCCCCCGGTACACACATCTCCCGCCCCACGAGGCAGGTGTGTCCCCACGTCGCAGCCCGGTGCCTCCAGCCCGGGGACCTGCAGAGCGTGAGTGTGGTCCCGCTGCAGGCAGCGGGGTGAGGTCGGTCTGCGCAGCGGCAGGGAGCCCAGCGCATTTGGCCTCGCGCCGATGCGACCAAATGACTCACGTCACCCTGGTTTTCCGAAGAAGAACAGGCGTCGGTGAGGTGAGGCTGAGTCATGCTGGCCAGGGCAGGTGCACGCAAAGCGCGAGGGGCCATCTCGGGTCTGGCCGCAGCGGGAGCGCTGCCGCAGTCAGATCCATACGGCCGTGGGCTGGGTGGGAGCGGGAGCCAGAGCCACGCCGCAGCAGCAGCAGCATCGGGTCAGCACGCTGCCTGTTGCAGCGCGGCTGCAGACTTGGCTCCGAGCGAGAGGTTAAAATAATCCCTCCCTGCCCTTCGGGGGGGTTGGATTTCCACTACGAGAAGCATCAGCTCGGAAGGGAGATTTCTGACTGAGGCGCTGCTTTGCTGCAGCTCTGCCGGGCGAGAGAGAGCGAGCGAGTCGTGCCTATTTTTTTCTGTTTTTTTCCCCCTCCTTTCCCAGCTCTAGCACTGTGCTTGCCATTCGCTGTCTTCCCCTCCGTCTGAACCCAGACTTTCTTCTGCTTCCTGCGGGGGTTTTGTTTGTGTTACCTGCAGGGAAACTTTTAAATCTGGGTCATTTCCCTCTTCATAGTGATAATTTTGGGAAAAAAAACCCCCACAAAACCAAAAAAAAAACCCCAGCCCTTTTCAATTGTACGGTTTTGTACATAAAACCTGTATCAACAATCATGATTATTTGTAAATCACTCCTATAGTTTTCATATTAAATATCACTCCTCAAAGCCCTAAAGAGAAGATGAGTGACCTGGCTTTTCATCTTACGTGTGACTGAAACCTCAGGATTCCTGCGCAGGTGGCTGTACTGGGCAGCACTGACAAGCACTCACAGTTAGTAGCTACTCCAGCAAAGCTCCAGAGCTTGCAGCCATGTAATTACGAAACCCACCACATCTTCTTTTGAAATAATAAAGTATCTTTCAAGGCCAGGGGGGAAGTGTGAAGAATGAGCCTACAAGCTTCACGTTTCTGAAACTAAGCAGCAAATAAAAACCCTGTGGATCCTTTTTTTTAAAAAAAAAAAAAATCCTGGCTTTTTTTAGCCATCTTCATGACACTTGAAAGCCTAACATATGACTTTTTTTTTTTAATTAAGTTGTTTGTTTTGGTTTTTTTCCCCCTCCCCTGAAACCCGAGGAGCTGGCAATTAAAAGGCAGCCATTAATCCACCCAAGTAGTTCTGAAAATACGACCTGTGGCAACGTGGCTGAGATGGATGGTGGTGCCGGGCTGACTGTGTATATAGCCAGGGAGGAGCCGTCTATATTTAAAAGGCTAATATGGTGGTTAGCACAGAAAATAAGACAAGTGAGTCCGTTAATTAGGAATAGAAAGCCTCAATCCCTGCAGCTCTGGTACACATCACACTTTCTTCCAGCCCTTGGCTTCCTCTCCACCGTGGTTATTGCATCTTTCTTGTTCATCTTGTATTTGATTATCAGGCCTTGGAGGAAAGGCTTTCTTGTCCTGGCGCAGCAGCACAGTCAGCTGTGACACCCTTTCCTACTCTTCAGGTCCTTAAAAGCATTAATTAGTGATCCTCATAATAAGTGGCAATAGCTCCCACAACCGCTCCGTGTTAGGTGAGATGCCTTTGACCTCAGGGCACCATTTAATTTCAAAGGATCACCTGGCACTGGTGTCAGCAACCAGAAGATGACATTTCTTTGAGGTATCAACTTCCAAAATTTTCCTGTACCCAGTGTCGTAGTGATGTCCTGCTTGAGCAGCCTTGAAAAAGCCAAAATATTTGACCTTCAGGATTTCAAAATCAATGAGTTTTGTAACTTGTGGCTCCATGTGGGACTAAAGGAGTCACACCAAAATTTGGGACAGCAAGAACTGCTGTGTTGTTTTTGGCCTGGTACTCGAAGCAGGAAGTGCCTGAGGTCTCAGGAAGCCAGTTTCCACAAATCCAGCCTAATTTTGGCAAATTCAGGAGGCTTGGAAACGACAGCCAGCTCTTGCATGACCTTAATCACGTGGAAGCAGGAGGGTGGGAAGAAGTCTGGTTCCAGGGTATTTGAGGGTTTCCTCATTGCTGACAAACAGCCCAAGTTTTACAGAGCAAACGCTGCGCACATCTGTCCCAGCCGGTCAGAGATGCTAAGCCTCGGGCTCTGTGTGCGGTACCCGCTCGGACCTCTGCTGCACGCGAGTTGCACGAGCGGAGTGCGAGGTGATGGTGTTTCCCAATGCCTCCACGTCACGAGTCACTGTGTGGCCTTACCTAGTGTGCTTTCAATTTGTAGGCTAGTCAGGCCTGTTTCCCTGCTCTGGTGAGACAAGGAAAGGGTGCCTTGGGCTCATCCAGCAAAAGCAAAGGCCAGTTTGTGGGTACTCTTGGAGAATGGGGTGGGAGTGGGTATCCCCCCCATCACACGATCATTGTGATGCTCCCAAAGGCTGCCCTAGACTACCAAAAGCAGTAATTCCCTGGGGTGATGACGGTCTGCGCCAGCTTGCTCTGGCTGCTTTGTGTTCCCCCACAGCTGGGAAACCATCCTGCAGCAATCAGGGAGGTGGTTTCCCATCAGAGATCCATTACTCTTAATACCAGCCGTCTGCAGAGCTCTCTGCTCCACCTGCAGCCCTGAGATACCTCTTCTCCTCAATAATTCAGCGCCTCTAGATACGCACGGTAGAGACTTGGCTCCTTTCAGCGGGGACTTCGCCTCCCGGGTGGCAGGCAGTGGTGATGCCGCCCTTTCTCTCCGGGATGGGCTTGCCACGGCAGACAGAGGAGGCAGAAATGCAGCTTTTCCCTCGGCACGGGAGAGCTGCCGTCCCCACCTGAACGGCCCTCAGCAAGGCAGTTTTAGCAAAGCTGTAGCCCTCCAGACTTGGTCTCCTGCTGCAACTGGATTCCGCCAGCAATGCGGGGCATCCCAGAGCTTCACAACAGCGTGGGGCCGATGGGGCGACCCCACACCCCAGCAGCTTCCTATGGCTGCTGGTGCTGGGCTGGTTGATCATCCATGGTTCCCTCTGTTCTGTGACTGCTCCCGGCTGTGCCAGCGCCCGGCGTGAAGGAACCTGTCGCTCCCTGCGAAGGGTATAGTCTTGCCAGGTATATCGTGTCCTCGTTAAGGGAGGGCTGCTTGTCTCCTAACCCCCCCGCGGTGGGGGATGCAGCGTGCCCTTGGTTATGTCCCCATCCACCTGTACAAAGCGGCCGGGGCCGGAGGCTGGACGTGGGCGTGCACGCTCAGGAGTGCTCCTTCCCCGCGGCTGCGAGACCCGCACAGCCCCCACGCCAGCCTTCTGCCCCGAAACAGTCATCTGAGGAAACTTAATTAGGCAGCAAGAAACAAGCGGAAGGCATGGGGAGTTAAATGGGTGGTTAAGGGAGAGAAAAGTAGTGGGATTATTTTTAGCCTTCCGCTGCGGACAGTGGAGATGCCCCCGCTTGCTGCTGTACCGGAGGGCACTCGCAGCTGCAGGCATCGCTCTCTCAACGTTCAGCCTTGGCCTCGCTGATTTTTTTCATGTCTCTTAAATAAACCGCTAATCATACGTGAAGAAAGTCCAGAAATAAGCTGAAAATGCAAGGTGTCCACCAGCTGATGCGTCCAGTGTGAGCAGGAGCCCAGGACAGGGCTCCTCGAGCCGGTGGGAGGGGAGCCAGGCACCACTGCAAAGCTCTCTGTGTGGCTTCACTGCATTTACCGAATCCCCGTGAGCACCAGGACTGCGGGGCGGGGGAGGAGGGACCAACCACACTGAATTTAGTGTCCCAGGCGAAGGAAAAAGGCCAAACCCTGCTGCCCTCGGTGCGGTGGGCCTCGCAGGTGGGCACCCCTGCGGGGAGGGGAGGGTGGGATGTAGAAGCCAAGGACACGGGCGTGCAGCTCCAGGTACCCGAGGGGAGAAGCTGGCTGCTCCCGGCTGAGCTGGCTTTAGCTGTGGGGGACAAGGGACACCCGGAAAGCCACGCGGGGAGGGAGGTGGCTGATGTGCACCGGGTCTGGGTCCGGCACCACCAGGTCTGGGCAGCGCCCAGCAGCACGGCCCCTCTGCCGGGCGTCACAGCCGGCCTCACCCAGCCTCCCGCCTGCCCGGTGTGTGGCTGCGCTTGTGGCTTCTCCTGCAGTAGTTTTCCATCGGGGAACATGTGCGAGGCTGGGTATTTTCCAGAAAGCGGGACAGAAACTGACATTTTCCAGGACACCCCCCCCACCCCCCCAGTCATCAGCTGGTACAGCTGACTCATTTTTATCTGGTTTCAGGGTTGCGCCTGCTCTTATGCCTCTTCCTCTCTCCCCACCGCTGCGTCTCGCCCTGGCACAGCCGCTGCCTTGTCCCCACGCACACGCGAACGCCGCCGGCACTGCCAGCGCTCCGGTGTGGCTCTGACCTTGTGTGCCGTGCAGGAGGCGAGGACCAGCCTGCTCCATCCCTGCTCCCAGCTACGTCTCCAGAAACCTGGCTGGTCTCTCCTCCCCACCTTGTTCCTCACCTGGCCTGGCTGCGTCCTCTGATTTGGCTCATCAGGGTCCTCTTTGCTCTCCAGGCTGCCCACAGCTGCCTGCAGACCCTCTCCCCCGGCCTTTGCTGGCACTTTTGGATGTTTAGACCCCTATACCTTCACTGCAGCATCCTCCCTCCTCATCCTCCCCCCTTGCCCCACTTGCAGGCAAGGTGAGGAAGCCCCCACCCGCACCCCACGCAGGGTGGCAATTCAGCTGGCTGTGGTGCGAGGGTCAGCTCTGTCAGCTGGGAGACAAAGTTTTAACCAAGGCTCTGCGCCGGTACTTAAAAGCGAGGTCGTGCAGCCCCAGCTGCCCTTTCTCTGCGAGGGAGGGAAGTGGTATCACTGCTGTTTCAAACAGCATTATTTGCTCACTCCATGTTTTTCTGAAACTGGAGTATTTTTGCCCTGCCCCTGCCTTTTCCAACCCCCTGAACCCTCCCGTTCAGGCTGAGCTCTGGTGTGCATCGGTGGATCCCCCCCTGGCCCCCATTAGCCCGGAGAGGGCAGCAGGGACAGCCTCGGCCTTGGGACACCCTCACACATCTCGGAGGGAGAATGCGGAGACCTGCTGCGCTTCTCCAGCTCAGCGCTCGCAGCTCCACGGGCACCCAGTCATTACCCTAACGAGCAGGCTTATCTCGGGATCTTTTCCATGAGAGCAGCGGGAAGGCGGGCAGTCCCCAGAGCCTTTTCCGACAGCCCTTTCGCTCCCCTTCGCGTTCCCCCTCCTTCTCCCCATCCCTCCATCTCAGCTCTTGGCCGGCACAACGCCAGCCCAGCTTACGCACGCACGGCTTGGCTGCACGTGCCCGTCCTGTTTAGCCCGATAAAAAGCGCCGGCGGAGGGAGATGTACAGACGCCAGCCGAGATGCAGGCAGACGCTGGAAGTCAGAGTGGGGAGAGGAGCACGAGCGTAACCGAGCAGGAGAACACAGACGCACGCAGATGTGCGCGTAGCCATTAGGCCACCTGGGCAATTAAGAGCAAGACACGCGCTGGGGCTAAAGGAGACAGGCGACCGTGGGCGCACGTGCAGGCAGGCACACGGGGACGGGACATCTGCAAATACCTGGGAAAAGACAGATGCAGCCAGGCAGAGGAACAGCAGGCAGGTAGAGAGGGACAAGGGAAGAGCTGCAGAGACGCGAGGCGGGGGAGAGCGGGCGGGAGATGCTGTGCCGGCTGCGTGCACAGCCGCGTGCCCCGGCCCCTTCGCCCAAGGGAAGGGGCGAGCGGCTGGACGGGTCCGGCCTCCTCCCTCCTCGCTGGCCGGATCCAGACCGCAGACAGCAGCTGCCTTCAGCGCCGGGACCCACCCCGAGTGGTCGCGCTCATTTGTAGACGGTTTCCTGCCCTTGGCTGCCTTACAAAACCTCGCAGCGAAAACTGCGGTGAAAGAAGGTTTTTGAACGTTGAATGCTGACCTGCACAAGCCCAAACCCGACCGCCCAGAAACGTGGGCTCATTAATGCCTCCTTGCATAATGAGGAGAGAAAGTAAAATCCTTTACTCGGTCGGGAAATTTCGAGGCTGTCTCCTGGCTGGAATACTTGCTTGGCAGCTCCAACCTCCTGCTATAGACTTGCCGCGACTAATCCTTTTCCTCTTGGCTCCTTGATCCCCCCAACCCATCTCCCCTTCTGCCCCCAAGAAGGAGAAGGATCAAGTCCCAGCAGTCTCCAACGAGAAGGTTTATGGAGCTCCCTTGTCATGGAGCTCCAGACCGCATGAGAGCTGCGAACGGGGCTGCCCAGCGGTGCCCTGCCCCGAGCTCGCCTCGCACACCTCCTCCTCTTGCTGCTCTGGCACTGCGGACGGGAAACCGAATCCCCGCTGCCCGCTCTGAGCCACTCGGTCTGCTCGTGGTCACTTCCTGGAGACACTGGCTTTATTCCTCGGGCCAGTGGATGGCTTTTGGCACGGGAGCCAGATCAGCGGATGGAAACATCCTCCCTGCGAGCTGCAGTGACATCCTGCTATTGTTGGCACTCCTTGGCAGGTTTATTCAGCTGCTTTGTACCAGTTGACATCTCCGGGCTTTCATCAGAGCGCCGGTATCACCGTAAGGAACACGGGCTTCCTGACCTAGTGCCCAAGGAGAGCCCTCTGCTCCTGTTTACGGTCAGGATGAGAAAGTAAAGGAAGTTGAAACACTACTCAGGAATCCACTCCAGGCTTTAATCACTACTGTCACTGCTAGAAGACGTGGGGAATGTTGAAAAATAATCACCGTGCTGTGTAATAGGATGCAGATGTTCAGGTTGTGATCTATCCAGACACCGTGACCTCCTGGCTACTGGAAGACAAGCCCTAATCAAAACTCTGCAGCTGAAAAAAGTTGCTCCCACAAGCCTCCATGAAATCAGGAGAAGCTTTGTGTGTGATCAGTAGATGCACAGTGGCTCTGGCTAGAACTTTGGTTGGGGCAGGGCAAATTTCCCTGTCAGCAGCACTGGAGAGCCGCAGTGGCCTCTCCTCGTGGCATCGCTGCCTGGGGGGACGGGAGCGAATCACGGCCCCGTGCTGGGGTTCACCCCCGATCGCAGCCGTAAACATGCCCTGATGCTGTTTAGGGGATACGGGCGAATGTGTTCGCTTGGTGCTGGGGTGTCCCCAGTCACAAACAAAGGGGTGGAGGTGACATTCCCGCAGTGGCAGCTCCTTTCTCCCACACACGGCCCACCTCTGGGCACAGCACAGGGCAGCCCAGGGTAACCACAGCTGGAGCTGGTGTAGAAAGGCCCCTGGAAAGACAAGAAAATTAAAATTACGAGTGTCTTGTAAGCTGCAGGGTATTAAGGTACATACACACAGCTGTATACATGCCATATGTGCACACCTCCCTGTAGAGGGGTGTGGGCTGATGAAGCCCTGTCCTTTCTGGGCACAGTGGGTGCGTTTGTCCCGTGCTGCTCCTTCCCACACTGGAGCTGGGTGTCTGGGAGTCACTAGGGCAGCTTTGGTGAGAGCAGAGGAGGAAACTGCCACCTTCTATGGACCATCACGGCCCTGCCATGCCCCTGGGAGACAAAACTGTGCAGACCTCCTTCACAGTGAGCCTTCCTGCAGCCACAAGAGAGCTGCGGTGGGAGAAGAGGTCCAGACAGTGCCACCGCTGCTGGTTGTGTCATCCATCTTGGCCTCCTTCTCCTCTCTCCTCCAGCCCTTGGCACTCCTGGCAGCATCTACACTGGCCATCCCAGCTGGGGACTGCTGAGCCGCTGCAGGGCAGCACTGCTCTCCGAGGAGAAAGAGGAGGCAGAGTGGGGGATCAGTTCCCTTCTGCATCTCCCTGTTGTACCTGAGCCTCACTGAAGCTCCCGGTAACAACCGATGCACCGGCCAAGAATACCAGCTAAACAGCACAGAGACTCTCCCCTCCGTGCAGAGATTCTCGGCACAGACAGCTATGGCGAGTCCAAAAATAGCAAAGTTAGATAAATATGGAGAAAAGAGTTTACAAATTTCTGAGAGGGTGACAAACAGCAGCGCTCGCTAGGGGCAGGAGCTTTTTTTAACCAGAAGGCTTTTTCTTTCTGCAGATTCTTTCCCCACACACAATCAAAGAAAGATGATTTACTTTTAAAGCAAAATGACCTGAAATGTGAAGACTGTTTGATGGACAGAAAGTGATGCTGGTGGCTGCACTGCAGCAGAGAGAAAATCTGTGGCAAACATGCGCCTGCAAGACGGAGAACAGCCTGAGCCTCGAGTTTTCTCTTTCACAGCTCCATCACTTTCTGCCTGCTGAAGGCCTGAGGGAGTAGCTATTTAGGAAGCATATAGGAAAAGAAGTATGTACTCTAACCGGAGCAGGGAACTGAGATGCCTGCTTTTTCTCCCAGCTCTGCTGAAAGCTTCCTGCGTGAGTGGCATAGATCACCTTGCTTCGATGTACCTGCATGGATACAGATCACAGTACCCACCTCACTGGAATCAGTGAGGCACGTTCACCTGCCCTTAAAAGTCAGCAGCACCTGGAAAAACTTCACACGTTGCAAATAGAGACTATTTTTAAATCAGTACTTTTGGTCATATCTGATCCTCATGCCGTACTTGATGAGGATGAGGGAGACACGGCCACAGGTACGTTGCCTGCTGGAGATGCACCATCCTCTGCCGGTGCTCCCAGAGGGTGCAGGGGTGCAGCTGAGGTTGGGACGAGGCGGGAGAGGGGCTGGACGCCATCTTCTTTTTACCGACAAATAGGCACTGGGTGCTTGCAAACACCCCGGCGGAGAAGCCAAAACTCCTTCCCGAGCTCCTGTGCTTTCGGTGGCAGGGCCGCGGGGATGGCCGGTGGCTGCGCCGGGCACAGGGCAGCCCCGGGGACGCTCGCCCGGCTGAGCTGCGGCTTGGCTTTCAAACCAGACCGGGCGCACTGGGTGTACCGGAGACCCTGCCGGTGCCCCTTGCTGAAAGGAGCATTGTTATTCCACGGAAATGACCTTTGGAGTCCAAATGTCTTTATTTCAAATGAAACAAAACCAACCCTCACCGTTCTCTAAGCAAAAACAAATTAGCTGTTATTGCTGCGCAGCTCTAAATATCCCGCGGTAATCTTCCAGCTCCTCTCTCGGGCAGGTCGGTCAACGCATGGTGCTGCCTTAACTCATCGCTGCCGCCGCTCCCGCGCAGGTGAGAACGGCAGGGGAAGCAGCAGGGCTCCTCCCGCGCCTCGGATTTGTTTTGCCCTCTGCAAAAAAGGCTTAAAATGA
>Ga0181612_101657_pt1 | contig 25744 bp, 8 predicted proteins | sample HoacroProtozoa21_FD_119630 | JGI IMG/M metagenome (GOLD analysis project Ga0181612, IMG submission 119630) | Hoatzin crop microbial communities from Cojedes, Venezuel. Combined Assembly of Gp0051906, Gp0051904, Gp0051908
AGAGAGAGAGGGAGAAAGAGTTATTCTTGCTCTGCTGAATCCTGTTTCTCCTCATGGTCTAGTGTGGTTATTCCCTCTGTTCTATTTTTTAACACAGGCTGCAAGTCCAGCTTGCACAGAGCTGGAGACTGTCATGCTGGATTGGCTGGGCAAGATGATTAATTTACCTGAAGACTTTTTAGCTGGGAAGGATGGCCGAGGTGGTGGAGTCATTCAGGTACGAGGGGACGTGAAAAAAGAATACGGGATGAGTTTGTGGACTTTATGATTTTGTAAAACCTTCATACCAAAACACTAATAAAGGAGAGATATAATTTTTTTGCCACATGGGTTCCTTTCAGATTTTCAAAAAGATCGATGCTCTGTGAGAATGTCCACAGGGGGATAGGATCATCCATGAAAGCAGTGGTTTTGTTTTCAGAGCAGCTGAACTCTGAAACAGTTTTCTCTGTGAAGAATGGTTAGTAGTTCAGCTTAACAGCACAATTTTGGCTTAAAATTCAATTAATAATATTGAAAAATCATGTAGGATGGAACTTTAATTTGTTGATTGAATGAAGTGAGCTCATACTTACCAACAATTTCCAGCAATGTTTTGTGGCTGAAAATAGAAAAAAACTTCTCAAATAGAAATATATCTGAGGATTTTGAGTACAGCATCATGAAAAGTGATTATAAACGCTTCCCTGAAGTCCACCTTAGACACATTCAATTGTTTACTTCAGTCAGTTTCCAAAACAGCCTTCATTTTTTTTGGAAAAAGAGTGTCAGAGATTAAGCAATGGATAAAACCATTGGAGAGAATCTTCTACAAGTAAAAATAACAGAATGTAGTAGAAGGTCTAGCAGCCTCTGTCAAAGAAGTTGAAATTAAGAAGTTTTCCTAATATAACAAAAGGAAATGTTGGAATATTAAAAGAAAATTAAGAGCTGCTTAATATTTGAACCTGAACGGTTCTGTCAGTAGGTAATACAATTTTCAGACTACAGTGCAGTATCCAAAATAGAACAAACCCCAGACTTTGATGCTGACCGCTTAATGAAAGTGTACAATGTCTGAACAGAGTATCCGTACGATACATCAATGGGCAAACTTGCATGCATAATAAAGCTACATTGTTTGTCAGCCGTGGCTTCAGTAGTGCATGGTCTTTCTGCAAGTAAAGACTGTTGTCACAGCTATTAATCTAGCTAAAATAGAACTCTACTATGAAAAAGATGAATTTTAAATAATTGTTCTGTGCTCCTTTGATAATCTCTGGACTCTGGTCATTGGAGGCCAGGGCACAATCCATTTCATCCTATGGTAGGCTTCTAAAATCTGAATTAAATGTTAGAAATTGGGAGTTCTTTCCTTGATCTCAGCTGCAAATGCCTACAGCATATTTCAATTAATTATTCCCAACATCTTCCCAGGCAAGTATGAATTTAATCCAGCTGCTATGATTCTCCTAGGTGGAGCTGCGCCTACACCAGTTTATTGCCAGAGTAACTCTTTACTCATCTACTTGCTCTGTTAGGATCTTTTTCAGTACGATTACTAGGGAGGGGGTTATGCTCAGGAAATCAAGCTTTCGTCATGCATCTCAACAGTATTTATTTTGTACCAGTGAAAGCAAGCAATTATGCCTGATGGTTATCAGCAGGAATATTGCCCTTCCAGGCTGACAATGCTGGATTGCCCACAATTTTCATCAGAAACCAGTCAGTTTCAAGAATTAAAAGTGCTCTGTGTTCCTGCTTACGACAAAGTCATTTGTGCTGCAGATCTTCTTGTCTTGCTCTTGAAACAATAATGATACCAATAAGAGAGCGTGAGGTAAAGACAACATGAGCATGTGAAAGTGACAGTCATTCTCTTGGTAAATGCCAAGTAATTATTGTGCTATTGGGTAAAACTGAGCCTGTGAAAACTGGCTCTTAATTACATTTGAAAGTCTCTGTCAATATGAAGCACTTTGTTGTTGTGTGCAGGATGACACTTGAAAATGGCAAAAGATGAAAGAAAATTTCAGTTCAGAGCTCTGGTGGACATGAACATCAGTTCTTGCTGACATTTCTTCCGCCTCTTGAGCCTGCTTGCCATGGCAACCTTTGTTTGCTTGCAGTAAAAGGAAAGATATCATCATCCTTTGCTTAATGCAGAACACAGCATTCAAGAGGAGAAAAAAACAGCTTTTAAAAATAAGTGAGAAAGCAACTTTCTTCCTGAAGCTTGTATCCTGCTGTTCATTCTAGATAAACTGCTGAAAAGTGTACCTACTTTGAATTTTAAAGAATTTTCTTGCTCTGCAAAGAAAAAGTATTTTAAGGGTGAAACAACATAAGACTTAGCCTATCTTTGCCCTGGCAAGGAACACTGCTGATTTATCTTTTTTATCAGTTAGCCAAGTAGTGCAAGAACCTGGGACTTTTTTCTTCAGAAATATTTAGTGCAAGACTTTGGTGCCAGGTGAACAGAAGAGCCTGACAAACCAGGTTCTGCAAATACTGTAAGCTTCAGTATAAAAAAGGTGACTTAGGAAGCTAAGGCAAGGTGAAAAAGACTATGTCTGTTGTGAGACATCCAAAAGCGTTTCCAAGTTGCTGGATTCAGGTGCCTTTAGACTGTGTCCCAGCTGTATATCAGGAGGCAAGATTCAGCTGGGCAACAGGCCCTTTCTTGCTCATCCTTGTTTCCGTGTAAGGAAGTTCATACGAGAACTGATGTACATGCTGACAACGCGCCAGCCTGGATGAACAGCCAGGATGCCAGGACATCTTGTGGCACTCCTCAGAACGCTGAGGCTCTTCTTGAGCCTAAGTCATTTGCCTGCCCAGCCAGGCAGTCTCCAGAATAATGGGGACTTAAATTTCCACATCTCAAAGTAATGCCTTAGCTTTTGGAATTTCCTACAGCCAGTTTCTTTTCTATATTTGTGCACATTTCTTTAGTGTGCATATTCCTTACATTTACTGGAAAGACACTAACAATTTTATGAGGCTTAATCATTACAAAAAAAGGAAGAAAAAAAGTACCATTTTCTCCACATATATTTGAAAGATTTTAATGTATCCCCTTAAATATATATTTTAATAAAAGTAATAATTAGTATTATTTCCTACATACTAAATGCAAGGGTGCTAGAGCTAACTTTACTGTGAAGAACCCAGGTTTAGAAAGGTTGTTTTCAGTGACTTGTCCAATGTGAGATGGAATTAGGTCTCGCACACAGGCTTCAAGTTGCCCAACTTCATTATGAGGACATACAACTTACCTGAAAAACAGTATGGACGTCACAATAAGTTGCAGTGGTTTGCACATATGAAACGTATTCTCCTCTGCTGAATTGCTGGAAAGGGTGTTTCAGGCAACATTTTCTGACACTATATGCCCAGTACGCAGGTCTTCTGATTATGCAGGGTTCTTTAGGAATTATAGAATGCTGGTAAACAAAATAGGATAAAAAGAGCTTCTCAGAAAACAGGTGATGTTCTTGACTGAAAAACATTCCTCACATCTGCTGGACATCCGAGGACCCGAGTCATTGTATTCTAGCTCACAGGACTGTCAGGAAGCATGGTATTTTTTTTCACTGTTAGTTGGATAATATTGTGCTGAGCATGGCAGAGATAGTTTTGCTAACAACATCACAATGACAGAAGTTTTTCATCAGGAAAGTTACACTGTGTGAGATTCATCTCACGTTTTATCAGGTAAAGTTGATATATGAGAACACGCCTTTAGAGGAACGCTTTATCTCAGTCCAGAATATTTGCCTAAAATAGACAGAATTATTGCTTTCTGGGTATGCTTACCTCTCTCCACTGAATACTAAGGAACCCTAAACAATTATTTTATCTCAGATGGTATTTAACTTTTTAGACAGGTGAAGCAAGATGAATCAGATCTTGAAAGATCTTTATGCGTAATATGAAGATAATTGTGTGCAGACACTCTCGCATCACATCACTCCAAAATTAGCTTGTTGACACTGAGGACATTTCTGAGACATACTTATTAATTTAAGCAACTGTATTCATTGCAGTACTATGTGCTTGGCAGAGGGAGATCCACATGACAATTGTTCAACTTTGAACTAATACTTTGAAAAGCAGTTAGCTATGTTGAATCATAGCTTTTTTGCTTTTTCAGTGTTTTTTTCTCTTTTAGCCACAATAGTTGACTTGTCCAGGATCACTGTAAATATTAAATAAGTGTTATAATTATGCATGTTGCTTGACGGCAGTGAGAGGGGAGAGTCAGATTCTGATGGAAATTAAATGTGCAGAAATCCAGAGTAACCGAAATCAACAGTTACTCTGCCATTATTACTGGTTAACAAAAGATTGGTGCCTGGTTCGAGAGCCTTTTCACTTGTGTGAAAGAAAGTCTGTGAGTCCAGCTTTCTAGCACTGATTGCAAGGCTGGTGCCTAAACTGAACCAGCATAGAGAGGACAGAGGCATCAGGAAGGAGGACACCGAGATCAGAGATTCCTCCCTTGCTGTCACACATATTCGTAAGAAGCAGGAGATTGCACAGTTTCTCTTATGCAGTTTCTGTTAACAGCTTTGCAGTTTCATACAAAAGAAAATGTCGCTTTTCTTCTTCTGGAATGTCTTCCTTTAGAACCTTCCTTCAATTTGTCCCACAGGGAAGTGCAAGTGAGGCCACCCTGATTTCACTGCTTGCTGCAAGAACAAAAACCATCAGACGGGTGCAGTCAGAAAAGCCTGAGCTAACAGAAGCAGACATCATGGGCAGGCTGGTGGCCTATGCTTCTGATCAGGTGAGTATCCCTCAAAAATGGGAACACGGGGTCGCTGCTTAACAGTTTCAACCATCTCAATAGGCAGGTGAAATAAATATAAACTCTTTGGAGTGGTGACTATTTGGTTTTGCTTGTTTGAATCGTATTGTATTTCATAAGTGGGCTGGAATCTCATGTGTGCCACCATAATACAAAGAATAAACATCCAGAGGCCAGTGCTACATAAGCATTGCTTCATTACAAAAGGAGCTCATTTGAAGTAAATAAAGAGACTTGAGTAAGGTGTTAAATTCAGTTGTGTTGAGTAACTCTAGACTGTCTTTTGCTATGTCTAGGCTTGTGTGTCCATGTGTGCACACATTATTTTCCTTCTACATACACATGTGCAAACAAACATAGGTATGTCCTCCCCCTGTACACACACGGGTGCAGGTGCATGCATACAGACAAAACTAGTGCATGAATATAAAGCAAATTGGTCATAGTACTTGAAGAAGCTCAAAACATTATTGTTTTTTTTAAAGAAAAAAACTCCTAAGATCTCCATATATCAATCCATCTAAGAGATCTTCTAAGAAAACGGAAAACAAAATCCTTGATTTCTGACTGTGAGTGGTATTTAGCAGACTGAGTTAGTCTGATTTCTCAGCAGGCCAGGACCACGGAAGGCTTTTACTGTTAATGAAAGCAAATTTTAGTCTTGTGAATCGTGCTGCTCTTACCTTTCTGACACACTAATCCTACTGAAGGGCTAAGAAAAATAGCTGTGATATTTTCTTCTGTAAATGTCAGTGAAATAGAAGAAAATCCCTTAGTACGTGATGTTTAGTTTCAAGTAATATCTGATTATGGAGAACAAAATGGCCAGGTTTCAGGCTTGCCTCTATTTATTACTAAGTGTGTCTTCAAAAGCACTGGAGAACAAGTTAAAAGTATACTTGCTCTTTGCTGGTGGGAAGAGGGACTGCACTTGTAGGGTGAGAAGAGTCAGCACAAGAAAACACGAGGAAAGATAACTGTTTTCAAAAGGCACAGAGGATATTTGTCCTTTGTTTGTCTGGGACCCTAAGGTCTGTGTTGCACAGACTGGCAGCCCCAGAGCTCAAACTCTGACCCAGTGATGCACAAAACCTTTTACTTGTTTTCATTTTTTTGTCCCATGTAAGTGGCTGACCTGAGATGAAGACTGACAGGCCTTCCTGCCTACTGAAGGTCAGAGGATCTTCTGTTTACAGAAGGATTTGCCTGAAGGTATTGCTGACCTTTCAAAGCAGATTGTTGCAGAGCTCACCGGTCCTTCCGCATTAAGAACAGACCTGTGTGACTCATAGGCAATAATCCACAAAAGAAAGTAAGCCTCAGCCATTCTGCGGGAGAGAAAACCACGCACTGACAGAACATAACACTGCAACAGTCTGTTAGGAGGGAGGTAAAACGTTGGCTGGTAAGGAGACCCAGAGCACAAAGCTGAACTCAGATCTCATGTATCTTGGGAGATCATTTTAGCTTCTCAGCATTTGGGGAAAATCTATATCCCATTGAAATCATTTTGCTTTGTGTTAATGAGTACAGCGCAGGAGTGGCAACAAAGCTTTCCCCAGTAACTAACTGGGGGTTTGGAGACAACAGAAGAGGACACCTGTCTGTTTTAGTGCTTGGGCTGTCCTGGGTGAGGCTTCTCTTGCAAGGGACACTGCGTGTGAGACCTTGGGGCTGAGAGGAGCATCCAGCAACCCCTGACAGTAGACACCTGACTGTTTGGGACCAGGACAGAAGTCACGATAGTTTTTTGTTATTCTCAAATTTTCTCAGGCCACTTCCTTTGTCAACCTTTTTTGCTGTGTTTATTTGGTTACTGGAAGCAGCTGCCCACTCATTTTACTGATCTCTGGTTCCTTGTTCTCCTCAAGGATGGTGGGACATTCCTGAGTACTTTGCTGAGGACTAGGGATTCCATGGAGCAGCAGGTCACTAAAGATTTGTTATAATGCAAAAGCATCTTGGCAGTTTTAACCTTAAGATTGTGAATGGCTGTAGTTATTAGAGAGCCTTACTACGATTTTGGAGAGTTGAGGAAGGAATTCTGAGGTTCTGACTGGCTAACAACCTCAGTGTATTCTTATAGTTTGCTTATTTACAATTCTTGTATAAATCAGTTGTAGAACACCACTTTCCGTTGTACACTTGAATTAAGTATGGGATTGCTATGGCGCACACGTTTTTCACTTCAAAAGCAGTTCGTTATATTTCGAGTCTAGACTTCTGTATTTTCTCAAGCTGGTGCCTAATTTGTTTGCCAAAGTGCTTTAACAAGGGGCACTGCTGAGATACAAATTAATAGTCAATCTGCCTTTAAAACGCATCATTCCAAGGATGTGTGAAGCTGAAAGGCAGAAACTGTATCTTCATCTGGTCTTGTTCTACTTCTGTTTTGGCTTAATCTTTTCCGTGATTGTATGCTAAGTTAGAATAGAATTAGTAAGTGCTCATGTAGGCACAAGCAAGAAACAACAAGGGTAGGATGGAGATTATGAATTAGAATAGTCACGGTATGAAAATGTGGGGAATTTTTCAAATCAGTGGTAATTAATGAAATTGTAGAAGGTGGAAGGTAAAACAAATTTTTGGTTTTAGTCATGCTCTAAAGGAGAGTATTTTGTGGCTAAATATACCTTTTACTGTTGATAGAGCTATTATAGTACTGTACTTCACAATTTTATAAGAATTTCTTAGTCATGTATTTGTTTTTATTTACTGAGATGTAATTTATGTACTAAAAAATATTATTTAAGGAGAATTCAAATAAAATGGGTTATAAATAAAACAACATTGGGAATGAGCTCTAATTGCTTACCAAAATGAATGAATGATTGAACCACAGTTTCTTAGGTAGGTAATCTGAAAAAAATGGTAATGTAAGAAAATATGTCAGTCTATACCATACCATGATGTATATTTTTTTAGGGTTCAGCAAAGCTGCATGCCATAAAAATATTCTAGTGAGCAACTGAATCATTATTAGGCAAGCTGATTATCTGCATGTCTTTTGCTTGATTTGGATCCAAATCCTGAAGCTCTTAATCAATCCTACCTAATTGTGAACATGTTAATTAAAACTCTCACTAAGGTTAATTGAACTCTTGTCTGAATGACGCCATGGCAATCTTTTCAGGACTACTTCAGGGTTTCTATTAGTGTATTTGCATGTGTATGTATGTATATATATGTATGTGTGTCCATCTGTCTATCTATATGATGGAATGAGAGGTACGTATCTGTTATGTATCAGCAACAGTCCCAGGATCTCAAGTATTGCTTCAGTGGAAAGAAATTATTTTTTGTTTTCAAATTCAAATGAACTTCTTACATTCCAATAAAAGGTATCTGTCTTAAAATCTGCCCATTTCCTTGTAGGCTCATTCATCAGTGGAAAGGGCTGCATTAATTGGTGGTGTGAAGATTAAAAATGTTCCTTCAGATGATACATTTAGTGTTTGTGGTTCAGCCCTAAAGAAAGTTTTGGACGAAGACAAAGCTTCTGGTCTCATCCCATTCTTTGTGAGTACTGGATTTTAATTCATGAGTGGATTTATTGCTTCTGATGAGCTATTTTTGATATGAGTAGATAATCTCATCCCCAACAGAGGGATTGATAGGCGGTTTAGCTAGAATACCAGGAGAGGTTCCATGAGTGTTCTTCATACACCTTTCTGTGCAGTATAAGCAACTCATCTGAGCAGCTGGTTGCACTAAATGATGTTTTAAAAGCACTGAAAGTTACATTAGGAAGTTGAATAAATGCAGGTGAATTTTGTAGTTGCAGATAATCCTGCAATGTTATCATCTCCTCTCTGTCAGACTGGTATTTGTGGCTCATCTCTAACAGGCGAGCTATAGCAAATCTGGCTGTGGAAGGTTTAAGGTGTCATCATTTCTTGTTCTCCATCCACTTTCCTTTCCAGAGATTCCTGCTTCCACAGCAGTCCAGCAAAAGCAAATGTTTATATCTCAGTAGCTAAAGCTCATAATCCCCCAATTTTTGACACAGAACAGTATTGGACTGGATACAATTCTAAAGTTTGCTCCTACTGTGATAAGTACCTGATCGAAAAGACTATTTCCTTATTCATCCGATCTACTTCTCCTGTCAGTTCAGAACACCATTTTATTGTTTCAAGTTAAGGCAATATTTTACCATTTATTTTTTCATGGAGCAAGTAACCTCTGTGGTGTTTTTGTACATTGTCAACAAAGTCTTTTGCTCATCTCCAAGCATTATGCCTCTACAAACTTGATATAGACCATGATCAGTATAGATCTATAAAGGGGTATAATATGCTATGAATAATACATTTTTACTGGCCTCTTCTGAAGAAAAATTGGAGGAAAAAAAGAACTATTTTAGAAACAGAGAACTTTAGAAATGGGATTTTTTAAGACAGTAAAAAATATGTCACAATTTTTTCAGAAAAGTCATGTCTGGCGACAATTTTTTCTTCATGTGGTAACATTTTGAAAAGGGCTAATGTGACTTAAATTTCTATTAATTGTTTTCAGAAGAATTAGCAGATTAAGCTTGCTTATAGTCATGGGTAAATGCCAAATAGGACAAAGAAGCTTGAATTTCACCAAGCTCTTTTGAAAATGTGATCTTTTTTACTCCTCGTATTATTAACCTTTAGGGTCTGTTTTTATGTAGTATGAGGATAACTAGGGTGAAGAGTGTTTTTCATACATGCAGAAGGCTGCTAGTTTCTAGCCTGCCCAGAATTAGTGAGTCCTTGGGATGACCAAGCACATCCCATCAATTGCTTTCCAATATAAGATGACTATGACTGAGAAACAAGCATCTATAAGGCCACCTAAATAGACTTTCTACTGTGGGCTGCACCTACTGAAGTGGCGATGTGCCATAAGGCATATTTTATTTCTCTGTTACGTGGTGCCAGCTCATAATATCTCATATAAGATTCTACTTGTTTATCTTACTGTTTTAAACAATTACAAGTACAGCACTATATCACATCTCCATGCACTAGTTACCAATTTAGTGTGTTTTTGCTTCCTCTTTGGTCCGTCCACAAAAAAATGCAACTTTCCCCTCATAAATATTCATTCCTTGTTAATTTTTCTATGTGTAGCAAGAAGAAATAAAAAATATATTTGTGCATTCAGTGACACCTTTACAAAGGGTGATTAAGCTGTTGTTTTTCTTCCTCTGTTTGCTTAGCTGTGCAAAACAGACTTTCAAAGACAGTAGGGGCTCAGTCTGAGTTAATATGGCCCGTGCCAGGTCTTCCATTTATTTGTATACATAAAACATGTCAGCTTAGATTAAACTAGATCTCATTATCCTTATGGTTGGCCTCTTAACTCAAAAGGTGTGTTAATTCTCTGCCATGTGGAGCAGCAGTCCATGCACTGCATTAGTGCTCCCTTTTCTGGCTTGCAGATTTCAAAAGCCTTTCCATTTCTTTTGTTCTTGAGTAATTTGGTGCTATTTTATTTTGTTCTGGTGACAAAGATATGCGCATTGCCAAGGAAACACCTTACACCACTTTATTCCTTGTGTCACTGTATTCGCTGATCCTTCACTAAGAGGAATGATCCAACATCAAAGCAAAAAGTTTAACAGAAGAAATTCTGCCTGAAGAGACTTACGACAGCAGAGAGATCATTCCTAATGAAGAGATCTTGGTTGCATCCAAGCTGACGCAGTCTCCCTTATCAGCAAAAAAAAAAAGTTTTGTAGGGGATTAAAAAGAAAATACAAGCAAGTTACAATTCCTTATAGGCATGATTCTCCTCTCACATTTAATGAATAAATGAGAAATCATTATACTGAACTTGACAGAAGTGCTTTGCTTGTAGAGGTGAGTGGGGAATCAGGGGTGCGTTTGCTTGATGTGAAACAGGTTCTCTCATTACACCAATCTGGTAACTATAGCTTTGCTTTTCACATAGGTAAGGATTTGGCAGTCAGCCTTTTTTGGGGAGGGGCATTGTCTTTAGAACAAGTCTTTGAATTCCTATCTACCATCAATATCTTTTAACACTAGTAACATGTATATGATTTTATTCAGTGAAGGCTATTGCCAATTAGTGTACACAGACCTCTACTTTTGTTTCCTTTTTTTATTTCTAAGTTCAAACTTGTGTTGTCTTTTTCAAAGCACTTTTGCAGAAACTGAAACAGATATTTTCATCTAGTAAAGCAAGCAGACTATGCAAAGTGAAGTGCTTAACCGTGTCGGGTGTTGAGGCTCTAAAGTTGCCACGATTTACCGAGGAGCAGTTTCCAAGTGTGGTTGATATGCAGCCTTTCATCCAGCCACGAGTTAAGGGGAAGCCTTAAAGCATGTGCTGAAGTCATGTCCATTTCATTGATTATGAACACTAACCAGTGGCTACGCACATGTATAAATGCCTTTCTCAGCCGGGCCTTATGCTCCCAGCTTGAGACAGACCTCTGTATTGGGTGAATGTTAGCTGGGATGCTCAAAGGTGGAGATCACTAAGTTAAGCACTGCTAAATTCACATGCAGGGTCCACTGCATTAAAGCCTAGTTCACCTGAACGTGTGTAAGTGGCCTGTGAGCGTTATGCTGTCTTTCATTGATCCACACTGATACATTGCAGCTGGCATATATATAGTACAATATATTTCAACATCCTCATGCAGTATAAAGCTGCTGTAACGTGATCGCTTTGCTGCTGAACGAAGGCCCTGTGTGAAATCTCTCTGATTCCAGCTGAAATGACTCTCTGAATGATGATCTGCAGGATATTAAGAAGCAGGCTGTTTGTGTCTGGACTCATTTGGGAAACAGTAAATCAGAATAACCAGACTGACAAAGGAGCCATCTTTTCAGTAGAAGTTAACACTTAGATCCTGACCACAGGTTCCCATTTGGAAGAAGCATTCTTGAGGTGTGTACAGATGTCTAGGGTAATGCTTCTTAACCCACAGTTTGTGAATGATTGCTGTTTCATAAAATACTGAAACGGTGGTTTACTAAACTGTTGCAGTTTTCTTCAAGCTACATTCTCAGGAGTGCGGGCTGGCAAAAAACTGAGTAGGAGAAAATAAAAATATGAGAACATTGAAAGTTCTGCCTCGCTTTAGTTAATTGCAAATGAAAAGCTTTGTAGTGAAACTGTGCAAAATGTGTCCGTATCTTTTTCAAAAGCTGTAGGAGGTCTTCCAGTTGAAAAGATTGAGAGTCCTTGCTCTCAGGCATCAGAAAGATTCACGCGTGTTCCCTGACATAGCTTTGATTTCAGGAAAGCAATACATGAGATGACTGATGCATGCATTTTAGCTGCTTTATATTCGCAGCCAGGGCTGAGTCATATTTGAAGTGCACAACCTGAAAAGGATAAGGCCTGCAGGCTATCCTGAGCCATCAGTCCCATCTCTGTGACGCAGCCTGTCCCCTGCCCTTTGCACAAATGTGATTTTGCCGGTGTTATACAGGTTACAAATTGAGTTAGATTCATTGTGTAGTACAGAAGCAGGGTAATGAGAGTCCTGGCAAGAGCAGATGCTGTCACTTTAACTGGTTTCTGAGAATTAAAACAAGTAGCTTTGAGGCTTAGACACCTGCAGAGAGGACAACAAAATTATTTTAGAATTGAGATATACATCGCAAAATAAGCCATTATTTGAACAGGTAAGCATATGTTTGAACTCTTACAATCTCTCATTGAAACCACATACTCCTTATCCTTATTAGGAGGAGAATACTGTAACTGCAGTACAACGCTAATAATGATAATGTGTAACCTTCTGTTGTTAAATCTCCATCATTATTTTAATTGCTGGACTAGCCAATATACTTGTACTCTAATCTTGTCAGAAAGTCCATGCCATATTATCATAAAATGTATGTATAAAAGCAGAGCCAAGTCTATACTGCACTCTTTATCTGGGTATTTCCCAATCCAATGGGCTAACCCCTATTCTTTACCAATACAGAAAAATTAGAATTTTCATCATGGTGTCCTACATTTCTTGTGACACAATTTGTAGATCTGTAGTTCAGCCAAAGATGAAATGCAGGTTTCTCCTGATTGTGGCAATGTCTTGGGTAGACAATAATGCGAGAAATATATTTTCACTCCATACATGCATGCCGTCTTAGTAAAAAAAAGGCAGCAAGCATTGCTTTTTAAAAAAAATACCCTGCAATCTTTGTAAAGCAATCTGCCTCAAAGGATGATTAGACTTCCAGAGAAGTCATAAATGTACCTCGAGGCAGTAATTATTCAGTTCTTCTCGTGTGTCTCAAGAATATGAGAAGGCCCAGTATAGAGAAAGATTAGATTATTTTGAGGGAAGAATGTGTTAGCAGCGAAATTTTATCAACTGTATATTCAATGTGCTTCTCATTTTCAGAATTGTATTTGTTTCAAACTCAGGTTCTTAGTAGCTTGACGCGGAAAACGCACTGAGTTGTCCCTTTCTAATTTTAATAATAACTTTTCCCATAGCCAATATTTTTTATTGGTGCATGATCACCAATCCTGAAACATGATTATAGTTATTAATATTGCTGTAATTGTGAAATTGGGGGAACATGTGCGCTGTCAGGGATAAAATGTTTTCAGGGTTTTATATGACTACATTTAATCAGGTCTGACCTATACAAAGGCAGGATATGACTTCCTCTAAGAGTCTACATAAATTTATGTGAATTGAGTGCTATCTGAGTACTTTCAATTAAACAGAAAAATTCAACTCCCTAAAGCAATTTAAAATATCGTTGTGGTATATGGTATAATACAGGTGCAGAAACATTCAGAAGTATACTTAAAAGAGAGGGTTTACCTCTCTAGCAATAGATTATTGAATTAGTTCAATATTCTTTGGATGTATAATTTTAAATTTCTGTCTTTTTGAATACATATCCATCTGCCCTTGTTACTGGATGTTTACGTTAGTATGGGATTTCCTAGAAATGTTGAAAAATCTAGTTTTATAAGTAGTAAAACAACTATTTCTCACTTTGCATGAATTCTCTAAAAACCTGGAACTTGCAAATGAAAATCCCATCACATTTATCCAAATCTTGGTCTCATAATCAGATTATTTTTTCCAAGATGTCAGGCCGTTCTAGTGTGCTGTTGCTGCTTGATTTCATAGAATGAAAAGAAGATGAAAAAAATACGCTTGATGGGAAATGTGAGAAGCAAAAATAAACATGTTAAAATTTCATGAGAAGTTATTGGGAAGACTAGTAAGGGAACCTCTAGAGGAAAAACCAACTCTTAGTCCTGAGATGTATACAGAACCTGCTTGAAGATGTGACTGTAGATGATATGTAACAGTTTCCAAAGTTTCCAATATCCAATAGCTGGTAGAAGTGAAAAAGTCAAAGGAATCTCTAGCTTGAAAGGGAGTGACAGCTTATGAATGAGGATGAACGTTCATGGGAACAAATAAAAGAGTGAAATATTGGTAGCTGTAAAGCAGTTTGTTTAATTAGAGCAGAAATACTTAGTGCAAATTTGTATCATCTTTTAAAAAAGAAGGAAAAAAGACACTCATGAAAAAGCTGGCATCGTTTAACTTTTGAATAATGGGAACTCCTAGAATTAACGAGATAGCAGTGAAATGCAGGGGAGAGAGCAAGTGAATGTCCGAGCTAGAGAACAGAGAAGAGCATACACTTGGCAAGTGAAACATGATCTCAGGCTAAAACAGATTATAGGATTTTGGCAAACAATTTGCTACTGGCATAGTAACGTGAAATTATTTTTCTCAGAAGTGGAAAGCTTGTTGTGCTAGAGAGACTAAAAGCTGAAAGCAGATAAGGCCACATCGGGTAATCTAAACACGAACAAAATCCATTGCTACAGAAGTGCTCGCTCGCATCACGATGACTGTAACAAAACAGGCCAGAAGTCCACCCCATCCCACAAACACAAGCCAACCTCTCAGCTGGGCACCAGCCACATGTCCCCATCCTGCAGCAGCTCCACGACTGAGGCAGCAGTGACAACAACGCATGCTGCTCTTCAGTGAGAACATTCTCTAGTACAGCAGAAAGACTACCGTACTGGACAAACTAAGCAGACACTTACGAAACAGAAGATACTACTTGCCATGTTGGATGAGCCAGAGCAGTCCAATACAGAGAAGGAACCACTGGAAACATTTCCTGGTGGCATCACTCCTGCTACAAGGGAAAGCACTGAACCCCAAAGCCCTGCGTATGCATTATGGAGCTGAGACAAAAATGCACTGTATGGAGTTTTAATGTATAGTTGTATCTATGTTTTGCTATGACAGTATCTTTGTTTCTTGAGAGGTCTAGTGGATGGACAAGTATTACCTAGGTGTTCCTTTGTCTTATAGGTCTTGTCATGAATTCAGAGGGACATGTGCACACACACACCCACCAGATAAATGCGCCTAGTTCCAGATACATAGGCAAAAACAGTGAAAGCAAGAGATCATGCATTGAGAGTGTACCTGGCAGAAAAAGTAATCAGAAGTACAAAACAAAAAAATCAGAATTCTGGATTTGACATATTTATAGCCGTCTCCTGGCTGTACTATAGTTTGTGCATGACCTTGGATAAATGATCTAATTCTTTGTACTTCGATACTATACTAAAACCCAGCATACTTTATTTGCCTATTTAAACTGTAAAGTGTCTTTTATTATATAAAAATCCAGTACAAGGCAAAAACAAGACCCAGCTTTTATTAGTGCTTAGAAAAATGAGACAAGGTGTTTAAAACATAAGCGTAGCAATGAAAAATCAAATAATGTCAGTTTATATGCACTTGGTAGTTGGTTTTTTGGGTTATAATTCTACCTGTGTATTCCTAGTAAATTACCATAGCTCATTTTCAGGTAGTGATATTCTCTTTCTACTGTGAAACTTCAGCATTTGTGTTGCCTCTGCTTTTGGCCCACTGCTCATGCAACAGGATACATTAAATGAGACATTAACAGAATGAAGGAAGAATGGTTCCACTATTTCAGGATGAATTTGGGAGAAAATCTTCTCTGGGGAAAAGTCTTGCAAACCTAATTGTGAACATATGCTACTAGTGAACAGGTCCCACGCTGCAGATCCATTGAGTGCAAATCAGTTACAAGTCTCTGTTAGAGCTGTGGCTCTTTAATTCAGGCAGTAACATTTTATGGTCCAATCTGTCAACAGGAATTGCAGCACCTTTAAGTTGGGGAAGTTCAGAGCTTGCTTATATACCACAAATTGCAAACCATTTTGATGATAATTGCATATGTGAGGTTGGTATTAGGCCACACGATACGCATGCGGAACATACAGAAAATATATAAAATATAGCTATATATTACATTACTTGTCAGTCAATTTGATATTAACATTCAATTTTATACATCTGTCTCAATGGACGCTTGTGGGAACTTTGAAGAAAAAGATTAGATTCTTTAAAGTTCCACTGAAGGATAGGTATTGGCTAAAAGCAATTTATTTTTCCCTATATTATCTATTCTCTCTGTTTATTGTTGCCTTTGCAGACAGTTGTTTTCATTTGATAATTTTCTCTGCTGTAACATTTAATATTGTTTGGCTTTGTTTTTTTGGCTCTGCAGTTCTGTGCAACGCTTGGAACCACACCTTGCTGCTCCTTTGACAAACTGTTACAATTGGGTCCTATTTGTAAGTCTTTGCTGCTACTTTCCAAAATTGCAGATACCAGTCTAAGCCATGCTGAGTCATTTCCAGGGCATTGTGCAGTGTCACTGTCCAAATTCAATAAGGCTACTTATAGATGAGACCTTTTTCCTTTTGAGTTACCGTTTTCCTTCTAATATTAGGTCAAGCAGCAAGCTTGCATTCACAAACCGTTAAAGAGTACAGACAACATTGCCTCAAGGGTTTTTTGGGGAGAGCATGTTTTGGAACACTGTCAGTTAAAAATTACTCTAAGTGCTTTAGTTTTTAACATTTTTCTTCAAGCCCTTCTACCTGCAAGCACAGCTGGAGCAGTGGTGAAGATCAGGGAAAAGCCGAACTCTGGCTTTGTTTCTGTCTGGTTGTAACGACAATAGAAAATGGTGAAACATGCACCGAAACCCCACATGTCTTCTCCTTAACCCTTCCTCTCCCTTCCCTGATCTCCTTCCTCTCGCAAGCAAACTGGACAAGTGCCAGGGTGTTTAATACAGTGACCGAGTCACGGACCCTTCGTAAGTGCTGCTGTGTTGCGGTCTGTTGCGTCAAGCTTTGATCTGCAGCAAGGCTTGGTCAAAAGTGCATACTTGCTGGCTGAGGAAAACGCAACAGAAGCGCCCCATATCTATTCAAGTGTACATTTAGAACAGGAAATTTATAGCTATAAGCAACTGGAAGAAGCCTTATCGAAACACAGCTAGATTTGATGTTCTGTTAATTTATTCAGGTGGGGCCTAAAACATCTCGGGTTTGTGCAGTGGTGCCTCGCTCTGTGGGGTTTCCTGCCCTCCAGCGCAAGCCCCAGAGAATCAGTTTCTTCCAATACTCCTTCCTAAAGAGGTTTCTAGTAGTCCACTCAGCAGCTGGAGATTACTTGGCTGTTCAGGTTATTCCTATAGACCTGACCTAATAAAACAGCGACGCCAATGCTTTTAGGTATAGCACCTAGTCATGCGTGTTTCATCAGTTGCTCTCAATAATTTCCTGCTTGTGCAGCAGAGACCAGCAGATGGATTGCACGCTACTCAAATCAAAAGTCTCATGCTAGCTTTTCTGCGTGCAGGTGAATTTTCTTCGTAATACACATCAGCAGTAGTCCTATGAAGTAAAGACAATGTCTCAAACCAACTGTATGTAAAAATAAACAATCAGTTAACTTTGAACGTGTTTTCAAACAAACCTAAGTCATGGATGATATGAATAATATTTCATTAGCTTTTCCCAGACATCTATGCAAAAATAAAATGTAGTTCACAAGAATGCAAATTCCAGCATGATCTTTGTGCCCAGTTGCAGATCTGAAAGGATATACCTCTGTACGTGAAAATACCCGTCAGAAGTATTTGGTCTCCAGTGCAAAGATGCTATGCGAGCTTTAGTCATCAACTCGTAGACCAGAATTGTTACTGTGTGCATTAATACAGGTGATCTATAGCAGAGTGTGAATACGAAATTACAGAGAATACACGAGAGGCTCATATGCTAAAATATTGCCGCAGAAACCATTCAGTGACTAATCAAAACTAGCACTTTCTTAACCTTTCAATGCTTGCTCTTGCGTAAAGGGCTCAGTCCTTGAAATAAATAGTTTGCTGCACATACTTCAAAAGCATGTGCATGCACATATATCGATATCTAAAAAATACTGTTTAGAAATGTGTGTTTGTGATTCATGAGTTAGAACTGGGGAGCACAGGTAAAACTCTAGCTCCTCTTGCTAAAGCAGATAGTTTTATTACCATGGAGATGATAACTACACCTTTAGACACATCTTTCAAAAGTGTGTTTTTTAATGGTTCTTAAATCAAAATAATTTAATATTTTCTGTTGCTTAATATTAATAAGATAAACCCAGACATGTAAGGACTCTGTTCCAGTACAAATGGGGAGGAAGAAGAATATGTTGTGTATACATCTTTATGTATTAATGGAAACCCAGATGGTAGAAACATTTAATCACTTAATTTAATTTCAAATTGGGAAAATAATAACATCAAAGAAAAATCTCTCAGGCACTTGGTTTCATGCAAATTAATAGGGCTTTTTAATCTGCTGTTTAATTTATTTCCCTTTCAATTACTTTTTCTTAGGTAATAAGGAAAATATCTGGATGCATATTGATGCTGCCTATGCTGGGAGTGCATTCATCTGCCCTGAATTCAGGCATCTTTTAAACGGAGTGGAGGTGAATGAAGTGTTTCTTCTCTAGCAGCCTGATAAAACCTTGCTCCTCTATAGAATCTGTGTGTTTCTCATGCATCCAAAATTAATGGCTCTTCTATAATCTCTGAGTACACTGCACTTCAGTTTGCAATGCGAATCCCTGTATATCCTATTACATTACTTATGTTTATATAATTTTTACTGGTTTATTCTGGGAGTATACAAGTTACCACAGCATGTAAAAGTTTATCATTCAGAACAGCAAGAAGTAGTGAATCAACAAAGTGTCTTACAAAATAGAAAAGAGGAAATTTTTCCTGAATATTCAAAAAGGCATGTTGATGACACCCTAATTCTACATTACACAAAAAAGAAAAAAAAAAGAAAAGAAGATGAACAAATTTATGAGCTCATTATTTCTGATTTTTTTGCTTACATCCTGAAAGTCATACAGGATACAGCCAGTAGCTGTATCTCAAACAGGCAGGGTTTAATAACCAAGAGAGCTAAATGAAATATTCCTCCAACAGCGCTCCTGTTCCTTTTTCCCTCCCTCGCCGAGGTATTTGGCATTCAGTTGCTTAGATAAGAATACTTCAATTTCCTGCTGCTCCCCTCAGACAGTCAGATAAGTCCTGGTCTTCCACGTCAGTGGAGGAAATATTGCTGTTTGGTAAAGCCAGAAGTTTAAACAGAGCACTGATAGGTAGTGACTAATGAAGAAGAGGAGGGAACCCCCCCTGACAAATAAAACATTTATTTCTGTCTCTTTTTTATCAGCAAATGAAGCTTGTTTTAATTTCCTGTGGGGGTTCTAAATTATTGTTATTGGTTCCTGAAGGAAATGAAACAGCATACCTTGTCTAGGCCAGCATTTGTCGTAAGAGTAAATATTTAACAACCCTGAACAGGTTTCTTACCTTACATAGTGTAGGGAGATAACTAGATAGATGTATAGATAGGTAGACAGACAGACAGATAATCTCCTCTTATGAGAGCAATTGTTAATTGTTTTACAAGTGACGGGGAAGGTTATGAAAGCAAATGAGAACAGAGAAGTGCTGTAGGGAGCAGCAGACCCTGGTGCTGCCAGGCCCCCATCTCCCTTTTTTAAGACTGGTGGGTTCTGCCTTTGTTAACACAGAAAATATGGACGAAGCCTTTCCCACACAATGTCCGTCTTACCGACCTGGGTTTCCTCTGATGCCATGCCTAAACATATGTCAAATAAAACAGGCCTGTTACATGATTTTATAAACGTGTATTGTGAATGCTTATTCTGTGTTGATTTTTCTTTTGGCTTAGATTAAAAATGACTTCTGCTAAAGGAGAATACCCTGGGAGTGAAAAAAAAAGTAATTTTCTGGTCAGTTGTAATCTTACGAATGAAAGGGATATGCAGATTCTGAACTAAACATATCATTTGTCTCTATGTATGACTTTTGTTTGTATATGTTTAATATTCTTGGAAAGCTTAGTGAATTGTTTTTGGAAACTGGGATATGAACCACAGTGGATGTTCCTGAGTATGCAGGGTTTCTTTTTTTTGGTATACACTGAGAGATATACTTTTCCATAACATAAGAATGTAAAAAGTAGAACTGTTACCAAATGCTCAAATGTTGATAATACCAATAGCCTAGCTGCACACCTAACCTGAATTCCTCCCCCCAAATAAATGAAGATTTATCTACAACAGTTATTAAGTAAGGTGCATGAGCAATATCTATAAAGCCCCAATTCAGGAATTAATTCGTAGTTAAGTTGTACTCAGACAATTTGACAAAGTTGTATCGTTAGTACGTGGATCCTCTTCTCTCTCATGATTCTGACTTTTATTTATCCATTCTCAGTTTGCAGATTCGTTTAACTTTAATCCTCACAAATGGCTCCTAGTGAATTTTGACTGCTCTGCTATGTGGTAAGTATTACAGCAAAAGAAAACATTACATGAGACAAAAATCACATTTTAAATTTCTAGCAGTAGACACTTATTTACCTTTCTTTGTTGAAATGAGGAGTTCTGGATAGCTTTAACTCTTGTAAATTATTTACAAAATTCACTCTTTCATTTAATCCAAGTTTCAAAAAAGTAAAATTTAGAAATAGGCCTGAGCTCTATATGATGTTCCAGTGAGACAGAAATCCTGAAAAGTCTGCAGATTCCTACTTGCTCCATTTTGAGACTGTTTAAAACATAAATGAAAAAATTTCATTGAAGGATGTTAATTCAATGAACGGCATACCAAACCGAGCTTTTTGTTGTTTTCCATAAAATTTCTATTTGTTTGAACCTTAGTTCTTTCAAAAGCCTTTTTAAAAATGGTTGGGATTTGGCTGATGAAAAGCAATTGTTTTCAAAGAGGACTATTTATGCAATTTTGTATTGATTTTCAGTTTCCCTAGATGACAGTAGAGATGATATTTTGATATAAGAAGATGCCAAAGTAGACACCAGTAGACATACTTTGAAACAAAGCAAAGTTTCATAGGAGTAATAATAGCACCATTATTAACATCCTATAATAGATGATCCTATTGTGTCCCAAACTGGAATCTCCAGAACCTAGTGTCCACCAGCATCATGACTAATGATACTTATTAGGAAACCAGCTATTCAGTAAATGCAGACTATTTATCAAAATAAATGAAAACATTAATTTCAGTTATAATAGAACAAAATTTGTGAAAAAAGAAAAAAGACAGAAAAACTGAACGTTAAAAGAAGTCTTTAAAACATCATCCAGAAAAGGGTCGCCTTATTTAAAAGAAAAATCAGCCTGAGACAGGGGTCACTCAGTTGCCTTTGGTTAACCTTTGACTCTTTCAAAATCCTCAGCCAAGTTGACTTTTGCACAAATATGTATATTATTCAGATAACACATTACATTTTCTAATTTAAGAGTTTTCCCGATGTAGGCAATTCAAATATTTCAAGCTAAAATGAAATTTTTCTTTTCCTTAGAGTAAGTGGGTTATATTTTGATCCTGATTCATCAGTAGTGGCAGTGATTAACCCAAGACTCCAGTTTATAAGTACCTCATAACTAGCTTTCTCTCGCTGTACATGGAAATAGCAAAAACATGAAACTCCTTTGCTAGTTTCTCCGTCCTTTTTCTCATCACTCCAAGACATTGTTAACAAAGTAGTCACTCAGAAATGAGAAATCACATCATCATCCTCTTTAATGTTTGTAGGACAGTTAGGGGCCAGAGTCTAGTTCCTACCAGTTTAATTTCTAATTAATTCTGCTTTCCCCTGTAACGCTGTGGAACTGTTAGGAGTGTTTTACCTAGCTTTCCAAGAAAACAAGGTATATACATTCACACATCTGGAAAGACTTAGGAAAGTATTTTTCTCCATTTTGTTTCTTGCTTTTTTTTAGACAAGCCATTGCATGAAATGCTTCTTTCCATAGGTAGGAAGATTCCATTACAAGGAATCTCAAGAGACCTTCCAACATGTCTCCTTACTCAAAGCAAAAGCTTCACAGCTATAGCCATTCAGGCTTCATTTCAGCAATGCATTTATGTGTGGGTGTTACTCAATAAAGTATACATTTAAAGTTAAATTCCTTGACTTGAAGCCAAATGCATCATCCAACTACTTCTGAGGCCCATGTCCAAAATTCACCACTCTTATCGTCTGTAACACGGCCTGACAAGGTGAAATGTAATAATAAGGGATGGAGGAACCTGGTGAGAAAACGTAACTATGAAGGATACATAGTCCTTTTAGGATCCATTAACCGTGATATTGTAATAATACAGAAAGAGTTCAATAAACAGTGAACACCATTTCAGAATCAAATTAAGCTGAGACCCATTGACAGACAGGCTTCTAAATCACCGAGGCTCCTCAGCACTTTCTCCGATGAACACTCCCATTTCTTTTCCCTGCAAGTTGATTAAGATAATCTAGCCATTAGTTCTGTAATGTAATTATTTAACTACCCAGTGCAATATGTAGCACTGATGTCACTTGGGATTAGGAGGCAATTTCATTGAAAACCTTTTGTAAAATATTCTCAGACTTCCTGATGTACAGAAAAGAACAGTCAATTTCCTATACAAAGGAAATGAATATTGCCTCCCAAGCAGGATATATTTTCCATATTCAAATGCTGGAGACTCTGCCTTGAAACTACCAGTCAGTTTTCCCCAACTTGTTTAATTGGTGGTCTGGAATATTATAGAATAGGAAGAAGTGTCTTCATCTTGCAAAGTCTTGGTATTTTTGCTTTCCTATTAATCTCTTCAGGGTTTAAGTGTTAAATTTTGGTTGGGAAGGTTGTTTTTTCATGTTTAAAAGGAAGGTGCATATAGGAAATAGTTGTCTGTAGATGGCAGTGAAATTTTCCTGTTGGTTTATCATATGAAGTAACCTTTTTGGTTATTGTATCTATTAGTTAAAATGGACAGAATAGAGTGAGGCTGTTAAAAGCTGCAGATGTGCAATCCAAGTAAGTAACTTCTCACAAATTTTCATTGCTTTATTCACCAGAACTTTTGTTGTGCATTTTATATTACAAGTACTCAATTTGTGAATCTGTGCCACTCAAGCTAGATCATAGTAGGTCTATTAGCATAACAACAAGCTTTAAAAAAATTCTAGTTTACGAATGACATTTTTGAAATATACATCCAGGATCCTACAGTCAGTCAGAGGAATTTGCAAAGGAAGTTAAGAACGCCACTTCTGTCCATTACCAGACCACACAAGCACTTAGTGCAAAGAAGTTTAAATACGTAGGGTGAAATCTAGATGTGGTGTACAAAGGTGCAACCGAACTGGTTTATACACATTGATGTCCAGGCTTTGGATTTATTTTAGTAATCCTTTAAGATAGTTTTTCATGGTTGCCAGATTAAGACCTGTGAAGTCCCCAGAGGGAACAGGCACCATCTTTTAAAAAAGCAATAACATCACCAAAGAAGTGAAAGATAGCTTCTAAGCGACCAGATGTTCCTGCAGAATAGTTATGTGTTCCGTTGTATAGCACAGCATATTACAAGAGAAGGAATGAAACTCTCACAAGATAACTAATGATATTGCTTATAACTTTGGTCAGTTGTGTATGGCATGAGCTACTGAAACACAAATATATCAAAGTAATCCAATATATCAAATAAACTACAGTAGAATAACTTTGGGTTTGTTTGCAATATCTCCCCTAATTAAACCTGCTTTCAGATAATAGTTTCTTCCTTTTGTCCACAGGATATTTTCAACACAAAAATAGATTATTAAGTGTTTTTAATGAGAGTGTTCTGAATGTCTTTCACTATTTTTTATTTGCATAAGCTTACTTATCTTCAGCTATGTACCTTCCATACCTGAAGGCAAGTACTTTGTTAACCTTGGTAGTCTCCTGAACATTAAAGTGAGAGAAGGGCTTTTTGTTTGTTTGAATAAGATGTTTTATGAGCATAGTCTAGATGTGCATGAGACTGGGAGTATATAATTGCCTGTGCATTTATACACAGACTAAAGTATTAGAAATTAGATTTTTAGACAGACTTTTACATTAAAACATCAAAAAACATTAAAAAACAGATGCACAGAAAATCATAAAAGGTTTGGACCTTTGTCATTTAGAGTGTCCTCATGTTGACATAATTATTGCTTACTTTGTGAAATATTTATAGGCCTAATATAATTACGTAGCAGTCTCTCCCTTTTTGATTTCTAGTTTCTTCTTCTTCTGCCTCTATAAACCCCATCATTTGTAGAGGTGAGTCAATCTTACACATAGATAGAAGCATAAACCAGCAAAATCTTGTTATTACCCATGGCAAAATGTAGCTTATTCTTTCTACAAGGGGCACACTGGCTTTTGAAACTCAGTCCAGTTACGCCACCCAGGAGCTGGCAATAGTAAGGCACGCTTCTCAGTTTTACATTGTGCTGTAGCATATCTGTCAGTAAGTGTATATAGGATCCAGCTAAGGGCAGGGCTGCACGAGAGGGAAGCCCGACTCTGGACCGGGTGGCTGGTCCCTACCGGTGGCTGCTGCTGCCACCCACCACCGCAGCGGGGACAGACAGCGACCAACATCCACAAAGCCTCAGCACGGCTCTGCACGCTGTCTGGGAAGCCACAGCTTTTCCTACACAGCTTTGTACTGCAATAATTTCAAGGCAACTTCTGTTGACTGCGAACATTAACATTGCTTTAGCTAGTCTCACATTCTGTTGTGAGCGTCTATCACCATAAAAAGATCCTCTGTGTCTCTTTCTTGCCTGTTTTTAAATATGCAGTTGTGCAGTCATGCTGCCCGTTCCTGCTGAGCCTTACACTTAACTACTTGTAAGTACAGTACTGATATGGCTGTGAAAAAGCACTGAAAATGGCACAAGCTGTGCTCAGGAAATGCGCCAGTTTAAAAACATTCAATCCGCCTTCGTTTCTTGTGGAAATTTAATCCCCTAAATTTTAATTCTTAAATTTCTCGATTTCTCTCTTTTTTATACAGGGTGAAGAAAAGATCAGATTTAACAGGTGCCTTTAAATTAGAACCTCTTTACCTGCAGCATCACCATCAGGAGTCTGGTAATTTTATAATTAAATGAGATGATGATGATGATGATGATGATGATGATGATGATGATGATGATGATTATTATATTTGCACACTGATCTCTAATGGAAAAAGGGATTTAAGATGAAACCTGAAATTCTTAAAACTACCCGAGTTGTTTAGGACCCTATTTCCATTTTTTAAGTGCCCCAGAGAGTTAAGCTTATTAAAGTGCAAACACCTGCCTAGTGAGATTTTAGTTAGTGTAAAAAGCAATTGATGGAAAGCCATTTTATAAAGCATTATATTAATACTTTTGTATTGGGATTTCCTCAGCTCCAGTTTTGCCGCTGTCTCTTTGCAGGAGTGTTTAGAATATTCTTAATGATCTTTTGGTAGTTGGAAAAACATAGAATTGGGTGATGTGTATCGAGTCCCTTAACATCCTCTAACCTGCCTTCCCCAGCATATCTTTCTCCAGGATAATTTCAAAATCTGATTTGTTTTTATGGTTTCTAAAGTCTGTGATCTTTTTTCTTAGTTATGCATGCAAGCTTTGATTCAAATATACAAACGCCCATGTCACAGAATCACAGAATCATGGGTTGGAAAAGACCTCTAAGATCATCA
>Ga0181612_115240_pt1 | contig 25742 bp, 7 predicted proteins | sample HoacroProtozoa21_FD_119630 | JGI IMG/M metagenome (GOLD analysis project Ga0181612, IMG submission 119630) | Hoatzin crop microbial communities from Cojedes, Venezuel. Combined Assembly of Gp0051906, Gp0051904, Gp0051908
CCAACCTTGACATCCTCCACCAGTCCCTCCTTGTTTGTTAACACGAGGTCCAGCAGAGTGTCTTTCCTTGTTGGTTCCTCCACCACTTGCATCAGAAAGTTATCATCGATGCTCTGTAGGAACCTCCTGGATTGCGCCGTCCTGGCTGGATTGTCTTCCCCGCGGGTGGCAGGGGGGGTGAAGTCCCCCATGAGAACCAGGGCCTGTGACTGTGAGGCTGCTTGCAGCTGCCTGTAGAAGGCCTCATCAGCCTCATCCTCCTGGTCAGATGGCCTGTAGTACACCCCCACCGCCATGTCCCCTTTATGAGCCTGTCCCTTAATTCTAACCCACAAGCTTTCAACTTGTTCCTCATTTGCCCCCAGGCCAAGCTCAATGCATTCCAGTTACTCTCTCACATATAGAGCAACTCCCCCACCTCTCCTTGTTGGTCTGTCTTTCCTAAAGAGTCTGTAGCCATCTATGACGGTATGCCAGTCATGCGAGTTGTCCCACCACACATTTTCAAATGTGTGGAGCTTGCTGTGGTTCCTTTCAATATTCCTCACCATCACTAGGCTTGCACAACTGTAACTTGACCAGACAGGTAGTTCTTGGCTTTCCATCTAACTTCAGAGAAACCTGCCTTGGCAAGCTATGTTCTAGTATGGGCAAACTTGCAAATAAAAACAGAAACTCACCCACATCTCCAAACAGTTCATTTATGCCACAAGAAAACATTTCCTCCGGAATGAAACTTGTCAAGCTCTGAAAAAAAATGCTGCCTGTAAATGAACTTGAATGTCAGAATGATGAAGTTTCTTGTAACATTCCTCCTTCATAACTAGAAAATATAGTTTATCTGAGGAGTTCCTTGATTGCATTCATGCTAGCCACTCTGCACAACCAGTTACTGTATATTAGCTGGTGTTGAAGTCAATAAAGATTTACAGTGGCTGAATGTCTTCTCTTTTTATTAATAAATAAATAAGTAAACAAAAACAAGTCACCAAAACTGGATGTCATCACTATAATGGGTTTTTTTCTTTCATGTGGATTCTTTGATCTTGTCCCTTTAGAGTCATTACACTTTATTATTGTTGTTTCTCATTTTAATCACCTTCCTTGTTTCTATTTGTGTTTAATTGCAAATTGTTTTCCAAAGAGCTTTCCTCTGAGGACTCTACTATTGGTTTTGGCTGTATTGAAAAGAAAGGATTAAACTTTAATTCATTCCCAATTACAGTAAAATGAAGAATATGAACCAGTAGTGACATATAAACATCTCTAGAGGTGTATAAGAATTTGAAAGGCTATATCATTACTCATGCTTCTTGATAAAATAAATATATGTAAAAATTCAGTGCATTAATACCACTTTTCAGTATACAAATAGAATAGAAAAAAAAATTTCACTTTCACCATTTTAAATGGAAACACTAAAATCATATATAACATTCATGTTCCTAAGGTAACCTAAAACCCTTAGCTGTGTATTGACACAGCTATGGGCTTATCCATCTGTCCGCTGTATATATAGCTCATCTGTCATTTATCTTTTATATCTTATGTCTCTTGTATACTCTCTATGTATATCTTATATCTGTCCTTGTTAAAATAGAGGAAAGGCGTGGTGACAGATGCAGGGCTGTTCTTTGATTACACGGTGATTCCATTCCCCAACAGGCTGCTTAGTGCTTTTGTAATTTAGAATTGTAAAGAGTACAAAATCAATACCCACTGCAAATGGAATGATTAATCAGAGAAATTTATGATGCTGGCACTCTTCTTTGATTCCTAGTGCATGCTAAACACGGGAAAGGAAATTCCAGTGGGCCCACAGATTTTTCAAAGTTTTAATGACTCGGGTCTGGTATGTGCAGTTTGATAAACTTTCATCAGACTCCATTATGTAAGAGCCATAAAAACTCACTCCTTGGCCTGCACAGGTTGTGCAACCTTCCAGGACCATTAGCGACAGAAAATCCATCATGCTTCTCATTCGTAAAGGTAATCGGAGAAAAGACAATTCCAGGGAGCAGGCAATTTGGATACCATGGAATTTGTTTCCATCTTCTGACCTCAAAGCCAGACGTTTTTCGGGAAAGCACATTATTATAGTCTCAACCAGACTTCTGTCGTGTTATCACACGCTCAACAAGAACTTGATAGCACAGTTTTTTACTTCAGATCTTTTGAAACAATGGACTTGAATTTCTGTCTCCCTATATCCTACAAAAATCATCCTGGTTACTTGCTAGGAAATAAAAATATAAACCAGATGCACTAGATAAGTCATTAGCTTGTTCTATGGCCTAATAAAGGCCAGTAGCATATTCTAAGGAAGAATAAAACAGCAGAGAAATACCTAGTGCTGCTTCCCTCATGCTCACTCTTGCCTTCTACCAGTCTGTAGCTTTAACAGAGGTGGTGTCTTCACAGACTTTTGCAATGAATTTGTCAGGTTAGCTTTTCAAAACATGCAAAGTCCTATGACTCCAAATATTCTATGCCAATTAATTTAATAGCTTAAATATGCACTGCATTTAAAGAATATGTTCTTTTTAGTTTCATTTTATATCAGTTTCAGTTGTACCACCTTTCCTGAATGAGTTCCTGAATGAGCCTGAATGAGTCCCCGGTCATGTTCTTAACAGTGGGTTGAAAGCTCCATGCTTTAATTACTTGGGGATTCTGTTTGAGCAAAACAGTGTAGTAATAGCAAAATGTTACTGTAATTACAGAACTCTACAAAGAAAAAGGCTATTCTGCATGGTAGCTCTCCTCTTTGTACTTCAACTAACAGATCTTACAGACATCTCCTCTAGTTACTTTCAATGACTGTACCATTTGCAACGCTTCTAAATTCTCCTTTTAGTAATCACAGACTTCGGCTGCAGCGCAGGCTGTGGTCCAGTGGAACTCCAGATAAGCTAGCGTAAAAACCCGCTGGTTATCTGCTGCTTCTCGTAATTGGCTATGTTCAGGTCTTTAGCCCACTGTGAATGCAATACCCTTTATACCCATCTCAATACTCTTCATGCTTTCCTCTTGTCTAAAGATTACTCATATTCTATAATATTTCTAGGTTACATTTGTTTGCATGTTGGCCCTTTACCTTTCAAAATTATGACTTCCATCATCTGATTATCAGTTTCAATGACAGACATTCACTTGGTTAAACACTGCAGAAGGAAAAAAGTGTGGGATTTAGCATCAAGGAGACAATGGGAGGTGTTACATTTGTTGAATTATAATCTAAAAATCCAATGATGAAGAAAATGGATAATTAAAATGAAGTAATTCCTCCAACATCTTTTAGTCAATCTGTGAAATTCTTTGTAGCTGGAGGTCGAGGAGTCAAATGGCATAGCTGAATTTCGAAAATGGCTGGATAATTTTATGATTTGATGCTTAACTTTGGTAGTTAATACCACTGGTTTTATAGTATTAACTGAACCAGGAGGGAATTTTTATCTCCACTTTGGTACTGCACAATCAGTCAACTGTATTATGAAGTTTATGGATGAAGACAGCCATAATCTCCACTTAGTCAATCTCTTTTTAAGATCGAACAAGCAAGTTCTCATAGCTTTTTCTTGTATCTTCCAAGAATCTTGTCTCTCCACTGGGGTCTCTCCAGTATTTCCATGGTTTCCTTGTACTGGGAAGCCCCAGACTAGACACAGCGCTCCAGATGTGGTCTCACCTGTGACGAACAGAGGGGATAACCACTCCTCTCAACCTGCTGGCTGCACTCCTGCAAATCCAGCCAGATGTGTGGTGGGCAAACGGCTCGGCACAGTCTCCACCAGGACCCCCAGTTCCTGGTCTCAAAGCTGCCTTCCGGCTGTTCAGCACCTGGTCTGCACGGCAGCACAGCTTTGCACTTGGCTTTGTGGAACCTCGTGAGGTTGTGGTCAGCCCATTTATCCGCTTCTGGTCTCTTGCACCCTGTTGAACAATCCTGTCCCCGCACTTCCCAGTCACTCACCCCTCTCTGCAAGCTTTCACTTGGTGAGTTTCATTCCCTCATCCTGGTCATTAATAAAGACATTAAACAATACATGTACGGTCTGAGCTTCGGCTTTACCAAACCCACTCCAGCCTGTGATCTTACCAAGCAGGTGGCTGAACGAATTAAGATCCTAAAAGGCATCCAAAAATCATAAACATGTGTAATAATTTCAAGTATTCACAAAAAAAGTATTATACGTGGGATATATGGGAGATCTATATACGCACAACTGAGGAAGCAGGAAAAGGAAGTATCTAATCAGGGATCTCACAGTTTTTAACATGTTATAGTGTACATAAGGTACCTCAGTGTACGTCAGAGTCTTTTTAATGGGACTTCCAGGGCAGAATCCCTTCTCAAATGCATACCTTTGTAAACATCTCCTTTTTCATGCTAAGGAAAGAATGCTGTGTAGTAATAACAGAATGCATAAAATATGAAATAACTATTCTTGCTGGAAAGTCAATTTTCAATGCCATAATGTAAAAATTAGTGGGTCTGAAATTTATATATTCCTTATGGAGTAATAAATTCATTGACAAAGAATAGCTGCATAGTCATTAGACAGCAGCATAATAATCAGCAAAATATTACGATTTATTGCAAAGCATATTTTTGTCTGTGCATAAAAATCAGTGCTTCTTTTTAAGCCAGTGAGCCAATGTTGCAAAAGGTACATTGTAAGTGCTGTGTTTCTGCGAGATCTTTCCAACACCAGTGAAGGTCCACCAGTCTCAGCTGCAGGCCAGGGCACAAAATCTGTCATATTTTTTGCTTGTATTGACCTAGGAACAAATGAGTTGCTGTAACTTGCTACAGGAAAGGTTTGCCTAGCCAAGTGTTTCTTAGCTGTCAATGAGTAAGGCAAGGAGAAACCTACAGTGACACCAAACATGACAATATTTTGAGGAAGACTATTATTTTCTCCCAGAGAGTTCAATGTGACCTTTATGTTCTTAGATATAATAATTGATTTCTTAGGTTTTAGGGTAGATGTGCTTGTAAACTCTATTCTTTCTATTGCTATAAATGCTATATCTTCTCAACGATCTTTCTTTATTTACATAGTAAAAGAAGTTACCAATTAATTTCATATAACATATTAATTATTTAAAATTTATTGCTCTATAATGCTTTTGTTACTGAATTGCTTTAGTGTCTTTAATTTACCTTTTCTTCTCCTCCTCAGGTTATACAGCCACAAAACCCAGTACCATAACTCTCCATATTAAGGCAACGTGTTGCTTCTCTGAAGAAGCCTGTTGATGATAGCGAGATTCCTCTTATTAAATTACTTGTTAGAATTGCTGTGGAAGTAATTACAGCTGGAGTATCTTCAGTTCCTCTTATGACCCTGTCCAAGGCTGTAATTATTTTCTTTCTTTGGATTTTCTCTATAACATCCTGCTTTAATTGCTGTAGCTAAACTAAACGTACTAGTCAAGAAAATGTGCGTTCTGGTTTCAGTTCATCTGAGTGCTAGGTCCGTTTTTGCCCATTATTAGAAACCAAGTAGATATTTCTCAGGGCAACTAGCTTTTCCTACTAATCAGGTGTGTCAGTGAAAAGCAAGGAGAAAAGGAAAACGCAGTATTAAGGAAAACTGGGTGACCAAATCAAGGTGTCTTGTATGCTGATGTAGGTAAGTGCCGTTCTTGGTGGAATGGCACAAACATCACAGAGTTACCACTATATTCCCTGTATATTTCATAAACTTTCTAGCTCACTGGAGAAGCCAACAGAAGAATCTCATTACAGAAAATTACTTCTTCAGGCCTTAAGTCTGAGCAGCACCAAGACAGTAACTAAAGAATAAAAATTGTGTGTTTGTAGCACAATGTTGCTTCTAAACCCTTCGGTTCCAGCCTGCCCCCACAATCCAAAGCATTACACTCTAAAGAGTAACGGACTCAGGCTTTAGACACGCTGGCAGATTTTCTTTTAAACATCAAGTTTTCCTTATCTCTGTGTCAGACTGTAGAGCAAATCTGTGCTATGACTACAAACATTCTTTCCTAGTCATGGTTTTGGATTTTTTTTTACTTCAGGAAGATTAATAAGATGCTTTTTGGTCTTTTCTTCTGACTGAGATTTAGTGGAATGACTCATGTACCTCAGCCAGAGAGACACGGATTTAAAAACTGCCTTGAACATTTAGCCGTTGCTCTTCTTGTTGCTGAAGTTTGTTTTTTTCCTTCATTTTATAAAGCTGGGCTGATGATTACTTGATTTTGTTTGTGAAAGCAATTACTGTTTAAAAGAACAAATAGATAGTTTTCTCTGTGAAGGGTCTGCTTCGTTTTGCCGTATTCTTGGGACTACCTAAGGAAGCTGCAGTGCTGTGCTGAATCAAGACCCAAATGAGCTGTATACAGGGAACGAAACCTACACACATAATTCTAAAGATCTGCTTGTGGGATTTTACTCGCCAAGTAACTAGAGTAAAGTTAATTCACATTATCCTTGATAGGTAATAAATATAAAGATTGCAGTTGTTTCTTGTGAGCTCATATGAACCAGAATCGTTTCCTTTAAAAAATAAAACAATCTGAAGTGATGTTGATCCTTTGAGTCAAAGCGGAGGCGATCTGTCACCTAGGTTAGTTCACATCTCCGGAGCACAAAGTGCGTTTATTACTTAAACATGAAGGCATAAAGACAGTGATTTGTTACAGCCAGAGAGCAGTGATGCATTATTGCCTTCTATGTATCTTCACTTCTTTATGGAAAGCTCAATGTTAATAGCTAATTTGTAATTCATAAGAAATGAATTTACGTCACTGACTGAAAACGTCCCACTAACCAGTAATGCACAAAAGGACAGGCTCACGAGTTGTCACTCCGTTCCTCAGTAGAAGTGCCAAAGGTTATTACCATTTGTTATTGCAACAATTTCATATTTATTTGGAAGGGTCAAATGGTAATTCTGGGTTATGGAACAGAAATTGGAATAATCGTGAAAAGGAATATTATTTCTGTTTTATGTTATTTATATTAAACTATAAAAATGTATGTCTACAGTCTCTGAATATTTAGATTATGTTGCAAGGAAAAACAATAACATTGAGAGTCAATATCCACCAGATAAATAAAAAGTATCAATTGTTTATTTTCTTTGTATTATTGAGTATGCTGCACTGACCTGATCAAGTGAGAAACCACTCAGTGCAACTTTCCTCTCCATAAACCTCTTTACTTTTTACTTCTGCTTTAAGGAAAGTCTGCTTACTTTTTTTTTGCTATAAACACAACAAAGCAAAAAAATATTTTAGGAGCCTAATGTGTGTTTGCTCAGAAGGCATTGTTTCAAAGGAGCCTGTTGTTAGCAGTCTGAGTCCTGAATTGTCTCAAAATCAAAACATTTGGTGTCTCAGTTTGAGCAGCTAAAAGTACCCTAAACCATTTCAGACGGGTTGCCTTAGGTTTTGTCAGTTTGCTTGCTGCTGCTCATTTCTTTACTGTTAGTGTAATATTCATCACTTCCTCTAATCAGCTTTGTTTTCAGCCTCAGCTAAAAGAGAGAAATGTTTGGGGAAAAGTTCGTAGATGTCTGGCAAGCTGAGGTTTCTGTAAAACAGCCGTAAGCTCATGGCACATATCTCCCAGTCTGAAGAAAGATGCCAGAAGTCATTTGCTCCAGGGGCTGCTGTTGCAGTAGAATAAAAACATTTTCTCTGCAGTACATTTAAAACATCATCTTGGTATGTTAATTGGAATATTCACCTGCCTAGTGTCTAACCCTTTAGGTTTAAAGTACAAGAAAAACGTCAGTTTAGGTACTGGGTAGACATGTATTTGAAAATACTAGGGAATTTTAGCTTTTCAGTTATTCTCTAGAGCACACAGTTCTTGAATGTCTGTGAACAAATAAATTTATGCAAAGCTAGAAGGTCTTGCTAAAAAATAATTATTTACAAGCCTTTTGCAAAAATGTAACTTTTGTTCTGCTATGTCATAAAATTATCATTGCAATTTATCAAGGCAAAATATTACAACAACCTATTCCATTTCTGTAAATAAATTCTCATTTAGGATGGTGTCATCAGTTCAGGTGTCAGTTTGACCACCTTTTTTTTTTACTCTAGCTAACAACCTAACAATCTACTATTGCTGATTTGTTTTCTACTGAGACAATAAATACTCATATCAAATGTTTCCTACCTAGATAGATAAATTTATTAAGTGGCTGTTGACCAAAAAATTACAAAAACCCTCAGAATTTATACAGTACTTTAGTTATTCTGTGCTTTAATGGCCTCTTTATTTTTCATTATAATTTGTGTCACTGCCAACAAAATGGGAAACAGAGACAGCAAAACATAAATCCATGCTCCTCAAATCACGAAAAGCCCTTCAGCTCTGCCAAGTTCATATGTACGTACATCCTAACCAGATACTGAACTTAGAATAGGCGGCCTAGGTATTCACTAAACATCAACAACACAGGAGTAAACTTCCCAGGACATGTGAATGCACACAACCATGACATCTAATACTTCGCTCCATTCTAGCTAAGAACAAAGCATTAGAGTTCTAGGAGACTCAGTAGCACTGGCTGACCATTTCTTTTTGAGTTATGATAGCTCTGAGGCACAAGCTCCCAAAATTTTATGGCATTGATGTGACTGAACTGATTTTTTTAAAATTCTTTTTACCATTCTTTCCATACATGCTGTTGCTTAGTGGTTACTATGCAAGTGACTGACTATTCTGAGAGAGACAGCATCTGTTCCCGTTTGCACTGTGTTATATATAAGTAAAATTTTTTTCCCTGTATATTTTGACAAGTCTAAATAACGATGCCCATTTTTATTTGATTGCTCAACAACTCTTCCTTTGAATAAGTTGGCATATTATTGATATATGTCTACTTTATTTGTATATTGCAGAGTAGATAAGACATGACTTTAAAAATCACGGTGTCATGTTCCTCCTGAAGCTAAAAACTCAGTAAATACAATTGTGGTTACTGTCTTCCATCATTCTTCTGTAGTCTGCAAATAGCATAAAATTTAGAAAATCATCCCTCCCAATCAGCCAAAAAATTCTGTCCCACAAAACTCATGAAAATCTGTAGACACTATGCTGTCCTGAACCTGTGCTGTGGATTCAAATATTTCCAAATCTGTTGTTGACCCGTGAGAAACTATTATGCCCTACGACATTATTTCCTGTTTTTTTTCACTGATACATTAAAAAAAAACACCAGAGAAAATTACTCATGCCCAATTTACACTGAATGAAAATATGAGGATTATTATAAAAGGTGCAAGAGTTGGTGCTGCTTTTATCAAAGGTCAACACACCCAACTGTGGAGACACCAGAGATCTGCCAATAACCCATAATGACTGGGCAAGTGGGAGGCAGACAGCAAAGGAAAAATGAACAAATTTGGGGCCATTACTTTCACTCTGGGGAACACGGAGCAGACCACTGAAAAAGCTGTTTGGCACTGCCTAGAGGAGCTCTGACCTGCCAAAATGAATGGAAGGAAAGCGAAACACAGTCATTTGGTAAGAATTCAAAGCTCTGCTGTGTTCAGCGGGCCTAGCTGACTAAGAAACCCGTTCACCAGCATTTTTTTGCTCCTACAGAAAACAAAAACTTTCTGGTATTTGCCGTGCTTTATGTAACTGCATCTAGAGAAACGACAGATTGTGTCAACTGGTATTCTGGGAGAAAAACCTTGCAAAATGTATTGAACGGAATGGTGCAACTTCTGTTTATAGATCTGTTAGTACTTGTTATTTTAGGAAAAAAAATCACTAAAAGCCTTATGAAACTATCTAGAAATGAGTGAAAGGACCCTTTACTTTCTAAAAGAAAGACATAGATAGCTACATGACTTTTAAGGAAGACGCAACCCTCAAAACTTGTCCTTAAAATAGTTGAAACTTTCCATACAAGTCTGCTTTTTGGTGGGGTTTTGGAGTTTTTCCCCCCCTTGAAGGTCACATTTTTCTAAATCTAATCATACCCCTATTAAAACAGTAAAATTGCAGACTCACTCAGCTCTGAAGCACCGGCCTGCACGTTTACCTCAACACAGCACGCATGGGTCAGTCCTTCCCGCTGTATGATCTGCCCTTGGAGCAGGCTCAGTTCCACTTCAGCAGCCCTGTTCTATTACATTGCCCTAAACAGACTCAATTTGTCATGCAAGATTTCACTTTTCTTGAAAGTACAGAGGACTTTCTCTCAATTTTGATAAATTTCTTTGCCCTTTCGTAAGCAACCCCTGAGGCTTCTGTGTGCACATCTTCCTTCTGACTGCTGTGATCTCATGGGGCAGAGAAGCGTGTCCAGGCATTAGGGACAGCACTTTAACATTTTCACACAAGTCAAGCTGACTTCCAAGTGAATTGTGCTCTACTGATATTGCTAACGGTCAACTAGAAATCATAGACATTTCATTAGTCTTCCATTCTTGGAGGAGGACAGTGAAAATCTCCAATGGGATGGACTGGGGCTTTTTTAATCAGTCTAGCAATATGCACACATAAAATGCTACTGGATGAACCAGGTATGCTCTCCTCCCGTATTTCTCCCTGTTAGCCACCTTCTAGAACAAGGATATTAAATAATGTAGGGTTTTTTATCTAACCATATTGACAAAATTTTTCTAACTAAAACCTCTTAACTTTGTATGGGAACTCATGAAAGATATTTGAAACGTTTCTTTTCAACAATAAAAAGTATCTTACATTTATATAGTGTTGGAGGTGCCTGAAAGCACTTTATAGCCCTAAATAGATGCACAGGTATTAAATGAAAGCATTTTAACTGTCAGTGAACTGTCATCTGAGGTTGAACGGATAGCTTGCTTCTTAACATGTTAAAGAGTCATTCCAAAGGCTCTCAGTGGTGTTGAGTCCAAAAGAGGAAGAAAAACCAGGCTGTTACTAACAAGGGGGAAATTCAGGAAATATCTAGCACGCGATGTAAAGTTCATATAGTTGAATTTACTTTAATGTCTCTCACAGGTAAGTACGTGGTTTCTTTAGTGCAGATATTCCCTTTTGCTCATTCAGGCTACCCTCCGGTATGGCCTCTTCTTCAGCAGATACTTTCAGGGAATTTCCAACTGGTTCAGTGGTAGTTATGCACTGGTTTCTTCTATTCTGTTTCCTAAACCATAGCTTCAACCTCTTTTGAATGGTTGCTTGCTTTACAGCAGGACAGTATGATTACCTTCACTCTGAAACCACCCTACCTAGAAGTTCATCTCCATGTCCTAAATTTTCATTTTGCAAAACGTAATCAAATGTTCTGACAGTTCAGGTATTACAGAGGGTTGAGAGTGTTATGTAAGCATAGAAAGGTACAAAGCTGGATGTTCTTATGTCAGATGCAGATGTCTCATGTGCCATTTTCTTTCTGTTCTGATTTCCCTGAAAGCATGTAGGCCACAACACGGTAAATTACACAAAACATGTATTTCTTTAACGCATGAAATCAGTGCGAGCTCTATGTATTTTATAATCACTTGGCTTAGATATTATTTTTACTGGAATTATCAAAATATACATTTAAGAGTGCATACACAGACCTTTCTTATGGACTGAATCTTTGATAATAAAACTAGAAGAATTCTCTATGGACAGATTATATATTTTCTTCATAAAAACTGTACTAATAACTGCTTTTCTGGTCTGTTCTGAAGGTCTTCCCGACCAGGATTCAAGATTTCTGTGAACCCCATAAAAACAACTAGAACAGCACCATCACCACTGCCTACCTTTGCCTTCTGCCCTGACACCCAGAGTGGCATCAGCTCTGCGCGGCACCCTGCTTTCCACGCTGCGTGCCGCCCGTTCAGAGGTCTGCTCCTTGTCGCTTGGCACGGCTGGCCATAAATGGAAAGTCTGCTAACTTTCCTTCTTGACAATTTGTCAAAAGGCACATTAAAAAATAATTGGAGAGAAAGCACACAGATTTTTAAAATGTATTGAGCCATTTTTCTTCAATGCTTGACTGGGCAAGTCAGAAGACACCTTTGTCTCTGTTCTCAACAAGACAGAACTGCTGCTTTAACAAAAGAAATATTACTGTCTCCCACATACTAAACTCTTGGGATTTACTGTTGTTGGCCTTTGATTTAACAGCAAAATCAACAGGTAAAATAGCCAGCATTTTCAGGTCAGTCTTTGTGTTTTGTTTCCCTTTTTTAGAAACAAGACTTTTCACATTGCTGTTCGGCTATTCCAAGGAAGACCGAAATAATACAGAAAAAAAGTCTTTAAAACTAGTTTTTATTTGAAAGTATTTATAAAATGTGATACCATAAAATGATTCGATTTTGGAGCAATTCATACGTTCAAATATACTAGTCAAAAGTTCCGTTTGAGGGAAAGGTACTGTAGGGGGAAAGAGACCTTAATTGATTGTACAGAACATTCTTTAATCAAAAGTACTAGGACACGCAAAACCAACCAGTCAACCAAGCGATACCCCTTTATAGTAAAAGAACTAGAATTATTTATACCCACTGAGAGTTTGGTCTAATGTTGCTATTATAAGTGTGAGGATATATTAGCTCTGACAATCACGACAGCAAGACAAACATTTATTCTGGGCCTTTTCTCACAAGGCTTTATGAACACTCTCATCTGATTTCTGTATTTCTCATTATCATTAATAATCAGAATGGTCCTCAACATTTTGTCATCTGGACATGGTGATCAGACAGAAGGGTCTTCCAGAGTGCATTTAAATACTTGGCAAAGTAAAGGAGGGTGGCACAAAGCATAACAAATGTGTAGATTCAAATCACCTTGTCTTTGACACAGCAGATATCAGTTTTTCCCTGGCTCCTCTGCGAAACAAATTTTGGGGTGGACACATGAAAGATTTCTGTCCTAGTTAATGGGCTACAAATCAAGATATTATATAAAATGCCATTTTGTTTCTTCCTCTTGAGATTAAACTTTGCATTAGTGTTGTTGCACTCGGTTCACTTAAAATGTATCCTTAGGTAAACTCCTTTGTTTTGTTTGAAGAACCACTACAGATCATCAGGAGGAAGAAACCCAAACTTCAGTTTCTAATCATGCAACACACTTGCAAGTTCAAAGAAAATGTAAGGTACATGATATCATCCTAGCATAACGTTACAGAAACTCATTAATTTTCTTCCTTTACTTGGGAATTCTGCATTACTTTTAACATATCATCTTTTGACGGCTGAGGTATCTACTTTTACACTAATTTACCAAATACAACAGCAACAACACTGCTGTGTCTGGAATCTTTTTGGGACAAAATTCACTTTAGCGTGCATGCAGCTTAAATGATGAGATCAAATTCAAAACATCTGTGTAGTCCATTTCATGGATGACTTTGCATCCAAGTTGCTGCCTCAAATACCGTAGGCTCCTGCTGTCCCCTGAAATGAATGGAGGGAGCAGGATTACCTGCAAGACACAGGGTCCAATAGTTTTCGGAGAGTTCTCAGTACACCAAGATACACACTCAAGCCAAACTTTGGGAACCACCTCTCTGCCTACCAGAAAGGTGAAAATTGCTTCCAGGCTCAATTCATTGGCTGCTAGTTGCATCAAAGCAACATAGTATTTTATTTGAGATGCTTTGTTTCAAATTTATTCAATGTTCTCCATATGCTACTTGATTACTCTCTTTTGATTTACCCAATTGATATTCTAGGGTACAAGTCAACATTCAACTCCTGAAGACTAAGGAATAAAAATCTGTCTTTGATTTCTTGTGTGCTTAGAATTTTGACACATTCAGTAACCAGGGACTTTCTGTTGTACAGAGGAGTCGCTCCTGCTGAACATAGCAAACCTTTCTGCCTGCGTGATAAAGGAGGAGAGGGAAGATACAGTAGGAAAATTGGCAGTGTGGACTAGATACTTACTGCTTCCAGTCAAAACCAAATGCCGTTTGGATAAACGGCTTTTGGTTTATATGGTGATCCCCTCATAAGCCTTGCAAGACACAGATAAATATATTTAGAAGAGTCACATTAGCCAAAGCCTTGATTTGTGTTTCTGGGTTTGGCACACCTACAGCCTCAGTGATGTCCAAGACTCACTCTGAATAGCTGTATGTGTGCACTCCAAAATGCGGCAGAAGAACATACTCTTTTGCTACACAAATTCAAAAAACTATCAAAATTCAAAAAAGTTGGCAATAACATTCATACTACTTATTCATTATCTTGGTTTTTCATATAGATCATGCAGTGTCCTAAACTTTGAAAGATATGGGGTGTGTTTATTTATTTATTTATTTGTAATAGTGCTTAAATGATTAATCTGTCCTGTATCCATGTGCTACTGAAAAGGGATTTAATCACTAAACAGGTTCAATCAAGATTTTGCAGAAATAAGTATCACAGGGAGGGGAGGGAGAAAATGAAGTCAGATAATTCTCATTGGTGGACAGTGATAGGATGAGACACAAAAGAGACTAGCAGGAACACAATTAAATGTAACTTCATTATTTAAATAATATAATTAAGTAATTAAGTATAAGGATTTCCTTTTTTTTTTTTAATTTGAAGATGGTCAAATATTGGAACAGGTTGCCCAGAAATGTTGTGGAATCTCTGTGCCCAAAGAGTTTCAGAATGTAACTGGCCAGGTCTCAGAGCAGCCTGATTTCGTTTGACCTGCTTTGAAAAGGATCCTGGGCTATATGATCTTCAGAGTTTTATTACAACCTAAATTCTCCAGTGATTTAATACACATATATGACTCATGTTAAGTTCTATTTGCTAGTTTATATTTTAACATGTATTTTAAAAGATTATAGAAATATTTTCCTACTGTCTGCTTTAAAGGCAAATACACATCATGGATGACATTATAACAATCAAACTTATTATTAGACAAGAAACAAGGATAAACCCTTTCTGACAAATGAAGTTCTGCCTTTTCTCATATGTATGCACACAATATCTTTTTCAAGGTCTTGAACAAATGAAAGAATTGATACAAGTCTGAAGAACTCACTGGGAGGGCTTCGGCTACTTACTGAGTATGCCTGTACACTTTGCCTAACCTGTAGCTGACTTCTTTACTGCTTTTTCTATCTTAGATCTTACAACAAGATTAATTGATATATAAAATTGTGAAATGTACATAAAAAGGAAGAAAATATCTTGAAATTAAACTATTTTTTATTGCATAATAGAATTAGAAAAGTTTTGTTGCCGCTTCTGCTTAAAAGTATTTGCCTTTTTTAAAATAATGTCATCAGAATTTCCTTTTACTACTTTATGAAGGATCAAATAATACAATACAAATCTTTCAGGTGAACCACATGAGGAACTAGAGTGGACAGATTAACCAGAATCGAAAATTTTCAGTTATATATCTGTTCATTTGTGTATCAGAGGTTTGAAATTCTTTAGCATCTGGGACTGAAGAGAGTTCCAGAATTGGAAAGACTCTAGCTGCAGACAGATTTGTGTTGCGAAAGCTGGAAAGAATACTTAAAAGACAGGAAACTGGAACAACAACACTCCATTGTGCTGTGATTTGGCTTTGGGGAATTAAAAGCCCAACCTTTCTTAAAGTGCTTAGACAAGAACTGTGGAGTCTTTACGGGTATCAGGGGAAGGCCTTCTGTTACCTCCACTAAACTGGAGTGTTTATTTTGCCTGCACAAGACTAATAAATTCCGAAGGGAATAATTACAAATAACCTGAAATTCAGTAACTGCAGATGTTTACTTTCAACTCTTTTACAGCAATTATTGCCCAAGTTTAAAGTGCATTCTCTGTGTGAAAATTTTTAATTAATAGATTTCTGTATGTGCACACATAGACAGAAGCTGCCTTCTAAATTTAGCAAAGCTATATTTTAAAGGAATAAGAAATATTGAACAAGATATTGTTTTGAATCTCCTGCAGGACGATGGTGGCCTGAAAACTTGCAACACTTCAGAGTTGTTTGGTAGCTTTTTTTGATTGAGCAGATGGCCTTAGTTTCCTGTGAGCAGCTATTTTCCATCCACCCAGTCAGACACTTAAAACCCAAGTTAAAACCTAAATGATCAATTTTCCAGTCTATTTTAGTCACGGAAACAGAACTTAATTCCTTTATCCACCAGGTGCTGGTGCTGTCATGATGATGACTTTTTTTTATTATTGGTTGTAAGGATAGAATAGTTCTTAGTTTTCCAAAGCTGTTGTTTTAAAGAAATCAATTTTTTTTTCAAATAATAAATCCATCTGCAAGAATATTTTAACTTTCTTCCTGATGCATGCATGCTCCTTCTGAAGGTACGGCAATGACAGAAAGGCTGAATTCATTGCAAAAGTTCCCTCTGTTTATTGAAAAGAGGTATTTTTAGCCTCAGATACTTACAAAAATAATTTATTCTGGGAAATCTGTAGAAGTCCTTAGTAGCAGCTTCTGTCCACTTCAAAGGGAAAAGTGTTAAGACAACAATATGCACTCATGGGAAATAATTTTTCCAAGAAATATCAAAGTGGCTCCTGAGCTGAGAAAACAATCCGAACTGTAGATGAACTGGTACTTTCTCAACTTCCAGAAGTCTAAAAACTAAACACAGTTTAACTTTTCTCAGTATGTCTTTTCTAAGTATGTGGTTTATTCAGTGATTCCGTGTAAGATTTTCTCAAGCAGTAAGGGAAAGATGAAATCAGATTGAAAATGCCTAGATTTGTTTTTTATAATGGAAATAAGGCTGGAGATGCTTGCACCTTTTGGCTACTACACGGTTGACCTACACCATGTCAACTGAAAGTTCATTTTTCCTCGTGGTTAGCAAGCCTGACTGGAGCGTGGAATACAAAACCAAAAGTCACTTCCCCTATCTGTATTGACAGGGTAGGAGGCATGACAAAATCGTATTAAATAGTTCATGGCACCTTCAGAACTGTCCAAAAAAATCAAGGAGATACAACTACATTACCCTGGGATGATTTAAAACAGTCCCCGCAGAAGTGTGTTGAGATACACTAGAGATGCTTCGGGATATTATAACCACTCCACTGCTCAGTTAACAGTCTTTGGCAGTACCATAACTGGATCTTTTTTGCATGCCTATTTAATGTATAGAGCAGAAGTCTCCAAATATTTCGAAGGATCCCGTCTTCTTTTGCTTTCTTTCATATTCTTTCAGCCCTGTGATTTTCATCCACATGAAATGAAAGCAAGCTGATTCTAGGAGACAGAGGTTTAAACGATAAATATTACTGTCTGTTAAAATTCAAGACAAATGGCATGACTTCAGTACTGAAGTTCCACTTCACTTTCTAGGCGGTTTGTGTTGTGGTGAGCAGAGATGCCACTGCCAGTTCCCTCCACCTCCAAACTTTTCCTTACCCCTCCTCTTTCTTGTCCTGACTTCCTCATTGTAACTCCGACATCAATTGTTTCCATCTAAACTAATCTAGTTTCCACTTCCCCAGTTTTCGCGCAGTCTCTTTATTTTGTCATAGCTCTGAAGATCTCACTTTCACAGCCTACCTACTTGCCTTTCTTAATCTGAGATCCTGCTGAGGGTCCTTCACAAGTGTCATTGTGCAACATTTTTCCCCAGTTAATCCTAATTCTCTACCCCTTTAAATCACTGGTTTTCAGTCCCATTCCTTTCTAATCCACTTATCACTACCTTTCATACCCACTGTCGGTTACATGGTTTTTGAACATGAGCCATAAATCCACAGAAAACAAACTTTCAAAAGAACAGAAGGAATGGTCCAACAGTGGGTTAAATAACAAAATGTGTACGTGTGTAAATGGAATTACACATGTACCTCGTAAACTGAGTATGTATCTCTGTCTATATACCTCTTGCATACACATTTTAAATTGAATGTTATGTACATGTATATTTATATGTACTGAACTTTGAAAATCATTACACGGTTTTGTAGTCTTTGTATTATTTCAAGAATTACCCATAGAAAGTAAAAGTATTTTGATTATATTACTTTTCATAATTTTAAGCATTTCATAAGAAGGCTCAAAGACCTGCGTCCTGTAGATAATACGCAGCATTCTTACAGTTCCCATTTAAGACTGTGGGTGGTGAATTTTTCTGTTAATATTAAGACCATCAATTAAAAACAAACCTTTGGGAGAAAGAATAAACTAGGATAAAAATCGCAGCAAATATTGAATAGTGCTCTTTGGCCTTTCAGGTGTAAAATCATCGCAACATTAAAGTAATTTTGACATGCGAAACCCGCAGGCTCCATTTCTGATGTACTTTATGAAAATGAGGAAATTAAAATCAATGGCTGTGAACAGTGTGCTTCCATTAATGTATTAGCTGTGAGATCAGCTACATTCACTATCTTTCATTATTTTTAAAAAGATGAGTTAACGGGGACAGAAGGTTGAAAAACAAAAACTGCTGAAGACCTCAGAATTGCCAAATGCTATAAGCAACGTTTTCAGTACAGATAGGGTGCTGGTTTACCCCAGATTTGCTCTTTTGATGATTTTCATTTTAAAATTTCATTAGTTTAACTGAATTTTTGCAATATTCAATATGTTCATTAGATGTTCAGTGTGAGTTAGAAAAAAGTAATAAGAGCACTTAAAGTGTAGTGAAAACAAGGATTAACCATTTTGTTTAGGTCACACTTGCAATACTCATTTGTAAAGTTTTTATATTTATATTTTATTTATATTTATACTTCATATTGACAAATATAAAATTCAAAAAATTTCCACAGATAGTGAGGGCTTTTGTAGAAATGTACAGAATGTTTTAAAACAATCTGAAAATTCAAAATCTCTTTAAATAAAGTTTGTATTAGCTTTGTATTAATAAACAGAGAAAATACACAAAAAGTTAGCAAGGAAAATCACAGCTATGAAATGTCTTCTCTACAAGGATGAACTGACTAAACTCGTGCTTCTCAGAAGACAAGGATAAGAAGGGGTAAAAATCATGAGTAAGGAATAATTTGTCACGGTAATTTTTGACACAAAATATGCTAATTGAAATGAGTATAGAAAAATTTAAAAATACATAAAAGACAACAATTTGCCATTAAAAATGTAAAGAAGTTGTGGAACTCCCTGCTGCAGGTTTCTGATAAAACCTTGCATTAATTTGGAAGCAATTTAGAAGAGAATTCTGAGAGGTGTTCCATATTTAAAGACAGTGCAGATTTAGGAAGCTCCTGGCAAGAAACTAGTGTGTACTGGGAGGCTGCTCTGTTGAGTAACACTACATGCCTGCAGTCTGTTTTCTTGTAGACAGGAACCTGGTGTAAGTGGACAGGAAATCCCATCTCCACGTTTCAGAGACAGTCAGTTTGCATAATTTATTTAGTGACATAGGAATATTCTGGTGTATCTGTAAAAAATAAAAATATTTTCAATTCAGACAGTGTCATGACCTTCTGTTTCAATGCAGACATGAAATACAATATTCGATACTGTCTTGATCTCGTATTAAAAACTACGCAAAAGTATAAACTTTACATGTTTCAATATGAAAAAGGAAGCCTATGATGACACTTCATAAAATCCTATTATTTTAGGTTACTTTCACCTAGTTAGCATTCACATGCGTTTAAATGAAATGCAATGTGGTATTGAGAAAATTCAGTGGATGCAGTTCCTTGAGGCTGCCTAAGAAAGCAAACATTAAGCATATATTTAGAATTAAATCCTGACCCATTTGAAGAAGTGTGGATCTTGCATTTATCTCAGCATCTATTGATTATATTGTCTGCAGTTGTCTGAGCCATCTGCAGGACACAACATTCTATAAGCCAATGCAATTCATAACCATATCTATTCTGATTCACTGAGTACACAGATTATATTGTACTGCACACAACACCTCGCTGTAGATGCAGAAAAATGACTACCTATTAATTTATGAACTGTGTATATTCCCCCACCAGTCTCATTTTTCATATGCACATAGGTTACATGTATAAACTGTTTACAGCAGGGCCTAACTTCCTTGATCTCTCTGATCATGGGTTTGCAGTAATTGGTCTGCTGGGACTCATCCCTGTGCAGATACAAAACGGAATGATTTTGGACCCTTACTCCCAGACTCTGAAGAACATTTCCTAAAGCTATGAAATGCAGCTATTCCTAATGGTGTCTAAGTTCAGTTCAAAGCTTTATGAAACTAAGAATATCCTTCAAAGAGTTTGGATAGTTAAAAATTAAAGGACACCGAAACTCTGATAATTCACATGAAGTCAAGAGCAAACAGCCCCATTGTTCTTAACAGTGTTGTACTCCAGTGCAAGAATTGCTTCCAATTTTAAAATGTTAGCATTGCAAATACAAGGCTATGGCCAAAAATGTTACAATTACAAGGTAAAGGCTTCAGTCTTCCTACAATGTTTATTGTTCAGTAAGATTATTTAAGAACCTTGTCAAAGGTTCTCATCTGTAACTGCTACTGGTTAGAGATGTTTTGTGCTCAGAACTGATCGTGAATTGTCCTCAGATGTCCATCAGGTTAAGTGACTCCAGCAATCATCTGGTGAAGACACTGAAAACACGTAAAGTTTCAGCGAAATATATAAGAATCTCAGATTAAGATACTAGTTACTATTCATATAAAGAAACTAATACAAAATAGAGCACAAAATTTAGCTTTTAAAGATGACTTTATAAGAAAGTTGTTAAGGCTAGATTACTACTGTCCTTGCTTAATCTTTGATCTAGTTATATTAAGAAATCCAAGAAGGGACGTCTTTTCATAAGAAGTCATGACACCTTGTAAAACAGTCTTTGATTTTCAGTAGCTTCTTTGCTGCTTAAGGGAGAACTGGAAGTCTGCCAGCTGGCAGGGTGTTCCCTTGCTTATGTTACATGTTGGAGGAGACTAGATTTTACAATAGCAAATACACATCTAGCATTTTGGAATTAAAATACAAAAGAGTTCTTGTTTACCTCTAAACTTCAAGTGTAAGCTATTTTTAAGGAGAAATAATCTGTTCCATGAGATATTTCTACCATGACACAAGGGTAGCTATATATGGATGACTCAAGATGGAAGTAAGTTTGAATGAACTTCTGCAAAAGCTGTACTATGAGAATGTTTGGATTATAACCTGTAGAATTTTAGACTTACCTAAATAATCAAGTCTACGCTTATAGTAATCACCCTGCATAATGAAGACACAAATTTACAGTAGGACCAACAGTTAAAATGACATAGACTTTTACTGGTGTAAAATGACAAATCTTTACCTGTGAAATTGTGTCAGTTCTTCAAGACAGGAAATGATACTCATGTATGCATTTAACTATAGTTAGCAAATATGTTTTGCAAGAGTTCTGGGAAAAGCAAAAGGACTTAGTCGCATTTCATTTCATTTCATTTTTCCTAAGGTTTTACTGATAAGCTACACAAGTAGTCAGTTTTGATAGCAGCTGAGACCCTAAGGGTGCATTAACATTAGTCTTTTATGGCTGATTAAGAGCGTGTTTTCAAAGTGAACATCCTTCCTCCTGACTTACTGTTTCTCTGGTCACATTGTGGAGCATCTAAGAGTGTGGGCTGGATTCTATTCAGATGACAGGCAACCACAAGATGTTTTTTAGTGTGAAAATAAGGTGCTTTGCTAATGGACATTCAGCTGACATCACCAGAATAGAGATGGACCAAAATAAAGACCCTTTATCACATACCTTTTAGAGAGGTAAAGTCCTCACGATACAGCTGTTGTGTTACTCGAATCTGATCCTATTGATCAATACTACATAATTAGGTAGATGTAGCCTCTGAATTTCTGAACACCTTAATTTTGATATTGTAAACTATCTTCTTAATCAAAGACAAAATGAATGCAATACACAAAAAAATCAGAGCACACACATAAAATCAGCAAACAGCTCCCCTTTTGTGTTGACAAAATCTGAACCTGCTTAAGAACTGTTTCTGAAACTACCACCAAATAAAAAAGCATATGTTAAAAGACCTATTAAACATGGTACTTATAGACAATAGATTTTCATGGGAAACTTTTAGTGCTGACACATAAATGATGAAAACTGTTGAAAGACAAACATCATAATGAATGTGCTGTTAATGAATCATTGCTTGTAAGAGGCCGTTGAATCTTGACATTAATGATATCAAATGAGCTGTAGTATGTATACGAATTAAATTAGCGTATAATGACAGTTTTAGTATTTAGAACTACATGACTCACTAAATGAAAAAGGAAGAGGTAAGAAGGTGGATTTAGGCAGAAAAGGGGGCAGCAGAAGTTATAGAGAGACGCGTCACATTCTTGCATAGGTCAGACCACCCATGATATTTTAGTTGGTTAGGTAACAGACTGTCATTTTACAAAATGTGTTTCTGTTTTAGCAAGGGATGTGCAAGGGTGAGAACGATATGCACCCTTCACACTGATCCACCTTGATCCATCCTTTTCACTATTTTTGCCTTCTTCCATAGATAGCCGATAATAAGTTTCACATAGTCCCACAAGCCTACTCAGATGTCCCATGAGTCTGCTCTTTATTATGCGAATTGTGATTATCTTGCTACAAAATTCTAGCTGAACCTCAACAGGACTGCAATTGTGGTTCCTTCGATGGCCCATCAGTCAGTGATCTATGGGTTCTGGTGTTTATTGTTATCTGAATTATCTACTGCTTGTTACAGCCAGTCTATCTACAGGTTAATTTATGGCTTTTGCTGTCTCTTTTTTTTCACCTCATGATGTTTCTTAGCCTTTAAGCAGATAACGTGACAAACGAGATGCCCTTATGTTCCAGAAATCCTTGAACATTTTTCACATGCTGAAAGAAGAGTCCATACAGACAGAAATGTGTACCTCATATTGCCAGCCAATTATCTCACATTATCATACAGGTCACCAGACTGCCAAAACTGCCTGAAATGTGCATGGCCACAGAATCACAGAATAGTTTGGCTTGTGAGGGAGTTTTAAAGATCATACAGTCCACCCGCCCCCTTGCTGAGAGTGCACTCAATCCCATTATCTATATTATTGATGAAGATATCAAAGAGCATTGCTCCCAGTATGGATCGTCTGTATGTAAATTTTCTGTTTCAGAGAAAAACTGTAATTCTTAATAGTTGTGACTAACCAATAATGGAATAAAGCTCAGAGGAGAGGGGCAAATGCCATGTGAAATTCAGGGCATAACACGGGGTGTGACTGACCACAGCTGTTGCAAAGAAGCTGACTTTATCTCAACTCAAAGGGGAATGGAGGCTGGCCTTCGTTTTAGATAAGCAGCTATCAGCTGAGCCGATCAGCTGGGGGTGTGATTGTTTCTCCCTGAGTTCATTAGAAGGGTGTGAATGTCTCCCTGAGATAGCCAGAAGGAGCATGGGGTGAGTGAATACACCGCTCAGCCCAACCTAGGGTATAAAAGCTGAGCCACTAAGAAAGGTTTTCAAGGAGAGGGATGGGTTTGTGCTGTCTTTGACCCTTGCCTTCCTTCCAGGTGAGTGGGGAGGCCCAGTGTTGTGACAATGAGCACAATGTAGAGACTGGTAGTGGGTGTGACATTGGTATTGTGTTTGAACAGTATATTGCAACTGTTTTATTTTGCTAAGTGCTACTCACACTTGTATTGTGTTTTCAGTATATATTGTATCAGTCTGCTAAATGAAAAAGGTGACATAACATCAATTATCTTTGAATAAGTAACTTTTATATTGTTGTGCCCTCCTTATGTGGGATAACTTAAGGAACCTGGTTAGAGTATTAGACTCTGAGAACAGGGTCATTAGATACTAAACTGGGGAGGGAAGGGGTGAAAAAAAGCAAGAAATAATTAAAAGAAAATAGTTGTGGTCCTCTTCCCTCTGTGCTTTTGCAGCACCTGCAAACTTTTTATGAGGGATGCTGGTGGGCACCTTTCTGCCTGTTGTCCCTTGTATCTGTTTGAAGGCCTGTTCATTAACACAACCAGCAGCTTGAAAATGGGACAAACACTTCTGCTATCTTACCTCCAGTGGCAGGAAATTCCAGAAGCTGTGGAATAATGAAACTACTTTTATCTATTCTATACTGTTCTCCTACTGATTTCAGTGAAAACTTTTGCCTTCTAGTGCTGTAGAATTTGGTGAATAACACTTCTGTGCTCAGCTTAAGCATTGCTTTCATGATTTTGTGACTCTTAGCCAAATTCTCTTCCTGCTGTCTCTCTTCCTTTCTGAAGAGCTCTGAGCCCTAGAGTCTATTCTCAGAGATCATTTGTAGGAGTGATTCAAACACCAGTTGTCTCTAAAGTCAGCACAGACTAGATAAATACTTTCCACAAGTCATACTTTTCATCTTCATAACATTTCAAGTACCATTTTCAGATGATCTCCTTTAAAGACCTAATTTAAATGTCAGCTAGAAAATAGCTAGTGAGCATTTAGTCTATCTGTCCAGCAGCTGTGCTTTGTGTGTGTGCAGGAATGACTTCAACCAGCTGTTCTGGTAGCACCAGCTTGGGGAAAGCCGATAGACTCATCCAGCACTGGCCCATAGTAGTAGATATAGATTGTGACTATTTTGTTTTCTCTTTGGTTATCTAAAGACTCATTTTGTTTATCCGCTTAATGGAATTGTACATTAGATTTGATATTTAGTTCATAAGTCATTTGAATGCTTAATAAAACATTTAAGGCTACACAAACATTTCCAAACTAGATCAAGCTTTAAAAGATAGTCTGGGCTTTTTTCTAAAGTGTTACATTAGAAAGCAGGCCACCTGGAAACGGAATTCTTGTTACAAATCAGCAGAGACAATATTGGGTGTTAGTAACTGAAAAGGCTGGAGTTTTCTGGGCTCTCAGGGAATGAATCTTTCTACTATTAATATCAACATGTGCTGACAGTGGGTACATTTAGAGGTTAAAGATTTCTCCTGCTTACAGAATCATAGATTCTATGAATCTTACTACTATTTACTTACTACTTGAGAGTAACCATGAAGAATAGTTTTGATACTAGTAAAGCAGATTGCCTGGAATAAGAATTTAAAGGAAATAACTAGTGTTTGATCTTTTTTGTGGTAGCAAGGAGGATGTCGTCCATATAGTGATGTAACTAAATCTGTTTAAAAGATTGCCGTACTTCTTTTGGCGCTGCATCCATGACTACCTGGCAAATTGTGGGGCTATTCACCATGCCTCGGGGCAGAATGACCTAATGGTATCATGCATGGGCTTGCTGTTGTTAATTGAAGGCATGGAAAATGCAAAATGAGCACAGTCATCAGGGTGCAAAAAAAAACCGTAAAAACCCAGCCCTTTAAATCAATAACAAGGAGGCCAATCTTCTGGGATCATAGCTGGGTTAGGGACACCAGGCTGTAGCAGCCCCATTGGGCTCATCACTGCATTTACAGCCCGCAGATCCTGTCATAATCTCCATTTACCAGACTTTTTTGGAATGACAAACCCAGGGGTGTTCCGTGGGCCGGCAGACAGTACCCGGTGACCTAACGCCGGCTGCTTGTCCACAAGGAGTTCTGCTGCAGTAACGGAACTGTGCACACTTTTTCCAACCAAGGGCTTCGGTGTGAGCAAAAGGGCTTCGGTGTGAGCAAAAGGGCTTCGGTGTGAGCAAAAGGGCTTCTTGCCGCGCCGCTCCTGGGCCGGGCCAGGCCGTGCCGCCGGATGCCGCGCGTGGGGAGCCCGCTGGCGGGAAGGGGCGGTGGGTGGCCGGAGGGGCCCAGGCCCCAGCAGTGTTCGGTTCGCTGCCCCGCCCGGCGCGGTGGGTGCTGCGGCCAGGCCCGGTGCTGGGCAGTGCTGCGGTGGGGGGGTGAGGGGCGGGGC
>Ga0181612_117965_pt1 | contig 25734 bp, 15 predicted proteins | sample HoacroProtozoa21_FD_119630 | JGI IMG/M metagenome (GOLD analysis project Ga0181612, IMG submission 119630) | Hoatzin crop microbial communities from Cojedes, Venezuel. Combined Assembly of Gp0051906, Gp0051904, Gp0051908
GGATGTTATGGGAGACTGTGTCGAAAGCCTTGCTGAAGTCGAGGTAGACAATATCCACTGCTCTCCCCTCATCTACAATAACTATAACTAAGGACAATAACTGTAACTATAACTAAGGACAATAACTATAACTAAGGATTAACTTGGAAATAAAGGCAAAGGTACAATAGCCAAATGCATCAAGAGGGTATTTTTTCTTTTTTTCTATGTGAATAGTTTAGATGTATATGTCTGGCTGATGTTGCTGGAAAATGAAGGCCTGTGTGTTCCCACAGGTCAGACACTGCAAGGACAGTTAGAGCGGCATCTTGCTCTTTGAACTGTGCTCATCTCTGAACTGGTATTTCTCAGATCCATAAATACTCCAAATGCAGGAGTCTGACAAAATAAGTAGAAAATGTGTAGTAGAGGAGGCACAAGGGCATGTGCAGTTTTTATCATAACTGTGTCCCTTGCTCAGAAGTAAATGCTAGTTACTTTCGTGTGGAGTGAAATTCAGGAGAGCATGTGTTGATCCAGTCCATTGGGCTGCACGTCGCTGTCTTGAAACTGCTGTATGTGTACAGGGTCTTACCCCAGTTAGAAATACACTGATGGAAAGAAAAGTAATAGTATTTTTTGCCATAGAAACCTTTTGTAGAAGAGATGAGACTGGCATTAGGCTTCTATTGAGGTGGGTGAAGAAGAGATGGCAGAGAACTCAGATTTATTGGAGGATGAAGGTAAGCAAGGATCTTTGCATATGAAATCATTCCCCAGCTGTATGGAACAGCACACAGGATAAAATCTTGGCTTCACTGAGATCAGTGGGAATCAGTCTCGGTATCGCTGTGGATTCTGTATACTCCTGCGGTGCCCTTCTCGATGGTGACAGAAACCATAGTACAGACGTCAGCAGAATCCCCACCATCACGTTAGGTTTGATCTTTACAGGAAAGGTATTGCTGCTAGTAATATTACTAGGAATAAAAAAATACTGCCAAAGACAGGGGTATTAAAGCTTCCTATTTTATATTTTGATATTTTGAGTGATAGCAGCATAGATATTAGAATGTCTGTGGGGCTTTTTGCAAAGCAGGGCAAGAATGTTTTTTTTTTCTCAGTTTTTCCAGTTAGAGGAAACTGAGGATCAAGATTCTGGATGTTATTTGTAACAAATCCTCTGAATATAATTTCCAAGATCTTCAGCTATCAGAAACGATGTGATGATGAGGACAGAGTATAGGTCACGAGTCTGCAAATACGTGTGAGGAGATGGTGAGCTTAACCTACCAGGTGAAAGAAAGGTTAGTATAGCAACTGCATGAACACTTCAAAGCATGCACCTGGTTTGCTGCGCTAACTTAATTATCCCTGCTATAGATATGTTTGACAAACATATCTATAGCCCAGATACTGTTACTTCTCAGTGGGAAATAGCAGAAGGCTTCTGTTTGGTTGCCAGTTGACTGAATCTTTCCTTCCACTTCCTTGCATTACTCTTTTCAAGGACTTTCCCTGCCTCTGCTTATTTGGTGAACAGAAACGCACCCCTTTCTTTTTAATGGTGGAAAATACTGTAAGGTGGGGAATGATGCAGCCTGATGGGATGGGTGTAAAATTATTTTTAAGCAAGTCTGATGAGGATTTAATCCTGTTCTAATCAAATACTGCCTGAGCCAACCAAAAATAAGCTTTTTGCCACTCAGGCTGCCTCAGCCATATTCTGGTGTCAGCACTATTTCTCAGCAAGCGTCTTGTGTCCTCCATGTAATACTACAGGGTGTTTTTTAGCATCCCAGTGTTGTTGACTTTCTCCACAAACAGTGTGATGTGAAATGTAAAGAGGCAGGATTACCCCAGCACTCCCCATAGCACAGAAATGCGAGGCGGTGCCCTGTTTGACACTAAAATGTGGCCTGCTGTCGGCAAGCTGTGGACTTTAATAGGCAAAGACCGTGGGGGACTTTTCAGCTTTTTAGTCTTTCTGCTTCTGTGAAGTCTGTTACGCAGGGAGGTACAGTTTTTAAACGTGGTCATTTTTAATTCCTGTCCCTGGAGTCTGGCTGACAGATTGGGAGTGCGGAGGATGGGAGTGGGCTGAAAAGACAACCTGAAAACACAGAGTGTATACATACATTAAAATGGAGCAAAATGAAAATAAATGCACCTAGGTGAACACAGAGGGGATCTGTTCTGGGGCCGCTCTTACCGCCTGTTTTAGGTGGCCTGCAGTGAAAATCATTATCTTAAAAAGATGCTATGTATGTCTCCTTTGAACGGCGTTTATGCAAACTCGCTCATTAGCCAGCAGTTCTAACTGGACAGAATGGAGATAAAGTTTTGGCAGATTTTTTTCCTTTTTGTTCTGAACAATACTATTTTCATTGCAAACCTTAAAAAAAAAATCTTTGACATGCATTCTTTTTCATACACAGCTTATATTAGCTGCCTCCCTTGTTCAGAAGCCAGTAAAAATTGATGTATGCTAAATATCATTTCCTCAAAAAAGACTGAAAAATCAGAAATGTGGTTTCGTAGGTGTAAATCTGGAATTTTTCCGCTGTCTTTTGAGGTGTTGCTGTGGATTCCCACTTTTGTGGCAAGGATCGAAACTTGTTTGTTGACAGAGTAGTTTTCTGATTTGAGAATGCAAGTGAACACCGATACGTTTTATTGACTCACTTTGCTCTCCATACTGATTTTGATAGATCGTTCTGAAAGTATATCTTTGAGCCTTCCAAATTTTTATTTGTTCTGTGTTGGCCATTTGAATTTTGTTACGAAACTCCTACTTCTGTGATAATTTCTGCAAGCTTGTCTGTTTTGGAGGAAAGTATTGACTTTCCCCATTTCTAGCAAACTCTTAATGTTTTTTTCTTTTTGGTTCCTCTGTTATAATAATTTTTATTTTGTCTTGATGATTGGTAAACCTGTTTTTTCCATTATACATGGAAGAGAATAAAAGTTTTGAGAAGAGGCATTTGTAGTTTGATTGTTGTCTGTTTTCTTACTGTAACTGAAAGGAGGATTGCATCTCACATAAATTTTTACTTATGCAGGTAGTAGTAGCACAAGTAGCATAGGTACATGGTGAGCTATTATTTTTAAACACAGAGTGTGTGAAATAAAGTATTAAAAGCATGGTGTATAGAAAATTAAGGAAAAACTGTTCCTTTGGTGTGCATGTGCATGTTTCCATGTCAACTGTAAGAGAAGTATGCTCATACCTGGAGGTAGTGCCATAGTCTAATGGAAAGAGCAAATGCCTGGGAGTCAAGAGCAGTGGGTTGCGTTCTCACTCTTCCCCAGTCTGCACACCTTTGTAAAATATTTTGAGATTTCTGGATGAAAGGCATTATAAAAGATCTAAGTGTTATTTAAGCCTGCTTAGTTAGACAGTAGGCTTTAGTCTGTATCATTTTCTGTTTTGTTTGTTACATGAATAGAGTGTGAAAATGCTAGGAGAGCTGTTCCTTCTTGCACACTGGATCTTTCCTTCATCCTCTAAAAAGAGACTTAATCACATGTTGTTGGGTGGTAAAGCATAGAGCAGCTACTGGTGCAATAAGGAGGTGGGTAAACAGCAAACATACTGCACCATGAACAACAGCTAGGTGTCTGGACGCCTCTGGAAGAGCACAGGCCCTCTCGGTGCATTACTGTGGGGAGATGACAGGTACCTGCTGTCCCATGATTGTCCGTGTAGCTGGTACTTCTTCAGTGACCTGCGATCTGCTTCCTGTGCACTTCTGCTAAAATGCCACTCTGTCCTCTCTAAACAGTCACAGGAGACTTATGACTAATTTCAGAGCCTCATCCATGACAGATCTGTATTTATGGCTTTATTAGGATATGTGCCACTTAAAAATGCAACATCTAGGGCAGGACTTCCAAACCGCTGCTATCACAGAAGGATCCTTCCTGCTGTGCAATGTAACAGCTGTGGCAGAACCCTCTTCTCTGCTGGACTGTGCACGGAAGACCCGTGTAGCAGTTCAAGCAGCATGTGCTGCCCAGACACTTGTTTTGCCCTCTCCTCTGGGATGAGGGCAGCAGGCTGGATTTCTCCGTATCGATATGAAATAGCTCGCTTAGTACAAGAAGCATGCAATGTAGCTGGAGGTCCTTGCTCTAAAAAAAAGTCTGTAGCTGCAAGTTAAGATTTGTGAAAGTGGATCGCTAATCTGGAAAAATTGTATGTATTGTGTTAAAGTCTCTGAGCCACAGGTAGATGGATGTTGGGAAGAGTAATCTGGGGAATTGTTGCTGTGCGCCTGCCCCGTGACCTTCACTAAGCATCTGCTGTTTGCCACTGTCCTGAACAAGCCTACAAGTGTACGTGGCCCTTTGGTTTCACCTGCTGCGGTCGTTCTGCTAGATACAGCCTAACATAGATGACCACGAATATGTATGTGTGTGTACGCGTGTGAATAGCTGCGTGGACATTCACTATCGAATGTGTAGCAGTGGGGACATTAGCTACATCTCTTCATAACCCCTTTTCTGACAGTTTCTCTTAGTCTTTTTCTGGCAGTGTATGAAAATGCTGTTGACTACTTTGCGCTTGGGAGCCAGACAAATTCAACAAGCTTATTTCTTGCTGCTGTTTGGGTATCTTCTGTAGCGAGAACTTGAACTCCTGCAATTGGAGCCCTGTATTTGTAATTCAGTGTGTATGGTCACCAGAATGTCATGGAGGGTTTGATTATGATGATGATGATGATGATTATTATTATTTTTTTATTTAAATTCTTGGCTAGTGCACAGCTGTGAAAGTAAGGCCAGGCTGTGACAAAAAGAGATGACCTAAAACTGATGTTAAATAAATAGTCTCCTGTTGCATCAGAGATGGAGACTGGACCCTTGCAGTTTTAATGTCTCACGGAGTGGGGAAGGCACTTCTCCTCAGTGGGGAATATGAATGTGTCAGCTTTGTGAATGGCAGAATATGATGCTATCCTGTGACACGGTGATTTCACCTGTTCATTTTTAAGAGACTGTCCCACATCCGAAGCTTAGGAGCTTCTCCAAAATATTATTTAGTTAATTTGAAAACATAACTGTCTCCAAAATATCCTTGTCTAGAGTTTCTACAAAGTCTATAGAGTCTCGATGCATGATGGATTTTTTTTGTCAAGCACCTGCTTTCTTTGCCTAGCTCAGTTATGCAGCAAGGTTGTTTTTACAATACTAAGAAGTGAGCAATATATTCCATATGCCACCAAGCTTTGTAAAGAATCCTGCTGATGACAATTTCACAGCTGCTGAGAAATAGGCCAAGCCTTCCACATGAAGTGACAGTAAGGAAAAGAGTATCTATTCCATTGGGATTGGCCATGCGTCCTCCCCAACTTCTTCTCTCTTGAAGGAAAATGCTAGCACTTCCGAACTATGTAACAACAGATGGTGGCAGAAACCAATTTCCACTGCAAAGCCATTTGGTCAGGAAGTATCAAAAAATGTTTTGGAATTGTGAAAATGAATTCTTGGCTGCTGGACTACCAGCAGCCTACTAGGAATGAGACACGAAGCAACTGCTAACAAACCCAAGAGCCTGCTTGGCCCTGAAAGAAATGCCTTTGATCAAACATTTTAGAAATTCAAACCTTTGCATGTGTAGGGTCTAGACTTCAGAAGTGTTCTGTGTATAAAAATCAGGTTCTTAATTTCTGGACACCGATTGCTTGACTGACTACCAAGAAAGCAGCCTTCAAAATATGCAGAATGACCTCCAGCTGAGACAAGCTTAATATAGCTCCTACTGGCCTAGTCAGGTGGAACCTTCCCTTTTGGCTCAGCTGATTTGCTGCCCACAGACCATGAAAGTCCCAAGGCTCTGGTAGCATACAGGGACACAAAATTAATGCGGAAACAGCACAGACTACTCTACTGATGGGTTACGTCTAGTAAGTTGTGTGTGTCCGCAAGTTGCTGTACACAGCAGGTTCCTTTGATGATTTCTGTAGCTGACCAAATGTACCTCTTTGGAGAGCCCTTTGAGAAATACCATGTGTTCTTTTCAGAAGTGCACCATAGATGTCTGTCTGTGCCATAACTCTCTGAAATAAACAGCGACATTTTTTCCCCTTCAGCATTTCCCTTGCCAGTCTTAGCTGCTCATATAGCGCCGTATGTTGAAAACGGTTTCAGAGAACTTCCCATAGATGTGGGACATAAACGATACTTGCCGAGCCATCTTGTTTTATCTATTCCGTTAGAAATGTATACCAAATTATACAGTAGTGTCATGTCACCAGAAACACAGAGCAGATGGAAGTATCTTTCCACATATTGACTCATGTTACTCTGATGAAAGGAATTTGTTTCTCTCCTTCTGTCAAGCCTGCTAGCCTCTGGCAGAGGATGCAACCCTCAGCGAGGAGAACTTTACCAATAATGTTCAGGTGACCAACTGATTTAAATATATTATTGTTGGCCGATATAGTTAGTCTGCATCAACAACTGTTTGGAGTAGCCAGTCCTATTTGTTATGTTAGTGTAAGGTAACTCAAACGAAGTAGTGTTGTTCCAGGTTGAGGAGACTCAAGGGAATTAACCCTTGAGGAAGTAAATATTTAGCTTTTATAAGGAAAGCTTCAAGGCCTCAGTACTGGGCCCTCTGGAGACTAATCCTGATAAACCAAGTGCCAGGTCTCTGACCTGTACTTACATACAGAAAAATGACACCCCCCACAACACGGGTTGTAAGTGCTGTGTATTAGCTACCAAAAGTACGGTTTGCAAACTGCCTGTGAAATCCTGACACATAAAAGAACTACAGATGTGCTGTGAGCAACTGAAAAGCAGATTCCCTCTGTGTTTCTGTTTGTGGCGAGTGGTATTTGAGTTGATGAGAGCGCACTTCTCGGGTGGAGAACACGTGAAACTGAAGTCAAAAGGGAGTCAGTGTAATCATTAACAGACTCACCTTCTGGATGTGACAAGTAATGAACCAGTCTAAACTTGCCTGGAGCTTTCTTTGGGACAGTACCCACAGGGGAAACCCTCTTACGCTCAAGCGAAGCGTTGTCAAATGGGCCCTCCATTTTCCCCAAATGCCAGCTCTTTTCTGTCTTGTCTCTAACCACCTGAGGACATATAACTGCTGATCTCAGCATCCTAGCCAACATTTGCATCTCGGGGCTGAAGTACAGGATAGCAAAGTCCCCAACACAGCCTTTTTTACAGAAATTGCGCATGCTTTTTGTTTGTTTCTTTTTTCTTACTAGCCTGTTCTCCCGACTGGGGAAACATTTTATCTGTCCGCGCTGGGATTTTCGCGTTTGTAAGCCTCTTTAACCAGCATTTGGCTCTTTCCACTTTCTTACTTCGATTCGGATGACTGGCTGAAGCACCTGCTTATGGCCTGAAGCGTTCAAGCTGAAATTTGCAGTTTGTGTCCCACACACGCTCAAACTGTTCGTTACCTGCCTTCTGGAGCACCTGCTACACGGTTTGGGCTTGAGAGCCTGCTCTCCACCCGCTGACAGCAGCACTCCTCACAACACTGGCTCTCCTCAGCTTTGTCCTGCTCTCCCCCCTGCTCTCCGTAGCCCGTACTTCAGCGTTGCCTTGGCCTTCAAGGTAACGTCCATGTTGTCCTGCTTGTTCTAATGCTGCAGTGAAGAATGGGGTTTCCCCCAGTACACAGGAACAAAGGTGATGCAAAGGCACATCAGTCATTTTGGTTGCCTTAAAACCTTCACCATGGCATTCACGAGCAGACTTTTATTAATTTTCAAAAACAAGATTTTATAGGAAAATTGTGAGCCAGGGCAGCTTGCTGAAATCGGCCTCCAGATCAGCAGGGGTCAGAAGCTGAATGGCAATTTGGTGTTCAGGAAATGTCAGAAACAGCATCGCCACTTAAGAGAGAAGGACCGAAGGAAACCTGAGAGACCAGAGGAACGCTCCTCTCTTTCTCCTTCTCCTGCTGCCTGTTGAGGATCTTTTGTATGCTTTTCCATGTGGTTGCTCCTGATGCCTGAACTTAGGGAAGGCTGTTAGAGTTGGCTCTATAGGCTGCTTTTCATGCATTGCTTTGGCAGGGGCCAATCCTAACGGAGGCTTTCAGAGGTAACAACTTCCAACAGGGGATTTTCTTTCCATTCTGCCTTGGGAAGCATTAGCTTTTCCCAGAGGCTTGGTCCGTGCTGAGGATATAACTTACATGGACCTTCCCTTTCCAAAAAGGTGTTTGTTTTCTCTGTTAGAAGGATGCCGTTAACAGCTACGGAAGAAGCTTACATATTGGCTTCCCACCTGGGTTTTTGAGCCTATGATACCTGCCGATCCCTTTATTGGCAGGATCCTCCTCTTCCCGATCGAGCTGTATTCCTTGGTACAGCCACACCGTGCCCTCCACCCACCTTCCATGTTACTTCTGTGTGGGGTTTCTCCCAGGAACGGAAGCATCTCTCTGCGTGCCTGGGCTGCAGACTGGGGCTTGTCCGCACCAGCAATGTCTGCTCTTGGAGAACTGGGCAGGGCAAGGGCTGATTTTTTTTCCTCACCGCTTTCCTTTGGTTGCCTCAAAATAACCCTAATTAATTTTGTGGAGAGTTTAGTTTGCTCCCATGATGGGACTGCTCTTTGTGCGGATCTCTTGCATGCTATATTTAGGTATGGTTTTTAGAACACCATGTGACCCGAATCAGATAACTTCTGAACTGCTAATCGTGTCTTTGACACTGACTCCCTCCATGGCTTTGGGGCATTTTACGGTTGTTTTCTTATATACAGAATGAAAACAGGTATACTCATCTGCTTTGTAAAAGCTGCTGCCAGGGTTAACAAATGTTTAAGATATTGGTTTAAGCTAACTTTCATTTTATCATTTCTACTGTAGTCATAGTTTTATTGTTTCTTAGATGTGTAACTTCAGAAAATGATTCTTTACCATCTTAGTTTTTCTTAATGGATGGCCCTGTTTCATCATTTTAAAAGAAAGAAACAAGTTTCTTCTGTGTTTGTAGATGAAAATAGGGCAGAGGGAAAAAACCTAACTGCCTTCATTTCTTGCCCCACACAGACTTTCTTCCTTTGTTTACTAGTTGGTGGATACATGTAGATGAAAAGCCCAAAACTCAGCTGATCTAAACTATTTCCCCTCACATTAGCTACGTCCCTTTTCTTAACAGGGGAAGTTACTTATCTGCTTGTTTTTTTCCTGATTCTTCAAGTTCTGCAGCCTGACTTGTATCCTGTCATCATCCACTGCTCGAGGCCACTCAAGCCCTGGAGGAAGCCGAGCTCCCTTTGGCTCCGCATCTAGCACGGCTGGGGTTTGGGGCCTGTCATCCGTTTCAAGGTGTCACCTCTTTGTTGCTCATGTCCATAATTGCTGCTTTCTCTGTCTTGGCTGCTTCTGCAGGGAGCTGTGGTACTGGCATTTCTTTTGGCTTTGCCTTTTTTTGCCCTGACCCCTTAAGGCCTTTCGATAGGCAACTGGATCAAAAGGCCTTTTTGGCCTTCTGGAGTTGGAAAGGAGCTTGGTTTGACCAGGTCATCAGATAATGAATAGGAGAAATTATGGGACTCCTTGTCATCCTTTCGGAAGTAGTGGACAGAGAGGAAGAGAATCCTTCCTTGTTGCAAGTCAAATTTATTAAGTCTGATTATCAATAGTAGCTTCCCCCTCCTTTTTTCTTTTTTTTTTAAATTCCTTCCTTTTAAATCCTTTGCCCAAGTGCTTATTCTTTCCCTCCTGCAATAGCAGTAAAAAGCAAAATAATACATATAACAAAAAACAGCTTTGAGAAAAGGGCAGATAATGAAGTATCTGCCAAAGACTCTGCAATATGTGTCTGTCAGAGAAAAAAAAACATTCTTATATTTGAATCTCTGAAATGTAACTGCACCAGAGTAGTTGGGGAAAATTTGTTTGAAGATGTATTACGTTCCACGATCAAATGGAAAAAATGGCACCTGTCATCATATTTAGAAAACAGCTGGGCAACATGGCCAAGTGCCATAGTCTCTTTTCACATGGCCTTTATGCTGAAACCATCCAAGCTCCATTCTCAGCAACTGGAGAAACCCTGTGCCTTTAAATGGTTACAGAAACATCTACTTAGGGGCCAGCTCTTATTGCAGCAAAGCCTGCTTCTGATGCTTCTAATTAGCAGTTAATGGATTATACTTTACTTTTATAACCAGCTCAGCAGGCACTCTTGTATAGTATTTTTCAGCTATTTTTGGTGGAAGATATATGCAATTGCACTGCTCTTCATGCTTTCATTTTGAGCGTTCAGAAAATATTAGAAATAAATCACTATCTGAGATTATTTTAGCACATGAATACTTACTTTAAGTCTGAGTAAGCATTTCCTAAATGTATTTTCTTTCATCTAATATCTTAGAAAAACTGTAATGGGTTAATTGCCCTATCTAATCTAGACTTTGATGCAGAATCTTCTAAATACATACATATTGTTAATTAAAATATTTATATACGCAGTGAAAAGCTTGGTTTTTTGAAATTTTCAAACACAGCTCTGATATATATTCATTTAGGAAAAAAATGTTTTTCCAGCTGAACACACTACAGGTACATGTGGAAGCTTAGATGCTTCAGAAGTTAGATGGACTTGTAGAAACCAATGATTTTTACACTTACTTTGAATTAAAACAGCAATGAGATTAGTAGCATTAAAGATTTGCAATGCTATATATGTGTGCGCACGTATATATGTATGTACACAATATATATAGTATATATGTGTCAGAGTATGTATGCAGACCTGTTCATGGGCTCATATATCTATGTTTAATAAAGAAATACATTTACATAAGTTTTAATTGTAAGAATATGCTATTTCCTCCTCAGTGAATTAATTTTGATGCCAGTTTCTAGCAGGAAACCTAGCTCACTGAGACTGTCCTTGAAGCTGCTCTCTTCACCCAGGCCACTCTACCAGTAGGAGAAGGTCTCACACTGGTTGGACTGGAACAGGAGGGGGAGCTCTCACTGCACCACCCAGGAAAGGGGAGGGCGAGGTACCCAAGCCAAGGAAAAGTGGGGGAGCGACCACCAGCTGCTGTCAGGAGCAGGTGAGATGTGCCCTCACTCTGCTCCCACTTACTGTCCCTTCACCAAAGTGGACAACTGGGCTTCTCCAGCCCTTACTCGCATTAGCAACCAGAAAAAAAAAAAGGTTTGGCTCATGTGATAAGCAATTCCAGGTTATATCCATGGCTTGCAGCAAGGGAAGCGCCACTTGCCAGGCTCCCTGTCTGAAAGCACGTCTGTATTCTCATCCTGATGCAGCACTGTGCTTGCTAGCTACAAGGTAGGCGCTAAACTGGTAAGGTCGTGTTTGGTGAAGGCAGTGAGTTCCAAAATGCTGTCCAGAAAAAAATGTGGAAAACACATTTTTTAAACTGCTATTATTTTTACACAGTAAATACTAAGTAGAAAAAGAAAATGAAAGGAAGATAAAGGAAGGGATGGGTAGTGGTTATTATGTGAACTAACTCCCTCCGTGCGATGGGACAAAGGCAGCTTTCTGTCCTGGTTTTTGAGGGTCTGGGTTTTTCCTCTGTCGTGTAGCATCCTGGTGGAGGAGGAGGCTGGCTGTGCCGGAGCCACAGAGCTGTCGTTCCCCTGTCTCTCACAGCCCCTGCCTGTGCTGTAGGTGTGGAGTTGAAGGATGTCTGCTGAGCCAGGCCTGTCCCAACTCATTCCAGGAACAGATCCTCACCATTTAATCCATTTCCCACTCCAATTTTCCCAGGACAGTGTAGCAAGAGACTTCCCCTTGCTTGAAGTAGTCAAGCCTCTCTGAAATTATCTCGTGTTTGCTCACTTGTAATTGGCCAAAGCTATTCTGACATGCTCAAATGTGCTGTTACATTACCCTTAAGAAATAATGTGAAGATGAAGAAATGCCACTATTAACGGTGTTGTTTTTTTTTCCCTAAACAAAGAGAGCCATCTCTCCTTGAGTCTGGTAAAAGCTCCGTTTTCTCCCAAAGCTTCCACAGAGGTAAAGTCCATTGTTTTGCCTGCACTATCTCATCGTAGTGCTTTATAAACTCAATTTGGGGCATACAAGAACTGCAGGACTAGCCTCCCTCCAACCTCTGTCTGAGCTGCCGGCCAAAGTATGTGGCTCCTTAGAGCTACAATTCTGACCTCCACACCCAAGTGATGACAGCAAGACTGAGACACCACCAGTTCAGTGACAGTGTCCCGAGATCTGCACCAGCCAGAGCTCTGAGATGACTTTTGCCCTCCCCAATTTCATCCCTCAGCAGTTTGTGCCAGGGCAGGGTAAGCCAAGCTTTGCAGTAGGTGAGGTTATCAGAGAGAACTTCATCTAGAAGACTAAGGCTCCTTCAAGCAGTTTGGTTTGAGTTCACAGAAGGTCAGCGTGGGAAGTACCCCATAAAAGCTGAACTTTGATGTTGGCAGCCAAGACAGATTCAGAAGTTTTGGGAACATTATTTTTCTTCTTTTTAATTATATTAAATGCAGGAGATCTGTGAATAGGGTATTTTTAGATTGCACATTGAAATCTACAGTTTCGTAGTATGACAGCAAATTAAAATTATTATAAAATTATTTTTTTTTTAAGAGATGTACTGTAACTCATAGTGGAAAGTTTGATGAAGAGTAGTATGCCACTCTGTACAGAAACTCTGCTCTTGAGACTAAATTAAACATCACTGGTTGCTCTCATTTAGATGAACCCTTTTGGAAGTTCTTTTTTTAAAGCTAGTGGATTGGACTTCTAATTTTAACTCTTATGGTTTATAATTAGAAAAATTTCCAAACTTGTTTACAAACACCTGCACTTGACAGCATGTGTCTGCAATTTTAGAAGGACTCACTTGTCACTTCCAGTGGGGGTTGAGAGGGCATCTGAGTTCTTTGTGTTTGTACAGTTGGTTTCAGGACACTGGGACAAAAGTGCATTTTTTAAGATAAGGTTACAAATATGTGGTGTTTTGTGAGGGGGTTGTATGCACCTAATCAGCAAATAGGTCTATTGACTAGTTGTGGATTACTTCAAAGTCAGGAGGATTGTTAGTGGTTGTTTGGAACAAGACTCAAACTGGCACCCAAAGGAGAAATTCCAGGGACTAATTTTAGCAGTTTGGTCTCTCAATTGGAGAAGATGGTTTACAGGTTTTCTGTATTTATCTCTTCTTCAAACATACTACTACTACCAGCTGTCCTTCAGAAGTTATTCAGAAAGAGTTTAAAATTACTTCTGAATGAACTGTTGAGTTGGTTTTTTTCATACAAAGTTAGAAGTAAGTTGCTGAATGTACAGTGAAGCAACAGAGCATGGTTCCCCTTGAGCTGGAGTGGGACGGGTGTATTTGTTACACAAGCCTGCATCTGACTTGTTCGCAATAGGGTGAATATCATGCGATGTTACTCATTGGTCAAGTATATAAGCACGTTAGAGGTAATCAAAATACTGTATAAAAAAAGTAATCCTTTGGCTTCTTTTTACGCTCTTTACACCTGATTTTTAGCTGTATCACATAGGTTAACAATGTTGCTTATCAATTTCTAGTATAATAGGAAAGATTATCCTCGCTAAAAATGGATGCTGTGTGGGAGGGTGCCAGGAAGAACCCTCCAAATGTGCTTCAAGGGTATGGCAGAACCAGAAGCAGTCAAAGCAGACTTAAGCAGTAGTGGCATAAGGTGTCCTATTGATTGCTTTATGCTCTTGTTGTTACTAATTAGTGTGAAAAACTCCAGTTAATTAGACCAGCCTGTTTGGCTGTTGTGTCCTCTACTGGGAACCATGGTCAACCTTAGAGAAACTCCAATATAGGTGAGGATAAGGAGGCCATGGAGAAAAATGGTTTTTATTTTCTGCTGTTTTGTTGTTCAAAAAAGCACAGACCTGGATCCGGATGAGGAATCTCTGTTAATGTCAAAGGATCATGTCCTCAGAGGTGCTTTCTCTCTATCAATTTCACTGAGAGTTGATACAAGTGGAATTAGGCATCTAAATACCTTTGTGTTTGCGTGTTCTTTGAAGTTAAACCTGTAGTCCGCAGCCCGTTTCTTGTGCTTGACCCCTCTGCAAAGCACACAGTATATACTCACTGGGGGGCTCTTCCAAAGCAATTGCTTATAAGTAAACAAACAGATGATTAAATAAATAAAGCTTTTGGAGTACAACGTACAGGTCTGAAGAATTAGATTTTTCTGTCTGTAAAACAGTTGTGCCTCATAGCTCTATTTCTGAATGCCTTTAAGGCAATACAGTTTTAACAAGCACTCACTTTCTATGGCAAACAGGCATTTTTTATGAATTTACTTTTTAAACAAGTAGCCTAGCCAAAATTATGATGTTACTTAGACAGTCCACAGCAGAAGTTCTTAGCAAGTACGGCAGCAATTAATAAATTACGTGGCAACCACATTGGGCTGTTTGAATCTTCGAAAATAGCTTCAAACACAGTTTACAAGCTCCAGTATTGTCAAGGTCCCAGCTGATCGGAGTTAGAAATACCTGACATTTTAGAAATTGCTCATGATTCAAATATGACCACAGCAATTAGACTTAAGTGGAATTTAATACCATTTCTCATTTAACTAGGAACTTATATTGTATTGTGAATTCTGTCTGGGTACAGCACTTTCCCAACTGATGTACTGAGGGAAATGTCACTTCATGCTAGTGTTATCAGTTTTCCTCTATTTTTGTTTGCTTGTGTCAGATCTATGCCCACTTTCCTAAGTGTTCATATGTAGAAACGCTTCCAAAAAGTTAGTAGAGCCTCAAAAGCAAGAACTAGGCAAGCGTGGAAAGATCCACATATCCAGCAGTGCCTTGAAAACTTGCAAAAGTCTCTTTGATGTCAGAAGTCTCGACTGACCGTGAAGTTAGTGACAAGCTTTCTCAGATGCTTACATGATAAGAAAGGAAGACCACTGTGGAATATTTGTGTAGTTATCTAACCTGCATAAGCCTGACCGACTCTTTAGTGTGAATCTTTGGGTGGAGTGTGTGGTGTATGCATGAAGTAATCCATTCTCTGGGTAATCTGCCTGGCTCCTATATCGAAACAGCACAGAAAAATCTCTCTTCTGGTGCATTTAAAGGGACATTGTCATCTTCAGAAAGTGGTAATTGAGGTAAATGGAGGAGTCATGGAAAGAAGGAAAAAGGGCTGCAGAGTTATGCTTTGGTTCTTCTCACAGTAACTCTCATTTCAGGTGAAATTGTTACTCCTTGCAAAGAATCCCATGGTATGATTGAATAGTTTGAACCACAATCTGCATGGTTTACCAGCGTGATTTAAGAGCTGAATTCATATCCAGGTAGCTGGGCATATGAAGATATGTCATATGCCATCATACACTGTGAGAGGGGAAGCTCTGGGAGGCAATGTCTGGTTGCTGTTAGAAATCAACCATGGATGTAAGGTGACTGCCTGTATATTGCCAAAGGCAGTGAATGTAGGTTCCAAGTCCATGAAGTCCCAGCATTGAAGTTATGTCTGCATTCCCAGAGCTGGAACAGATCCTTTGCCTGCTTCTCCCATAGTACATAGCTATAAACCAGTTTTTAAAAGTCCGTAAATATGTGTAAGACATGCATTTTCCATAGAAGTAGCAATGGTAAAGAGAACTGTGACCATTATGTGTCCTATTGCAAATTATCTGTAGCTTAAATTTTTGCAGCTTCTTATTACTGGTGTATATGCTTTGTATAAGCAGCTGTTTGACATCTCCGAGGTAATCCTGTGCCATAAAAATAAGTGGTTTTCCTTCTTAAAGGATCTGTTACATGCCAGTTGTAGCCCAGCTGAAGGTACCTAGAGCAAATGTGTATGAAATGAAACTGCTTCAGGTTTACCTCCCTTGGTTTAGGGGACAGTTAACGATAAATTTATTTTTGTGACCTGTCTGCCAAGTATTTATACACTAAGTAGGTCCTATTTTGGGGGCAGAGCACGTGAGTTTGTAAGAAACCACTTGTATATGATGGGAAAGGCAAGGGGATTTTTTTTCCCCTAGTAAGCACAAAATGTAGCATGACCCCAAAGTGTGCATTGTTTCTGAGCAGCGTATGGATCCCTTGGGTCGTATGGAGGCACTTCTTAAATTGGCTCACAGGAGTAGCTATAGCCAGCTAAGGTGCTCACGAGTAGAGCACTGGGGAAGAAACTGAACTGACTCAAAGCATAGTCATAGTTGTTAACTTTATATAATGTCTTTTGCAATATAGTAGAAAATTACCTTTATGACTAGTGGCAGGACCTGTTGTATAAGTAATCCAGCCATGGTGCTGGTTGGTATCTCGCTTTTCACTTGAACCTCTCTGCGATGCAGGTCTTGGAGGAGTGAGTGCCTGGTGCAGTCTCTGCCTGGCTCCTGGGTAAGTCATTCGAGTCTATCTTTCTGTACAGTCACTTTCCAAACTGCTGAGCAAAAATAAGGAAATTTTTCATGGAGTGCTTTAAAAGGGAGCTGCTAATCAATTTTTCTTATTATTTTATGCCCTGTGATTTTTACACCACCCCCACCAGCTGGTTAATCATGCAAAAGCTGAACACTTCATTAGCCAGAACATGTTTGCCCACGGGCATTTCTGTAGTAAATTAGTTCTTTCTATTTATACAGGTAAGTCATGGCCAAAAGTCTTTAAGGTGCCAAAGGTAAGGGGTCGAATTAATTCTTTTTCTGAGTTTTCAAGAGAACTAGGTTTAAGTTTGCGCACTGTTGATTTGAAATTACTTTTGAATTAAAGATAGTATGGATAAAAGAGTATTCTCAGGCTGGTCTGAAATACATTTTGTCTTTCTGGATCTCAAATTTGGCCTTTGTAGTACAGCTTGCCTTAAAAAGACACCAAAAACACATGTATGCACCTACCTGTATGTGTGTGTATATATATATACACACAGTATTTACATCTACATGCACACTGTTTGAGTGGCATGTGGCATATTGACCAGTGTTTTTGCTTTCTTACTCTGTGCCTTTTAAACTATTAGTTGAAAATATGTGGTTTGTAGATGCTTTTTTCCCTCAAATCAAATGGTGCCCTCTGAAAGCCTTGTTTAGCTCGACAATGAATTTAGCTTTCAGGCTTTGGCCATTGCAATATTGTTTGAATGCCACCATTTCCTGCAATCAATGTAATTTTATATCTACTTGGAATAGAAAGTCAAGATGGTGATTGCCTTAATTTAACTCAGCGTTGTATTCATTAAGGAGCTGATCCCAAATTCCTTTCAGATGAAAGTCTGTCTTGATTTCAGTGGAACCTTTCTGCGCACAAGGTGTGCGGTAGCCTTCTAAAATGTTGTCATTGTGACTGGTGAATAAAAACTAAATGTGTTGCTAAATTTAGGCTGTTGCTCATGTCAGCTTCCTTTTCTAAATGACGGTAAGTGCATTCCATAAATAGTATGCCTCTTATGTTGTCATATCTCTTTGGCTTGCTTTGCAGTATTTTACAGGATACTTGCAAATGAATTTTGCGTTCAGTAGGCAGGGGATGAAAATAACACTGCTCATTGGGACTCCATTAACCCACAGCTAATGAGGAACCATTTCAAGGGCTGGATGAGTGTAGCTCAGATTAGCCTGCATGCCAGGCAGCTCTGCTCCAGCTCAGGCTCGTGCCGTGCCATGCTCTCGCCGCGGTCTGGAGGGACGCAGCCCGGTGCGGCACAGCTGGCACTTGGGCAGAGACTTTTGTCGGTTAAGTTTTCTGTGCTTCAGTTTCCCTTTTTGAAGGTAAGAGAGAAGAATGAGTGAGTGAGTGTGTGTGTGTTCGTAGATAGGTGACAGTGATCTTGACCTCCATAGTCAAGTGTTTTGAGATGTAATGAAATACTCTACAAACACTATACTTGTGCTCTCTGGTTGATAGCATTGTTACTTGTAGAAAAGGGTACTACATGATGACAGTAAAGGTGGTCCAGACTGGCCCTTAATTAATTTTATTTTCAAAATCTATAGTAGTGACTGTCATGAGGGCACCTGGGCCCTTTACATCAATAAAATAATCAATTTAAAAAATGTGTAGACCAGAACTCTGTGTTCACTAGCAAAACTCCTGTTCCCTGTTATGACTAAAGGTCAGTCCAAGGCTGGCCAAGCAAGCAGGACTCGCATTTCTGCACCTCGGCGCTTGCCAGACGCGGCTCTGGCGGAACACCACCAACAGCAGCTTCCAGATGCCCGCGGTCCCTGCGGAGAACGTCTTGCTGCTGGCTGAAGACTTGTTAACCCTCTGCAAGTCTCAAATTGCTTTCAGGACCAATGGAAAAGGTAGATAAAAACTAGTTCAGAGGCTAGTCCCAATTAAAAATGGGACTTTGCCAGTTGCGAGCAGACCGCTGCAGGAATCAAGGACTCAATGGAGCTCTACTGATGGAGTAGAGAGAGAGCAACCCAGCTCCTTCTGAAGAGCAGGCTAGAGGTCTCTTGACTGAAGAAACTTTATTGATAATAAATGTTGCATTATGCAAGCTTAGCAAATTCTCTAGGAATATAATGCTTCCCAGTTTTTTCTTAACATATGTTAATATTTTATGATACCTGTGCATTAAGGGCCAGCTCCTACAATGTTGAAGTGAGTTTGGGCTGCTAAATTGTCTTCACGGACTTTAAAAAATCACTACTGGTCACGATGGATTAGCTAAATTCCCAATCTTGCTTAACATGCTGATGGTATAAAATCAGCTTGTTTCTGTTTTTAATGCATTAAATGAGCATATGTCATTAAATTAAATGTTGTTGCAAAGATGCATTTTATTTAATTGTATTAGTACATTTGGGGCAATAATCCCACTTTAACACATATCTAATTGTGCAGACAACACTGAAGCTAGGAGTTCCTGGCCACCGATGTAATTTTTTAAATGTGAAATTACAATATGTTGTGATGTTCTGAAATCCAATTGAACTCAAGCTGAGCTTAAAAATCCAAGATCTGATTCAGGAGAATTTGGTCCCATCTGGCCGGTGGGTAGCAGGTGTGCAGTGTGTGTGTGTGTAAGGGAGGGAGGTGATTGCAGGGAATGAAAGATTTCTCTTTTCCTGTAAAGCTTTAATTCCAGTTTAATGCTGTGGTCTGAGGCTCTCTGCAGTAGAAGTTGTTGTGTAATTACCAACATCTACTGTTGGTCTGCATTTCTAGACAATGGAATGGTGATGGCGAATGGCAGAAGTAAGTGAGTGTACAGCATTATGGAGAAATAGGATTTCTAATTCTTAAAGCTTTGATTTAGTTTCTGATTATACCCAAGACTCTTCATATGGGAGAGTGTGTTTTTTACAAATTGATCCATATGTGATCCTTGAAGACTGAATAAGAAAAGTTTTATTGCAGCGTTCGGTATCAACGTCTTTCTGAGAGTTGTTGCATGTTCCCACAGCAACATACAGAAGGTTTGTTTCATCTGTTTATTTTATAAAAGCAAAGAAGATATATCATGGAATTTCTGCTTTCAGCAGATAATAGACGTGTTCTACATTTTTGTATTACTGCGAGTATAAATGAAGGAGGTTTTTTTAAATCTTTGGAAGTATTTTAATAATCTATTGGATACTTCAAGCAACTCTACTGGTCCAACTTTATACCTTGTAACCTTCAGAAACTCATCCCAGCCATTCTGGTTTTCCACTTTCTCCTTCCCTTTCTTCATCTTGTGATCAGATACTGCCAGTTACCCTCTGCCTGGGAACTTTTTACTTAGGTCTAAGAACCTGCTCTTCCTTGACTTTTAGCATTAACTATCAAGTCAGCTCCCTTTTACACTCCTATCAACTCTCCCTTTTCCAACTTTTAAATATTTCCTGTTCCTTTTATTTGTCTTCACTGCTGTATAACTTTGCACTGGCAAGTCTTTTTGCACATGTGGTTTTTATGGGAGTTGGCACACAAAGCACTACTTGCTTAACAAAATAAGTAAGCAAACAGTCATACTTCTTTTCTAGTTTTTAACTTCACACCACTACAGTAGATGACACTTTGCAACTGTATTTCACAGAGTTTTTTTCGTGGTGACCTGGCTTAATTTCTAACATGGAGTAGAGCTGGTGCTGTGTTGCCAAGGGAAGTCCATCTGGTTTGACAGATGAAATGATAAGTGTTTTGCTGGACATCCCTGTGAAGTTCTCCCTTTTATTTGTTTGCTTTATGAAGTTAAATGGAAGAGGTCACCCCCTTTGACAGAGCAGATTCTTTTTTTCTAGCAATAGGGCTTTGCATGAAAACATTTTTTATTAAGCAAGTCATCCATGCTACACCGTAGGCTGTTTGAGTGTAACAGTATGTTACAGTCTGCAAAGTTAATGCAGTTAATATTCAACTGAACTTTTGGGGGGTTGCTAATCCCTTAGGCGGGCTTAGCAGAAAGGGCAAACATATTTATAGCGCTTTGAATCAGACTGCAGTGAACAAGTAAGAGTATGTGTTATACCATGCAAATGTTATACAATTTCAGGAAAGCTTAGTGCATAATCATCTTTTAATAGTACTTAAGTTGGTGAAATATCTCATCTGTAAGCAACAGAGTTGTTGGTTCAGTGGACAACAGGTCTGTTAAATAAGAGTCTGTGAAAGGTCTTGAGATTCCTGTTCTGGTGATAAATTCTACAAGTTCTGAACAGATTTATGGGCTATTTAATTAGGAGCTAACTGTATTCTTTAAGCTCTGTCATTTGTATTATTCCCTAATAGGATTTCATTGGACTTTGTCACATATCTGATTATGACAGAGTGTGTGCAGGGTTGTCAATAGCCTGTTCTATATAGACCATGGTCTCTTACTGTCTTCGTAGAAGTAAGAAGATGCTTCCTGAATGGTCTTTCCTCTGGAGTGAAAGTGTGACGCTGGGTAGCGTTTGCTTTGGTTAGAGCTGTGAGTGCATTGGGCAAAAGAAATCAAGAGTTAAGACATGAGCTGCGAGAAGTTCGTAGAAAAGCTGAAGTGCTCAGATTAAGAATGTCCAACAAGGAAGGTCACGCTTTTGTGAAACAGAAATTGTCCGTATTTATGTCATGGACAAAACTTGCATAGAGTGTAAGGTTTTGTGGAAAAGCACATGAAGACCCTGTAATGCTACCAACCCATCAGGAGCCTGAGAAAAAGAAATTATAATCTTAGACTTTCCACAGAATTTGATTGTGTAGATTTTTTAGTCTAATAAATAGGAGGTCCATGAACTGATAGTCCACAAAAAAGAATCTGTACTTTTTTTCCCAGAGAGAGACAGATGAATATGACTGCTAACAGCTATAGTTGGTATGGTAGATTTTTAAGGTGAACTTCTGATGCCATGCAAGTGTATAATACAGGCCTGACAAAGTGGCCATTTTATTCTAATAAAGATTTTTGATAGATTTTATATTTTGGCTACTTCTTCCCATTTTTTTCTAGATTTTAAATATTGGAATGAGTGACTCTAGCATGGAACTTGACCTTAAAAGGGGTTCGGGTGCATGCATTTATGCACGTACTCAAGTAATTTATTGATTTGCCACCTTACTTGCACCCACTCCCTTTCTTTTCCTTTTGCTCTTTGTGAACCACATTTGCCATTCATAGTCCTTCAGGAAAAAAACTATAATTGGTGTGTCAGAATTGTTAGGAAAAATGGAAATATGTTGATAAAGATTTTCAGATCTTTCTATTTGTTATCTTTTCAGTTCAAAATAAAATGACTGAATAGCAGTAACAACACTAACATTATATATAGTTGTTGTGTATCTGAAGTACAAGAAAATGACTATTTTATAAATTTCAGATTCCAGTATATATTAAAATATTAGCTCAAAGGTCAAGGGCCTCTCCCAAGGAAGGAAGTAAATCAGAAGGGAATTTAGGCTAATCAGGTTAAGACACAGTAGGTCTGTAACGAGTGCACAGGGATGATGTGGCTTGCACTGATGTGGGTTGCTCTGGTTCCTCATCCTGAGTGTCCCCAGCTCGTAGCTGGATCAAATTCCGTCGCAACCCTAAGCAAGATTCAATCTTCTGCCTCAACATCTATAATGAGACTCCATAACATTTCTGTTATTTTATTAAATAGTAAATATAGACATCTGTAATAAATGCATGAATTCACAGAGTATGCTGGTGAAGGTGTGCTGGATCTTAGCTACACATCCTGCAGCCATCTTGGAGCTTAGAAACAAATGAAACCATCCACAGTTTTGTTGGGAAAACAAAGAGTTAACACTTCGGTCATGTTAACTGTGATAAAAGGTATGTGTGTGTGTACCGTGCTGTACGCTATATATTTATGAGCTCTTTTTATAGTAGCATTCCCAGCAGCATTCCCAGGAGCAGTCCGGGTCCAATCAGGACTGGTATGCCATTGTGCGAGGTGTTGTTCTAATTCATGTGTAAATGTGGAATGGTTGCTGCCCTGAGGATATTACAGTGAAATTACAAACAGGATAAAAAATAGTAGGAGGTGTGGGGGAGAAGGAGGGCAGCTGCAGCGAGGTGCACTTGTCTTGTTGGGCTTGTACATACAGCCTGATACCAAATGATGGGCATTTCATTTATTTATAAGTCTGCTGCCTTCAAAACAATTAGCCTTATTGTCTTTCATTTGTGTCTTCCTTATTTAAACAGAAGCGTAGAAAGTATGCAATGAATCGCTCCTGAGATCCTTCTAGCCTCCTGTTCTGTCTCTAGCAATGACCAAACCCAGGCTCCTCAAGAAAAGTTGTAAGAGCCTCACAATGGGCAGACATGGGATAATCTTCTCTCTACACGGTCTCAACCTAATCTTTCATTATTAGGGATTAATTCAAGCTTTGAAGTATGAAATATCCTGCAAAGCCCGTGATCTGAGCAGTTCTCGGGGTAGTCCTACCCCTACCTGCTCCTTGGTGTGCTGACCAAATTTGCAGCTTGGGAACTACTGTGGTGGTTTTGCTTCCTCTGGTGCCAGAAGGCACTGGGTGATCGTTTTCCACAGGGAGGTGGGCAAAGGCAGAAGCATGTTGAGCCGTTATGGCCTGGGTGTTCCTGTGTCGCCGTATGTCAAAGCTGTGGTGCTGCGACTGGATCTCTTCCCTTTCTTTTAATATTTTAGCGGCTAATTTGCAGTAAAGCACAATAGGAAATAACCATAAATAAATCTGGGAATCTTTGTATTAATTTCTTTCGCTAGCTGTGTACATATGAGCAGCTTGCCATTTCATGTGTGGATCTTGTCATAACAATTTCAGAAAGTGATTTGTTAATAATCAAGTTCTCAGAACAGCTCTAAATCAGTAATTAATGTGGGTCTGGATAAAGCAAACCTTCCGCCTGCCTATTTTGTGGAGCATTTTTGGCAAGTTTCAAGCTAGCATGAAAACTAGCCATCAGAATAAAATTTAGGACAGCTGGGATGCTTTGCAGTTAAGACTTTTGGCTCCACAGTTCAAATAATCACAATAGCAGCTCAATTTAGCCTTTGGCTGGATAGGTTTGGCAGGGCACAATGAAAAATAATTATTTCATGGCCTGCTTATTTGTCCCTTAACAAATAAACTCTCTGACCTATGCAGGCTTATGTAAATATGCTGCCGTATGTGGGGTTGTAGAACACTGTCATGTCCCCATTTGGAAATACATTTTATTTTGCCCTCGTGTTACAAACTTTATTTTAGAGTTCTGTTTGGGAAGCAAAAAAAGGGATAGGAGGTATCGGATACTGAAGCCCAGACAGCCAGGCAGAGTCTAAAAAGCCGTCTAACGGTCGTCTTTCTGAAAACACATCCATTAGTATGCAGTGTTTTCACTGCTGTAATAATAAGAGCAATCATGATACGAAAAAGTCCGTCTCTTCACAGCCTTCCCACGCGGGATGGAGAATGACAGCTCCTAAAGCATTTGGATATTTGCCTGTACGTATGCTGCTTAGCTAACCACGGTTCAACTTGCTCTCCATCTTACGGCTTCCTGGATATCCTTCTCAATTGTTTCAGTGACAGCTTAAAATGTGAGACTTGGAGGGGGGAGATGAAAGCTTAGCGAAAGGCTTTTTGTGTGTGTATTTAAGGGGAAGTTTTATTACACTTGATGATGGAGAGACGTGCCACACTATTTTCTGTTCCTACGATTTTAGTATTTGCACTTTCTGTTGTACTGGCAGCAGCCAATCCATAAAGTTGTCTCTCTGTTTCCCACTCGGGAAGGGGAAGAATACACAGAAGAATACAGATTGATGGTTTTATTTTCTGACACCACCATTATGGTTCTGAAACAGTACAAGAAAGCTTTTTTTTCCCAATGATCCAAATGATCTCCCTAGAACATCTGCCTTTACACACTCATGCATGTACGCACACACACATGCACGCACACATGCGCAGGCTCCCGCCAAGGTGGCTACGATCGGTTTTTAATAGTGGCACTTCTTCTCAAAGTGTCATTTAAAAAAACATCAGCAGTCATGTCATGCATCGGGATGAATTTCTAAATGTAAATGAGATTCTCTCAGTAATTTATTTACATTTGTTTTCGGCACAACAAATGAGACATCACGTAGCTTCATAATTTCCCATGACCGAGTCACCAGCATGAGGTGTGTAATTTACCCTGATTTAAGATGCTTATCTAGAGGTTCTTGCAACAATACCTGGTGGGGGTTTTTTTATACTACTTTTTGCTGGCTTTTAACCTGTCTACTTCACCTCCCTCTCCATTTTTCCGTTGAAAAAGAAGTATAAATATGTCTGCTTTCTGAGGCCTTTTTTTGGTAGAGCTGAGAGGGATGGCTTTGTTGCCTTGTTTTGTATATTATTTTCCCTGCCATTTCCTTCTCATTTGGTAAAACTCATAGGAGGCTTCCAGCAGCCACAGTGAACATATCTTAATCTGACAATGCAGGAAGGAAATGTTGATTGTGGACATTTCTGATACAAAAATGATCGTTCAGACATGAAGCATGAATGGGAAGCATCCGCCAGTCATTGGTTCTCCCCATTTTTCAGCCAAGATACTAAATCTTAGGCCTGGTCTTGGCTCTGCTACTGAGTTTGAGTTTCTGATCTGCCTGTGGCTGAAGTGATACTTGGATTGAGAGGGGATATGAACACTAATTTTCAAATAATGTGAACACAGTCATGTAGTACAAAACTCATTTATTTTAAGCCCATGGCTGGAACATTTAGATGTCTAACTACTTGCTGAAGTATTTCAGGTAGGTAGATGATTAAAGGTGCAATGTACCATGCATACAGTTTTGTACTTCTTATCTTGCAGTCTCAGTTAAGGCTTGACTGAAAACCAGGGCAATACCTTTTGCTGTTTTACAGGGTAACAACACAGGAGAACTGAGAGACTTTAGTGGAAGTTACTGATAGTTCAGCAGCAGGACAAAATGCTGTGCTATATAACTGTGCTGTGATAGTTGTTCGGGATGTTATCGTGCAAAAATACGGTACATCTTTATGGAGGTCTGCTGGGTTAACTGTATGTGGGTGTTCTTTCCCTCACTGAGAGGAAGCGTGACATTTCTTTGTGTTTATTCCCAAAGCAAAATTCAATGTCTTCCTTTAAACTTTGTAAGCAGATTCCAAAAAGAATAGATTTGGAGTGTTTTTTAATATGCCTTGTACATACTAGGACCCAGTTCAGCTTGAATTTTTGGCCTGCTGGCCATTTCCTTAACATTCCATGGGTCTAGCACCGAATTATGCTGATGGCCTGTCTATCACCAAATTATTTACAGAACTGCAGTTAAATTACAGAAATCTTCCAGACAAGCAGTGCTCTGGGCAAATTAGTTCATCAAAGTTATTTTCCATGGTA
>Ga0181612_114081_pt1 | contig 25712 bp, 16 predicted proteins | sample HoacroProtozoa21_FD_119630 | JGI IMG/M metagenome (GOLD analysis project Ga0181612, IMG submission 119630) | Hoatzin crop microbial communities from Cojedes, Venezuel. Combined Assembly of Gp0051906, Gp0051904, Gp0051908
CCCAGTATCTTCAAATCTCTGAGGATTTGGTCAAAAGGCATTATGTCTGCGAACTGTATAGTTACGGGATGGATCATCTTGGTGAAGAGGTAATAACAGCTTTTAACGATTTTAAATCAATATAGCACTATGTCAGATATTCTGCTAAAATGACTTTTTCACTTACTGAAGATGAATGGAAGGGTTAGGCAGGTATTGTCAGGCTCAAAAAATCCCCAGGTTGCAAAAGTGCTTTTTCAAGACTAGTAATTACCCTCATTTTTCCTTCTTCCCAGCAAGAATTTGTGCACAGCAACTAGTGAAAACATGAGCAGGAGTTACACTGCCAGTCTGAAACCAGTACAGCCTTATATACGATACTGTGTTTGACAGTTTGGGGAATCTGCTTTTTTGCCTGTAATCTCTGCTTTTAGGAGAAGTTTACCAGTTATTGCACAAGAAAATCCTTGCCTTCCTGAAGGGAAAAGCAAAGTAGGGATTATGTGGAAGTTATGAATATGTTGCTGAACTGTAAAACAGATCTCGCGCTTATGCTCATCACTGTGTAAAATACAGAGTAATTCTCTGCCTTTGTTCACTCTTCTGCTGTTCCGAAGCTTTTAATAACGTGCTTTATTAGTTACTGTAACGTGCTGTATTACAGTCACGGGTAACACAAGAAACAGTCTGAGAACCTTGTGTCCTTTTAGTATCAAGAAGCTTCTTCCAAGACAGCTTTTCAAGGCTCCAGAGAAGTGAGCTGTGTAATGCTCAGATAGTTTCTAGTTCCTTCTATTTTCTTTTTTAATTTTCAGGCCTTTCTTCAGGTGACTGACAAAGAAGTGCTTGCGTCGCAGCTGCTGATACTGGCTGGACAGAGACTGGCCTTTGCCTTGCTCCACAGGCAGACAAAGGAGGGTATGGAACTCCTCGCTAGGATTCCTCCGACACTGTGTACTTGGCTCAAAGCTATGGTAAGTTAAGCTCAATGTAGGAAGACAGGTTGATTTTTCAGAAGCTTCTGTTCACCAAGACAGAGATTACATCTGAATGGCCCTTTCTTAGTAATGGAAACAAGAATTAGTTCTAATTTTTCCTGATGCTAGTTTCGTGAAGGGTAAAGCAGTTTCATGGGTCAAAGCATCAGCTTAATTGAGTTAATAAACCTTACTAATCTGTTTTATACGAGTTCAGGAGGGCGTATATGCAGAAGATCGTCTGTAAAATTACTCTAATGCTGTGTTTGTTCTTTTATATAGGACCCCCAGGAACTTCAAAATGTCGAAGTGCCCATTTCAGCAACAGCAAAACTGGTTAACGAAGTCATAGAGCACTTACCGGAGAATCACGGGCAGTACGGCCTTGCCTTGAACCTGATTGAGGCTGTGGAAGCCGTCTCCTCGTGACGCGCTTCGTTAGCGCAGTTCTGCTCCCTGCTGCTGTAACGCATGATCCTGCGCAACAAGGCTGAACTTCACAGGAAGGGACTTCGTGTGGCTCCTGTTACAGCGATGAGAAGAACGACGCTCCCCACCCCACAATTTCAGACGGTCATTTTAAATTGGAGTCTGTTTTAAATTCTGCACTACTGCAGACACGTTGATTTTCCAGTATGCTTGTCAGTATCTGAAATGCTTTGTTATTTATTTCTGACTTGAGCGCTTTTTGCAGTAGTCTAAATTGGATATATCTGGCAGCAGTTTTAGTCTCTTTACAAAATCACATCCTGTGAAATTCTGTATTTCATGCTGGCAGGAACTGCTGCGGTTTGTGTTCCATGTACGATTTGTTTTGCAAAACACGCTGTAGAATTACAGCCAAGAAAAACTTCAGTCTCTGAAGTTGCCATGTAAAGCCAATACTGCTTTTTCAGGAGCTAGAGCTGGCGTTGGGCTCGTGCCTTGCAACTGCGTTGTGTGTGACAGTGAGGACTGCGCTAGACACAGGTTGAAACGTGCTGGGGGCTTACGTGAAGGGAGAGCTGCCCACATCTACTAACAGCTTGGGAAGGGGAATCCAATCCTCCAGGCACAAATATGGACTCATCTTTGAGTCCAGATCTCTCGGTATTGTTTCTAGGGTGCTGGGCTTCAGCTAAAACTGGTTTTAGATTCCTCTCCGTTAATAATAAGCTCCGCTGAGTTTAAGTAGGTCAAGGAATGTCTTACTGTGAGATTGTTCCCCCATCTTATCGCTGTAGAAGATGTAGTATGCTATAAATCTCTGCACACGTTAACTTGTTGTCAAAAACTGCTTAAATAGTTGACCTGACTTCACTGAAGTTCTATAGGACTGAGTACTTTAGCCTTAAAAAACCCACTTTTATTTACAGTACCTACAGGGAATCATATAGTGAGTATCTTCACTACTGGAGTGGTATTAAACATGATTACGTTGCATCAGTTAGTACTGTTAACCTTGTACCTAAAGGAAGCCAGGAGAGAAAAACGAAATTGGTGTAAATTGTTTTTGTCTTGAAGTCAGCTGAAATTACTCCATCTTGTAACCTCCTCCTCTTGTATGATACGTAAGAAACATTCGTAGTATTCTGCCTTGCTGGAGACAGAGTTTGGTCTTACCTTGCTGAAGTAAGTGCTGCTGTCATCGAAGGATTGGACTCCCCTAAAAAAAAAAAACTATGTCGGGGGCTTGTTGTACGCAGCCGCCTTTGCCTGTTCAGCACCGCAGTCGCTAATCACTGCACTTCCATCTAGCAGATGAAGGCTGCTTGAAAAGTTTTGATACTAAATGTTTGACTTCCTGTAATGGTATGAGAGCAGACAGAGTAAAGAACAGTAAGAATTGTAGTAAGTGCCCACCCCGGTCTGTGTTTTAGATACTTCTATACTGACTTCCATAACTGAAGTTAAAACAGCTGTAGGGGAAAAATGGAAGGCAGGAGGATCGTACGGGTGGCTTTACCGCCTTGGCTGACAGCATGTCAAACTTCTGCAGCAACGAGTATGCCAGAGATCTGGTCCTCGTGGAACCTGAGGAAAACCAGAAGTGTTTCTGGGCTGCATTACATTCCTGCATCCTGGTACAGCTGTGTAAAGGACCTTACTGTAACACTACACCAATCCACTCTGTAATGTATTGTAAGTAATACTCTGTACATAGTGCTATTTTGTGTCTAATTTGCTGTGGATTTGTGTAAATTGATTAAATAAAATTTGAGGTTTCGTTGTGTCTTTTCCTTCTTTGTAGGGAATGGTGGTCACCACCTTTGCTGCTTCTGTTCTGTTTTACAGGAGGAGCAGATGCTCCCGTGTGGAGGACTGCTGCGCCGGCGTGCTGCAGAACTGCCTCCTGGCAGTGTAAAAATTAAACAGCAGCTGTTTTTCTGTGCAGTTTCACTTAAATGGAGAAGTGAACTTCAAAAGAACGGAGGTTGCTAAAACCAAGTAAATCAGTCATTTTGAACTACCCTTTTTATTAAGCTGAAAAGTGATATACACAATTTGGTATATATACATACAGTTCCCCCCGAAACACATGGTAATTCTGCTCAGGCTGGGGCTTAAGCATCTGCTTCTACAGGCTTCGGTACACAGACCTTGGGCTTAGGCACAGCTTTCGTGTACCTCGGTACTCGTGATTTGGAGCAGCTTGCGCAGAGGCATTCCATCTTCACGTGCTCCCTCTTCCAGCCATGACTTTCAGGCCCCGTGGGCAGGGAGTGCTGGAGGAATCGGAAGTGTATCTCCTGCAGCGAGGGCATTTCGCTTTGGCAACTGGTCGGGCTGTAACTTTATATGAAGATTCTTCACGGATATCACCACCTATTACAGAGAGCATTACTACTGAGACCTTGTAGGTAGCATACGCAACGCTACGTACAAACTGAACAACAAAGCATGCTGTAGCACAGAAAAGAACCAGCTGCTTGGCACAGTAGCATGTCTGGAATAGTTCTCTCACCTTCCAGGTTAATCAGAAAGGTCCCTCTGGTGATGTTTGCATCTGCAGGTGTTTCTTTAGGTAGCTCACTCAGCAGGGTTGTCTGGGATGCCATCATTATTTCATTCAGCTGTGAGTCACTAGAAGTTTCTTCAGCCTGCAGTGCCTACGGAAGAGAGTTAATTTTCAGACTGGCTGGGTTTGTTCCTCTGTATCCTCCTCCTAGAGAAGTAGAATTACTGTGTATATGATTGCAACAGCTGTCATAGCCTTGTCGTGAAGAGCACAAGTTTGTTCACACACACGCATGCCTGTGTGTGTCTAAATATATGCGTATACAAAATCATCTTTAAATCCAGCATCAAAACTGAGGTGTACTCCTACAAGCTCTCAGATGCTCCGTTCTTTAAAACAGGTTCCTAATCAGAGCAGATCATTTGAACCAAGAGTCTAATTTACCCACTCCTACCAGGAGTAAGTAGTACAGACTTGAACTGCAGTGTCCAGGGCTCCCTCCGCAGAAATTTTCAAGTTACTTTGACCCTCACATCAGTAAAGCGGATTGCTTAGGCAAAGCACTGCCCAGGGCAGTGGGACAGTGTAGCTCAGGGGCCAGTATGGGGTCTGGCACTGTTTAACATTAATTAATAACCTGGATGATGGGGCAGAGCATACCCGTAGCAAGTTTGCTGATGAGACAGCGTGCAGAGGAGTCGCTGATACACCAGGCGGCTGCACTGGGATTCAGAGGGGCTTCAGCAGGGTGGAGAAATGGGCTAGCAGCGATCTCCAAAAGCTCGCTGAAGGGAAATGCCCAGTCCTGCCCCTGGGGCAGAACGGCCCCAGGCCGCATAGGCACTGAGGGGAAGGCCAGCATCCTCCCACCCTGGGGTGCTGCATCAGGAAGAGCGCTGCCAGCACGCTGCACCAAGGGAGGTGATTCCTCCTCGCTCCTGGTGAGATACTGCTGCAGTGCTGGCTCCAGCTCCGAGCCCCCAGAAAAGAGCAATGTGAGCTTACAGCATGAGTCCAGCAAATGGCTGTAATGACAACAAAGGACTGGAGCATCTCTTGTGTGAAGAGAGGCTGGGGCTTGGGACTGCTCAGCTCGGAGCAGAGAAGCTCAGGGGGATCTTACTACTGCACATAACTACCTGACAGGAGGCCGTAAAGAAGATGGCGCCAGGCGATTTCAGTGGTGCCCAGCAACAGGACAAGAGAAAACAGACAGAAACAGAAAGAGGAAATTCCCACTTTGTCACTGTGTGGGTGGTCAAACACTGGCACAGGTTGCCCAGAGGCTGCGGAGTCTCCATCCTCCCAGTATTCAAAACCCAACTGGACCCAGTCCTGGGCCACATGCTCTAGTTGACCCTGCCTCAGCAAGGCGCTCCAGCAGTCCCACCCAGCCTCGCCTGTTCTGTCATTTCCTGGCGAGTGCACAGCAGAAGAAAGTTTGCAGAAATTAGTATATTTTTTTGCACAGACAACACTAGTTGTAGTGGCACCTTTTACCTCCATTAATTCAAACAGCAGTCCAGGCTCAATTACAATGACGACTTCATACTCCAAAGCATTCTTGCCAGAGATGGACCCCAGGAAGGAGTCTCTCATTGCACACGCGCCTTCTATTGCTTCCTCAATGCCAGGCTTCTTCCACGCAGAGCTTGCATTAATCCAGCCAGTACGAAACACACCCTCCGAATCTGGAAAGCAAAGCAAACAAAGGAATTTTTAAAGTAGTGTCTTTCTACTCAAGTGTTTATTAAATGAGTAAAAATGAACGGTGTATCTCTGTTTTTGCATTCCTTTTAACTGTGCAGTTAAACAGTGCACTAAAAGAATTCCTTAGAAATTACATGTGCTTTACCTTTCTTATAAGGGAGGTGCTGGAAAACCTCCTCTGCCAAGTGAGGAAGAATTGGCGCAACGGATCGGACTACTACGTCTAAAGCCTCTGCCAGCACAGTCTGACACGAACGACGCTTAGGATCTTTTTCTTCTTCACAATAGAGCCTGCAAGACAGACACGAAAGCCGGAAAGTATCTGTATGCTCGTGTTACTCTTCTTGCTGAAGAGCCATCCTGCAGGGCTGCCACTGAAAGTGCACGAGCCTGGCCCAGCTTGCCTTCCTCACGAAAGCTGCTCCTAACCCCTTCCCAGGTAAGCACAGCGGCATCGGCACGAGTGTGCAGCCACATTTCGTCATAGGAAAGATTTTGCACACGGCATGTTCATTTGCTTCATTTGTGTAGAAGAGAATCTTTTTGCAGGGAGGTGGGCCTGCAGCTCCGTTAGCCCTTTGTTCTAGTTCATCTATAAAATTTAGCATTAGGGCTTTTTTCTTTTTTTTTCTTTTTTACTTCCATTCTGCAAACTACAGATCAGTATAATCCTGATCTGTATAACCCCCTACCTCCTTCCTCCAACAAACAGCCCTTTTACAATTGACAAAGGTATCAGTCACATCCTTAGGATGTTTTTTATCTGTTTTTTTGACCAGTAGAAGACATTAGGTTGTCCAGATAAACGCTAAAAGCCCTTCCTCCTGCCTTCCCAAATCCAGATGCACACAATTCCAGGTAGAAACACAGATCTGAGAATCTATCTTTAACTTTTATTCAGTTTTAAACACGTCTGCTTGATGACCTTTCAAAATGACTCAGTACCCCTCGTGGACAGAATTAGAGAAACGCATTGATGACAAAAATACTCAGCTGGAAGCAGTTTTCACCTGTGAGCTTTAGCACATGTAACCCTGAAACGTTCTCCGAGATGGCTGCATTCACTCAACATTCGCCTGGAACGTTACTACTGCTGTCTCAAACCGATGAACTTGGTTTTACCCTTTCAAAGGCAGCACTAATGAACTCACCTGTCTTTGATTATGCTGAAATAAAAGTTAGACAAGTTTCGGGAACAGAACGCTTGCAGCAATCGAACAACTTTGCTATAATCATATTCTTTGTATGCTTCTGTAACCTGGGAGAGGGAGCAGAGGGAGGTAAGAACAGCGTATCAGTGTTAATCACATGGCATCCAACGGCAACCACTGATGAACCTGAACTCACAGCAACTGTGATCAGTGACACAAGGTCTGGGAGAATCTTTTCTTTAAAAATCTTTTCTTTAATCTCTTTCGTGTGTGTGTGTGTGTGTGCGTGCGTGCGTGAAGTTAATTCAGTTAACAACCAGGACAAAGAAGTAATTTCAATTCCAGTTTGAGGGGAGAGGACAGGGGGAATCCCAGAAATCACGTCCATACTTTCTCATTCAGCAGAACAGTTCCGAGTGACAGAAATGACTAAATTTTGGACTACAACAGATTTCCAAAGTCCTAGAGTTTTTTTTTTTTTTTTTTTTTTAAGATCCAGATCTAGTTACTAAAGCTATTGTATTGAACTTCAAGATATTGTTCAGCCTTCGCTTTAGATCTGAGGTTTCTTGCTGTAGTTCTTTGCTACATAGTTGTCACTATTCTTTGAAGGACGGCAGATGCATTAAAATGTAACATTTATCATTTGGTTGTAGTCACAGCGATATTCCGATGTTGCTAACGGACTTCCAAGATACAGGATGTATGAGTGAATACTATTAGAAGTGCCATCTAGGGCTCTCTGGGGATTTTAAATTATTTGTGCCTACCTGCTGTTCCAAAGTACAGGTGTGTGCATGTGTGTAATCCATTAATGATAATATTCATGTATATAAATATGCAATGGAGAATAAGCCTAATATGAGAGTCATTAGAGGCATAGCCAGGTAGCTTTTCCCCATTTATCATCGATCTTGGAAGTTCATTCTAACTGGCATCTGGGTGCCAGCGCGCCTATGAAGCAAGATTGTTTATGTGTACTTTGTGGGTTTCCAGAGCGCGAACTTGAAAGAAAGTGAGACTTGAAGCATGCGGTCATTTGTGAATTTATGTTTTATCTCCCTTCACTTGAAAATTTATGAGGAGAGTGACTTAGGGTGCTTGTGTTGTGTGTTCCAGGGCTTGCCCCCACTGATAACACCCTTGTTGGTGTGAAAGTGCAATGCAAATTATGACAGTTACAACCTTCTGTTTTGTTTAACCTGTCAGTGGATTTCCTGGCTCAGTGCTGAGGGCAATGGCATGTACAGCTAGTTCCATATTCACCTAAACTTAAAAGGTCAGGTTTCTACAGGCAAGCCTAGTCAAAGCCTAATTGATGAGGAGGGCAGGGGGACAGAATTTACTGTTCTGTTGGCTAGTTTCATATCATTAGGTTGTCCTGAAAGCATCAGGCAGTCACAGCCCCTTTCATGTAAGTGCTGACCCTAGACAGGAGCTGACAATCAAAGGAGGCAGCCACAGGAACCAGTGCAAGTAGGCTATTGATTTTTCAGTTAGGTCTAAGTAGTTTGTAGTATGGGTAATGGGTGACAGAGGCAGGTATGTCATTATCAATGAGCTCCAGAACAGTAGCGACAGCCCCCTCTCATATTTCCTTCAGCACTGACAGTATGCATCCAGTGGTGGTCAATAAATCGCCCAACCTTTTACTGACAAGTGACTTGGAGGTGGGGGTGGGAGCCAAAGAGCTGAACTTCCGTACCTGAACTTGATACGGATGCAGAGCAAGGATCTCACCATCCTCGTTCCTGGCTTATCAGGCAAAGAGCCGAGGAGAACGTAGAGAACAAAACAATGATAGATGTACGGCCATGGAAGCTTAACTTTAGTTTATGCCCTCTAGAAAGTCAAAGTTTTCCTCGAGACTGAGTAGAATAGCTTAAAATGCCAGCTTTCTGTATGAACATGGCCTGGTTCAGTAGTTGATTTAGGTTACCATGGCAGAGTTTTGTTTTTACTTTAGTATTGCTCTGCATTTAATCAAGGTTATACTGCCATAGCAATACAACGATCACAGTCTGCCATTCAAAATCCGCTTTTAATTCCTAGCTCCTTCTTCTTAAATTTCGTATATGCAGGCTATTTAAAGATATTGAAGCTCTCTTATAAATCCAAAGTGCTAGCAATACAGTTTCTGTTCTGATTGCCAGTGCTGTTCTGGGTCAGTAGTGGAGTATCAATACTTTCGGAAGCTGAATAAAGTTTTTATTATTTGAATTTTACTAGCTGTGGTTTCTGAATTTAATAGAAGTAGATCCAAATTTTAGCTTTACACTTAATTAAATTCTGAAATATATTGGGAGAACACAAAAGTTGTAAGAAGTGTTTTGGTTTTTTTTAAAATATACTTGTATGGAAAATCAGTTAAATGAACTTTAGTATCTTAATCTGAATCTCCTAAAGTTTTCTAATGTTGTTACTTTATTTGAGGGATGTAAGTTATCTGCATTTTTTCAGAAGTTGGAAGTCAGTCAGGTTTTATGCTGTGCACAGATGTTAACAAGATAGCATATGCTTGTAATTAAAAAAAATCTTTAGACAAATTGAAATAAAGCAGAAGAGTAAATGTTTTGAAAAACTTCTTTAAAATAACTTATTGCTATGGTATCTTGTTTAACAATGTTTGTAATGTTACACAGAGCAGGAATCTGAGACTGCGTATGTTGAATAGCTGCAAAGTATCATCTGTGACTGAAACTTTTTCATCTGCCTGCAGCAGCTAAAGCTGGTTTCTTCCTGTCTGGCTTTTTAACTGCAAGAGCAATGTTGACACGGACTCAAGAAGCGAGGTTGAAATTTATTGTTGGATTATGAAATTCTTTAATAAATATTTTTATAAACTAAAAACCTGAGTACCTGCATATTTGAAGCAGTTAGAAAATTAATTGGTTATGAAAATCAATTTAGATATTGCTACGCTGCCTATTGAACAACGCTTTGGCAGAGGGGCTGGTTAGCTGCCTTCCAGAGGAAAAAATTTTTAACTAGTTGGATTAAAGGTGTGCTGGGTTGTTTGAGGCCTTTGGTATTTAATGGGAGTTTTTCCTCCATCAACAGCTAGTTGTTTACTACATCTTGCAGGGCCTATTTTTTCTGTTAAACTAGGTAAAAAGTACAGCCATGCAGTCTGAATTTTATCTTTTCTTATAAACGGGTACAGCATCTTTTACTGCATTTTTAGTGTTCCTGGCATATTGTGTTATTGCAGAAACGTAAAATGGAGCTGCAAAAAGGCAACAAATTAAATTTTCATGAAAGAAAATCCTAATCAGCAGTGACAGCGTAAGAGAAAGATGATTGCCACTTGGTCATTGTGGAGAGGCACTTAGACTTGGTGTCAGTGCTTCTGTTAATGATGACTAATGTCTTTCTCGGAGAAAACGCATGCTGAAACATAATGCTACAGTCCAGAGAAAGAACGGGGAGATATACACTATTAAGGAAAAAGGCTGTGAATCCTAAAACAAAAGCTCAGGTCTTCAGATGAAAATGATGCAGTGTTTTTGCAATGCCAGAAAGCACATCTGTGAAACTGTTCTTGTTTCACTCTTTAAGCAAAATAATAATAACAATAATAAACATATATTAAAATATACATGTGTGTATTATGTGCTACCTAGTATCTACTGCTTTATTAAAAAAGAAGATAGAGACGTCACCGACATGTAAGCTCAGCAGTCAGAAGTAAACAGTTACAGTTTATTCCTCTTCTGTTAATGAAGCTTGCATTTTTAAAAGAACAAAAACTGCTGCAGTGTATTCTTTCCTAAGCACAGTGCTACGTTTTGAATAAACCTTACATAGTCAAATGTAAAATGAACCAAAAGGCCTTTTCAAATCTTGAAGCTTTGGCTGTTAGGTATATTGGCAAAAAAAGAGGTGGCATGTGTCATTTCTCCAGCTTTTCCCAAAGTGAGACCTTTCAGAAGGGCATTTGCAATGCTTGTCATATTTTTTCATAGACATCTTATTGGCCTGACAAGTCTAGAGGACCATGCGAAAACAGATGTCATTGCATTCAGACACCACTAATTACTCTGGGATTTTTGCAGCCTCAGTGCCTGTGTGTAACTGTCGATTATGACTGTTTATGTGACCTGTCATGGGCACACGTTGCGCATTCAGATGGTACCACTAGTCTTTGTGTTTCCTGTCATCACACAAGAAGATACAAAAATCAGCAACAAGCATCACAACAAGGAAATGCCTTAGTGTGTGACTTTTATATGTTTAAAATACATTTTGTTAGAGATTGCCTTCACATTTGTTATTAGATTGAAATGTTTTAGCATCTGTTTACTAACTGTGGTGCAGTGCTTTAGCTATCCATTTTCAGCATGTTTCTTTATGTTGCAGGCTTTACTTTTCTGCAGTTGTATAAACACTATATGAAAAATACTGATTTACCCAGCAGTTGTTAGGAATTTCCCATGTCTAACCATCATACCGAACTGATAGATTTTTCTAACGTGTCACAGTTTGCGTTAGAAACCAACAGTCTTATTCTCTTGCAGACTGCATTGTTGATATTTTCTTTGTTAAATTTTCTTAGCGACTCTGTCATTTCGGAATCTATTCTTCCTGTGTAGCGATAACTGCTGCATGATTTTTAGCACAAAGTTCAAACGGTGATCACATCATGGCCTTACTTGGTATGTTATCTTCAATTTTGGTGCATGTTTCATAAGCAGAACAACCAATGTTAATCACAGATTGCAAAATGAAAGCTCCAATAATGTAACTTCACATGCTGATGAAGCAGAAATAGAAGCAGCTTTATCAAAGATGTATGATGAGATAAAACTGCAGTCTCTGCTGTACAGTTATAGTAATTATGACTAATGAACCGTCCAGTCTGGATGAAATGGCATGCCCACAGGGACTGTGGCCAATCAGTTGTGACTTATGCAAGCTGAACAAAACATTTACGGTGTTCCAGATTCCATGTTAGAGCAGGAAGTGTGATCTTGGTTTGGAACATCAGCTTTGTCAAGTTATTTTCAAGCGGTTTAAAATAAATGGTGTTAGTAAATAAAGTCTTAAGAGCTAGGGTTTGTTGAGTTTTTAAATGGGCATAAAGAATTTCAATTTGCTGTGATCAAATACACCTGAAAAAAACCCCTGTGCTGATGGCACATTCCTGGTGAAATATACTTCAAAGTTGTTCTGCTCGTCTTGCTGATCTGTGTCATTGAAAGCACATGTTATATTTTAATATGCTGCATACAACGAAAGCAAAAGATCCAAAACTTGTGAATATAAGCATATATCTATTTAGGCTGACTATGGTAGTTAATTTTTTAACAAATTTGTTTGAGATCCGATACTTCCATTTTAATTTTGAAGCACTCTGGATTTTAAACCAGCCTATAATTTGTAAGTAAAAGAAGACAGGTACTTCATAGTGTTAGTACCTGAAAGGCAGTTTCTTATAGTAAGAAGGTTAATTCATACAGGCAACATAAAATGGAGTTCCAGTATGTTTTGGCAATGTGTAGACTAGCAGAGTAGCAATTTTAAATCAGCTTCTTTTTATGAAGACAATGTGTGTAGCTGTAAAAAAGAAAAACATATCAAAATTCTAAAGGCTAAAATGCAGATTATATGAGGACTTCCAAAGTTAATTGTAGGATAATAGCACAGCACACAAAATACTTTTCTAAATATAAGTTTGTGCTAATTTGTTTAGGCCCAGTCTGGAAGCAGTTGTGGATCAGCCGGCTTACTTATGTGCAAATGTTTGAAGGATTTGGGAGTAATATGATCAACATGTTGGAGATGTTAGCGATACATTACCATCAATTTAGCATTTTGCCTGGACCCTTCCAGAAGGCTACAAAGAAAAATTGTTTTAAAAATTAGTTGCAAATTAACTACGATAAAAGTAAGAAAAAAAAAAACCTGCTCAACCTTAAAATGTTTAGAACAATGTTAAAGCATAATTTGATGAAAAACATTTTAGACTGTTGTGCTGTTTAAAGATGGTGCATGTTAGTCAAGAAGATTCAAGATACGATGATTCTTATAGCACACCTGAAATTTAATACATTGTTGTCAAAGAAAATGGCAATTAAAGACTGGCCTACCTGAAATCTGAAGTTATTACTGGTCTTTTGTATTGCTTAGTAGGAAGGCAGATAGTGATTTTACATGTCTACGATTTTTCTGAAATTTTTTTTAAGTAACTTCTTTTTTCTTTTTTTTTCCCATGCTGTATTGAAACTTAACAGCTGACACTTTATTCACCAAGTTTTTCTTTTCCTGAATGGAGGAAATCACAAGCATATCTCCAGTATTTGTAATCTTTTATTCTGAACAAACCTCAAAGTGCTGTTAGATGTGGCTTCACGTAGATTTTTAGACTAAAGAATTTCTTTTAATCCAGAGTCTTTAGACATGAGATTAAATTATTTAACTAAGTCTATTTGAAAGAAAATAACAACATCAACATAAAAAACCCCAGCCCTCGCCCCCAAACAGACAAACACTAGAAATCTAAATTAGTGTACCACTTCTGTTATTTCTATTTTGGAAGTGTCCAGAGATACTGCAAGAGACCTACTAAATCAGAATCCTTTTCTTTTGTCTCTTGCAACAAAACATACTGCATTAAATATTGCAAATGTGAAAATATTGTATACAATTCAGAGTATAATGTTAAGAAAGTTGTTGCGTAAGTTCCTCTGAAAATTGACTGTATTTTGTCTATGTTTAATAGTTATATGTAAGATCTTTTGGAGACTGTGGCACTCTGAAGTATCAGTCTCTTCCACAGTGTGATTTTAGAATCAATAGGATGCAATGTATTATGTACATTATCTAATTTTACTGCATGGAAGGTTGCATTACAGTCAGTTCTGTTTAACGATTGTATCAGGACTGTGCCAATGAAGTCAGGACTGAATTTTCTAGATGATGTACAAACATACAAAACCCATCTTCCTTATTCCAAAGAGTTACTATTTAAAAGTAGTGGATTTAAATATATATGGAGATTGTGTATATATAGAAGTTATATGTTATAAGAATTCTTGGAAGTATTTATCTGTATTAAGATGAAGCAATAACTTTTAGGTTGTGTTTTTTATGAGGCCTCAGTATATAGTTCTACCTTTTTCTCACTAAATTATTGGTAAAATTCCTATAAATTTATGCCAGCATGGAACAGCTTTTTTCTTATTTGGGACATCTGTTGTTTTCACTTTGTTACTCGCTACAGATCTGAACACATTATTGGTGTTCAACAAGTTGTGCTTCTAAGTAAAATACCACATGGAGTTCTAGATATTCAATGTGTATATATGTTATGTAAATTAAAGCTGAGGAGCACTGGATTTCAAGGATTGAATTTTATCGTGAAGTTGTTATGTGTATTTGTGTACATACATAAGATACCTTGTATGTTGTAAGTTATATTTGGTAGCCATCTTTTTATGTGAGAGTGGCTTAATCTGCTTCTGTGCTTGTGTGCAACTTCCAAAGTCTTTGGAAAGATAAGGCTTTCCCAGGAAGAGTAAACTGTGTTTAGTATTTGATATTGGAGAGTTGGTGTTCCGTTCTAACTGTGTAAATTGCATCATAAAACAGCAAAATTCAATGATGGGTTTGTTGAGGACTCTCTTATATAAATTCAGAATTGCGCAGATTTCTTACGTCTTGAAACTTGTTAGCTATTTTTGGTGTCCTCTTACCTGCCACAAATTGTATTGACTATATGTGACGATTTGAGGACTGATTATAAACTCTATTTCTGTGCTATTTTAAATAGATTTTACTCTTGTCTTCTACTCTTTAATCTCCCGGTGAAATATGCTTTCTGTTGTTCAGGTATGTTACACTGATCGAGTAGTGTAATGACCTGCATCCTGAGAAACAGAGATTTTCATGGAAACTTGCTTTGAAAGAGCCTTTTTCTAAAGAAGCCTCTTGACCATTTTCTGTTCTCTGCTAGAACATGAGCATGAGAATTCTTCGCTGATGGGAAAATTGCTTCCTCCCTATTCTTCCTGCCATTTCGTTTTCTCATTTGAATTAAATCAAGGCAAACAAGGAGTTACCTGCTTAGTGGCCTTCCTTCCCACATCTGCTACATAGCAGGCAGAATGGAAACATTCAGTTTACCCATTGTGCTAGGATTGGTTTCTGTTACATGTGAGCTTGCTCTGCTCTCCCATATTGGAATGTAAACCTGAAATGTGATTTCCTTGAGCTGCTGGGAATGTTCTCTGCCTCAGTCTCTTGGTGAAAAAAAAATGTCTATCAGCTTTTGGCTAAGATACCTTTCAGATGTTTTCTGTATGTTAGGGCTTCCAGAATTAGAACTGTTGTTGATTTTCCCATAGGCTTTTATGTTAGAGTATGCATGTTGATTGGTGCTTATGGCTGCAGGAATAAATTGATCTTCTGATTAGGAAGACAAATTGAAATAGAAAATTACTCTTCGGTGCAGGAAACTTAGTTAGCATTCAGTGCAAGTGAAAGCAACTGTGTGGCTGCTTTAAGTTTTTCTGTCTTTTAATGACTATAACAAAACAGAGTTGGTCAGACCAGCATGTGCTGGCATACCTTATTGTCGTGGTTTAACCGGGCAGCCAGCAGCCAGGACCATGCAGCTGCTCACTCGCTCCCTGCCCCTTAGTGGGATGGGGAGGAGAGTGAAGAAAAGTGACACTCATGGGTTGAGATAAAGACAGTTTAGTAAGACAACAAAGGAAATAATAATGAATGTGCAAAACATACTACACACAATACAGTTTTTCTTGCTGCCTGATGACCAATTGCATAGCCAGTCCCTGAGCAGCAACCGTGGAACCTGAAGGTTTCCCGGAGCTCACGAGTTTTGCGGAACTCCCAGAAAAAGACAGAACTCACAGAAAAGTTCAAGCGCACAGAAAAAGAGAAAAATTCCTGCCCCTTGGCCAACGCTTATTAGTAAACTGAGCATGACATCTATGGCATGGAATATTTCCATTGGTCAGTTTGGACTAGCTGCCTGGCTGTGCTCCCTCCCAGCTCTTGTACACCTGCTCATCAGATGAACATGGGAGACTGGAAAAAGTCCACGATTTCTTAGCAACAACTAAAAACATCAGTGTTATCAACATTCTTCTTGTACTGAATCCAAAACACAGCAGCTACTAGGTTGAAAATTAACTCTGTCCCAGCCAAAACCAGGACACTTAACCATCCCAACTATATCCCTAATTAGTCTTATGCTTGAGGCAGGTGTAGGAAAAGTGGGTGAAAATGTGGTTGTGTTGTCTCTGTCTAAGATTTCCTTATAAGAAGGTAACTTCAGTTGCCTGTTTAGGGAAGACGTGTCTTATTTGCAAAGTTGTAGCAAGGAAGAGGGGGACCTTTAAAGGATTAAAGATTTGCCTTCCATTACTCTTGGTCTGGATTCTAATCTTACCCGTGCTGATCTAAATCCACAATAACTTATTTAACTGAGGTGTATTACATTGTTACGAAAGAAAGAAGAGCCTAGCAGAGTCAGAAAGAAACCATTTTCCTGTTATGTTGATATTGGGATTTTTTTTCTGCTACACCTGGAATAAGGTGACAAGTCAAAATTTCTTCAAAAAATGTACATGAACTAGTGGTATTAAAAAAAAAGAGAGAGTCAGTTTAAATATTTTATTTTGACCTCATAGCTCTAAGTATCAGTCACCTAGCACTTTTGAGGGGTGTGACACTGATAGAAAGCAATGATCAATAACCTCCAAAATTTAACTAAACAGTCAAAACCAAGGTATTTTTTGAATCAAAATGCTTTTGTTTGAGAACGTAAATGTTTCATTCTTTATAAAAATGATTTTGAAACCTTTCTTCCAAGTTGTTGAGTTTGACTAATAAAAAGTAACATTTCTCATGAACAATTTCTACTTGATTTGATATACAACAATTTGATTGATAACAGTTCCAACAGTGAATTAAGATATATATTATGTATCAATGAAAATTACATTTCAGAATTTTTTTACTATCTCTACACTTTAGCACTTTTGTATTGTGTCTGCCAAGATATTTGCAGATACTATTCTGTTGCTTATTGGACTCAGGGTTCTAGATATTTTTGTTGTTCTGCCTCCTACCTCTCTTTCAATGTTTTTAGGTATTATATTTAACCTTAAATGTTTTTTTTTATTTCTCTTTGATGCCAAACAATTCTTAAGATCCTATGCTTTCTTGTTTGTAGGTAAGTGTTGCTTTGCTTTTTTTCCTAACCCTAAACTAATAAAGTAAATATCATTCCCAATGTATAATATTAATCTTTTAGAAGTTTGTCCTGTACTGGAGAAAATAAATAATTAGAGGTAGGTAAGAGGTGAATGATGTGTGGGTATAAATACTCAGTAGATTTAAACATGATGCATGGCAACTCTAGGTCTCTTTTGAGGTAGTCATGAAAACTTAAATTGTGTGCCTCATATATTTAAGGCCAGTGAGCCTATATGATTTTATTAATGTGCTATAAATCTTATGTTCACGAGCGGTGTTTACTACTGTGCGGTATATTTAAAAAAAAAATTTATGCCTCACTGCAGAAGCAAGGTAGACTAGTGAAAAAATACAAGGGTGGATCTCAAACATTTATCCAAATCTGACAAGTATTTGCGAAGAATTTACCCCTGTAAATTTCTGCTGAAATGATACGTATTCTAGCCTCGATTTTAATAAAATCCATAAATATTTATTTATGCATACACAGATAAAACAAGGGCATGTCTTTTGTCATTGTCCATACACAAGAACCGTATATGTGTTCATATATGACATACTCTGGGTCAAACTTCTGTTTTAAAGCGGATCATTCTTCATTTTAGCGTAATGCCTATAAGACCATACTGGAGACCCTGGCCACTTTTCTGAAGGAATAGTGATTTTCTCCTTGAGGCACATCTTGGCAGGCTTTGGCCACATGGATATTTCCCTTCATATCCCCTTTCTTCTGGACCCAACAGTATTCCCTAAACAAAATGTATGGGTTGTTACACTAACTCAATGTGTAAGTTAGGATGAGCCGCAGAAACTAAAGACAGGTCCTTTCCCAGTTAGATAACTGGTTTGATCTTCATTTGGTAAGTGACTTGTGTTTTCCTCCTTTGTAGCACCTAGGAAAACTCTCTATATGTTCTCTAGGGAATGGCAGGAAGTTACTGCAGACTGCAATTCACGGCAGTAGTGCAGCTGTCTGTGTGGAAGTTTCTTGCCTAATGCTGTTGAAAGGGCAATGGTTATTTCACCAAGGAAACATTTGTATGGGTGCATTGAAGATTGCACAGAAAAATACAGTTAATGTACCATGCATAACCTTCCATGCCCCTTAAACTTGCACTTCCACATTGCAGTGGTTAAAATATTAGTCAGCAATACAAAACAGAAATTCTGAATGCCTTAAGAGCTGTTAGAAGTTTTGTTATGCTCGTTATGCTTTTATACTCTTTATAATTAAATATCAGGTTCTCATGCCATTTAAAACGGAGACATATGTACTTTACTATGAGTTTTCAATTCCATAGATCTCAACAAAAGCATTTCTCAAGATGCAGAGGTACACAGAACAACTGAAAAAACGGTCATGGAATGTGTGAAAATTCTGCACCCTGACATCCTTATCACTGGACTTACTCTCGTAGATATGTGATTACATAATTAGTTTCTTAATGTGTTATGTTAGAGATTATCTAATTATTATTGTGAATATTTAAATAATCTGAATAGCCTCAGTAACAGGAGATCTTTTATAGCCTTTTTTTTTTAATTGGTGATCCGTAGCATGTTTTTTCTGTCCTTCCTGCAGTCTTCAGAAACTTCTTAAAGAAAAAGTATTTCTTTTGCCATGTCCTGTCAGTATGCAAAGTTGCTATAACTGCTGAGAAAGAAATAAATGAGACATTATACAATACCAAGCTGTTTGGGGTCCCCTGTTTTGTTTGTGTGATATTGTGTGTGTGGGTAATAAAATTCACCTTACAACTACATACCCCCTCAGGTAACTGAGAGCAAGTTTGGTCTGAGCTGCTGTTGTCCTGCCCTTCCTGCTCTGACTCTGCCATTGTACCAGCTCTGCACCACACATGCTGAGCCAGTTCAGCAGGCTGATCTGTTTAAAAAAGAAGCCCCCCACCCTAACAGAGCCAGTTTTCAGCTGGGTGAGCTCCCTGAAATAGTTTTCTTTATATCATTACTCGGTGCTTGTGCTAGTGCAAGATATGTTTGGTATAGCAGATGTTTGACCAGGGAGTGTGGTGCTGCAGCAGCCTGGATTTATGTTTGCTTAAATAGCTGTGGAAATGATGCTCTCAGTCTGCTTTTCACAAGGGTTGCTCTTTTGTGCATCTTCTGGATTGTAGGAAGAGGTACAAGTTTTTCACCTGGAAAGGTAATGTCTTTTTTCCCCCCAGGTATTATGTAGACATGAGGGTTTGGATATAAAAAATGTTTTTTTATGTTGGCTTGTATTATCAACGACAATGAGGAACTTTTGTGTTTGGGCATACAGTCTACCATTTTGCTGCATTCCTGTTAGCCATGCTGAGTAGCCCTAGTTATTAAAAGATTCTTCTTCTTCTGACCCCTATGACACAAGCTTTCAACCCCTGCAGCTTTTTGAACATGTGTTCTGTCACCCTTTGGATACTCTGGAGAACATGGAGCAGAATTGAGGCATGCACTAATGTGCCCTAGTACCCTAGTTTACAGATTTATTATGCTCCTGGGAGAGCAATGCCTTGATGTACCCTATTATCTTGAAATCATCCTTAACTTAATCCAGGCTAAGATAAAATAGAAGTAAAAGCATTTCTTTAGAACATTCAGAATGGAAAATACAGTTAGATACATATATTAAAAAATAGAGGTGAAGAAATAAAAGAGAAGGTCCCACTTGCCCAGAGATTAAATCTGAAAGATTCTCTCTCACGGATACAGTCTCTTGATTGACTGTGACTTGAAGCATAGGGTGTGCAAAAAGGGAGAATCGTTACTACGTATACATATGTCAGGAAATCATCTGTAGCAAGTCAGCTGGATCCATAGAAGGAAACCTTCAGACTGAAGAAATGCCTTCCAGTGACCTGGAGTAACCAAGAGGAATCTTTGGCATGCGGTAAAACGGTGGGAAGCACATTTGGACCCCCAGGATTCTTGAGTAAGTTTCATGGCTGGATTCAGTGGACACCAGCATGAATTCTTTCAAGCTGGATTGCTAGGGTAGTATGCATATATATATACAACAGATGCTGAGTTAATATTTTCTATGACCATCTGTGATATGAAAGTATGACTAAAGAGCATGTGATCTACTAAAATAACAATTCAGTTTGCTTGCATATCCGATGGTTTCTTTGGTATAAATACACAGGTTGAAAGCAAAGATGATCTCCTACATGGTATTCTAGTTCATTCTAGGTAAGAGGCAAAAACTTGATTGTCCCACAGGCAGTGTAACATTGTGTCCTATTCTGCAGGTCTTTGGCATGAAGCCTGATGAGTACGTGTGAAACACAGATTAATTGTATGAGTTTCAATGGCAAGATAATTTGCTGTCACAGACCAGAGAACAGCTGTGTTGTACCTGCTTCAATCCACAGCCTGCATTTAGTCTTAGGAAATGTTGGCACTTCATGTAGGAGAGACCTGAGCATTTTCCTTGAGTATCCTCATTGTCTTCATTTGCAGTTAATAAAGCATGGGCTAGAGGGTACATGAAGAGGTTATATATCTGTTTGCATTGTGCCTCCACTGCCCAGCACTCCGTATATTTGCTCTGTGGATATTTAAAGTTGTTCATTATTGTTGCTCAGGAGATAGTACCTATATTTCACCTGGTCTAAGTTTCCCATAAAAGCAGCTGTGGAGCTGATGTTATTTTTGGAGAGAGAAATACTTTGCTGTTAAGCTTTTGGTAGTTACTTCCATCATGAAACAAAGAGAAATTCTGCAGGAATTAAGATATGCCTTTCCTATAATCTCTATGTCTGTAGGAACTGAAGAAGTCTTGCTATCCACTGTCCTTTTCAGAAATAGATGGGCTTCTTTAGCCATCTGTCTCTTCCATGTTTATGTATTAAGGAGTTCTGCATTGCCAACCATCATAATGACACTAAAGTTTTTCTGATTCTGAGTAAAGCCACTATTGAGTGGCACCAGTTACTCACTTTCTAATGACATCTGGTTACGCAGCAAAACTTGATTTACATGCACTTTATTTCTTTGTGTGGTCTCAAGAGGGATAAAAACTTTTAAAAATTTAAATATTGCATGGTGTTTGGAAATATTAACTAACTCGGGAGAAGTTTCAGTGTGTACACGTAGGGGCTGAATGAGCATGATGGGTATTTTTACCCTTTAAGGTATATTCCACTGTTCTACCCTGTGCATCCATTTACCTATGTGAGAGTGAAAAAGGATATTTGTTAGAGGGAAGGTATTGGGCAGAGGAACAGCATCAGATACTGCTTTATTTTCTCCTAAACCAGTTTTTATTTTCACTTTACTTTCTGTTTTGATAGACAAGTTATATCTTAAGGCAGAATCTATTTATTTAGAAAGTTACCTGTTTAAGGAAACAATTCATTATGTGTTTCGGAGCTGATGAGTTCAGTAGAGCCACCTTTTAATCCTGGATTCCCTGTGGATTTTTTTTCACAATACCTTTCCCCTTTAAGTCCCTAAAACTACAGTCCTTTTGAGTGAATAGACGCTATTTTATACACCACCCTGCTTCCAATCCAATTAAAGGCTCAATAATAGACGGATTAGGGAAAGTTTACTTCTTAGTAGAAGTGCAGCTTTGGAAAAACAGTGTGTTGATAGCAAGAGGGAATGTGAACGAAAGCGGAGAAAATTAAGGAGATAATGGTCAGTAATCTTAACTTGTCTGATGTTTGCGCTGTTCACAATATAGTGGACTCTCAAAATACATAGAACAATGATGCAGATTCTTTAACCATTTTGTTGCTGGAGTTTGCCTGTCTCTTCAATTTTCTTCACTCTTGCTTTTGTTATCTGCATCTTGCACAAATGCCACCTAATCCTTTAAGTCCCAAGAGTGGGAGACTTTTGTAGTGTTTTCTTTTGGGGGGAGTTGAGGAGAAACATAGGAAAGCAATGAGTTGATGACAAAGTTAATCTGTTGTATTATGAAAGTAGTTAAGTATCAAAGTTTGTACAACATGTTTCAATTAGGTTTTTAGCAGAACTGGCATTTAAGAACCTCTGTGACAAATAACAAGTTTCCTTTAGAAGTGTTTGAATGAAATGATCAATGTTAAAAACAAAACCTAAAAAATGTTATGTAAATCAGAAGATATGATATTAAACATCCGTAAGCATTGTTTGATGTGTAATAAATACATCAAGTCAAAGTAAAAAAAAGTCTTGGCGTGCTTTGTTTACATAAAAGTCCCGTTTCATATTCAGTGCCTTGCTTGTCACCTTGCCTTACAGGTTGGTTCCAAAGCAAATAGTTTTCCTGTAGAGCTATGAAGGTGGAAATACGTCAGAATTACACTTTAGACCGTATCCTTTGCATGTCTTTAAAAGGAACCTCTAACCATATCAATCAGTGCCAGTAGTCATGCTCTTTTTTCAGAATACTGTTAGGTAGTTGAACAAGGAATACTGCTTTATGCCATCAAACCTTTCTCCTTTTTTTTCCCCCTGTTTTTTGGAGGGGGGGGAGTGGATAAATTAAGCCTTCTCCATTTTGTAGAACAACAAGTAGTCATTATTTTCAGCTACTTTGCTACCTTATTATTGCCGAGGTCTCTACAGAGCCTTTTTTTTTGCCTACCGTAGTGGATTGTAGTGGGCTAAATGTTTAATGAGTCAATGCGTTAAAGGCTTCACTTTTCTTCCAATTAACCCCAAGACCACTCTGGCATTTTTGTAAATCCACAGAAGTATTTTGTGAGGCCTAAAGGGTAAGCTGCAGGCAGGCTGTGAAGAATGTAAAAAGACTAACCTCCTAACAAACACTGTGCAATAGGACAAAGAGAGTTTAATCCGTATTATGGTAAATGCTGGCTTAGTGTCCCAAAAGGGCTTTGCAGAGTGGAACAAAACAAAGAGGGCAGCACCAATAAAAATCCAGTGCTTTTATTTTTATACACAAAATTGTTGCAAAAGAAAAACTGATAATAGCATTAAGAAGAGGTTTGAATGGGGGTTTTTAATATGATACTAAACATTGCAATTGTTCACCATTTCAATACTGTTTGTTATACATACAGAAGCTAAAAGCAACATAGAGGCTTCAATTGATTGAATATTCATGAAAATTGGTCAGATGAGTACCTCAATTTAAATTTGAAATGTTTATGAATTAGTATATTATAAGATAATATATAAATTATATGTTCATGAGTGTGTCTGTTTCTACAGAGACAAACATAGGCATTATTTTATGTGAATATGTGTGAAACACAAGGACATTTGTAAAATATGTAGTAAAACTCTTATTTATCCTCTTCTTAAAAGACAAACAAAAAGCCAAGGATAGTCACCGTTCTCTTATTCGAAACCTATTGAAAATTAAGGGAGATTTGCAGAGTACTATATTACATTGAAGTTCTTAATATTGAAAAAGAGGCTGGCTGTGCTTGTCCTTTAAAAATTGGAACATATGAGAAAATTAAGTAATTACTTTTTAAAGCTTTAATACTAACTGTGATTTCATCTCTGTAACTGTTTTGATAAGAGGACTATAGTACACTCAAATGTAAAATTAAAAAGCTTGTAACTATGAAAAAAGAGAAGAAAATAAAGAGCATTCCAGGCATGCAAGGAATAGCGAAAAGAGTGTTACATTCCTGATGCTGCTTTAAATGCAGGGTCATCAGCTGTAAAAATAAAAACACAAAGTTCTGAGCAGTGCATAGGATAATTTAGGAATTGTTTTCCCATTACTTTGTTAAAAATATCTAGTTACTTTAATTATACCCCCATCTTCTCCTAACGATATGAATAAATCTCTTACGTGTTAGACATCCCGCCCAGTCCTGAAATGAGCTTTTATGGCAGTCATCTGTCTCTCTTGAGCCTCACTGCATTACTTCATAACCATCCTTTCCATGTTTGTTTTAATTTTGCTACAGTCACAGAAATGAGGTTTGTGCTTTAGTGTGTTGGAGAGCAATTTTTGAAGATGTAGTTAACAAATGTGACTAATATAGTCTTGGATATCTAAAGCGGGTCTGCGACTGAGTATTTTGCTAGGAATAACATATTGTTATCCTTGGAAACAGGGAAGGATGCTCAGAAAAAGACACAGGTCTCGGCTCGCATCTTTGCGGGGATGGTACAGCGTGTGCGCTCCATGGAAGTTTGCTCTAAGATAACTCCCTGGAAATGGCAGACTGACCTTCTGTAGTGCAGTGGGCACAAAACCTGCTCAGTGACTCTATGGAATAAATGGTGTGATGGAGCTCCATATGCTTTAGACACAGAGGGGATAGTAAACCCTCTTTTGGTGTGAGATTTTGTGCTGAGACACTGAACAAATTCATGGTGATATTCCCTAGACGGAGAGGGCTGCCTGCTGGCGACAGATACAGTAGTTCAATGTGTAAACTCTGATAAGGATGACATGTAATTTGTGTTACAGTTTGACTGTTAATTGTATACAAAGCAGCAGCCTTTACAGATCTTTCACTGAGAGCCCATAATTGGGAAAAGTAAATCCATGTAATTAAGAGTATATCCTTTAAGGAGAAGGAAGGTAACTTGTTTTGACTTAAGCATTCGGTGTGCTTTTCATTTTGAATACTTCCTTTTAGTATTGTGGAATTAGGCCAACACTCTCATTTGATTTTTTTATAAGACAAAGTTTTGTCCCAACATCACATGTAAAATGTCTATCTCATTTTCTTTGTGCTTTTCCTCATATAGTTAAGTACGTTGAAGTGTAATTAAAATTAACTGCCATCACAAAATCTGTCTACTAAGGGGTATAAACAAAATATTTTAATAACTAAGATTTTGGAAATGTTCATGACTTTTGAGCAAACTAAAGGCATACCCATTTGCTGCAAACAGAAAACTGCCATGAATTTTTTTGACAAATTAGTGCTTTTTGTGTAAGTACAAGTAGGAGTCACCATGTCAGCATAAGTTGTTGGTTTTTTTTCCTAGCTGTGGTGATATAGAATATTCATGGCCAGAAAAATTAAGTACTGTGGGGCAGTTAACATGTTTTAAGTGCTACAGGGCTAAGCATGAGGCTAACAATTAAAAGAGTACAGGTTGGGGTTTGTTTGGTCAGTTGGTTTTTTTTTGTTGTGTTCATTGTATTTGTAATTGTGTGGAATGGTGGCATTTACATCAAAAATTACTGGGCAAGCTACCACAATAAGACAATTCTGCAAGTTCGATTAGATTATGCCAAGTGTAATTCTTTTCTCTTTTTTCTTTTTTTAGTATGAAAGCAAGGCTAATGAATCTATTCTCTTTCCCTCTAGATTCTGTAAAAAAAAAAAAGTGATGCTTGGTAATCTGTATTCAATATTAATTTCCCAACCCCTTTCTTTGTATACATTTTATATTCCATTTATTTGCCCCTATTCTCAGCCACAGTACTGGAATTAATGTAAACTTTTAGTTTTGTACCTAAAGGTGGCCTTATGATGAAATCATGGATGTTGTCTGCTTATGGCATTAGAAAAGTTACCTACATTGGTAGATGTAAACATTTTTATAAAAGCAGACAATCTGGAGGCACTTGGATTTGTCACTTATTTTCTAATTGCAACTAAAGAACATGGCTATGTTGGAGTACAAATTTTCTTACATTAGAATCTGTAATGTAACTAACTGGGGGTATTTTTATATCCCAGAGATATTTAATCTTTATAGCTGGCTGTTTCTTGGAAACTGTTGTGAAGTTACAGTCAAGCAAAACTAACTAGCAGAGTTGTTTCTTCTGTGGCGTGCTCATATAGATAACGTACA
>Ga0181612_163946_pt1 | contig 25711 bp, 13 predicted proteins | sample HoacroProtozoa21_FD_119630 | JGI IMG/M metagenome (GOLD analysis project Ga0181612, IMG submission 119630) | Hoatzin crop microbial communities from Cojedes, Venezuel. Combined Assembly of Gp0051906, Gp0051904, Gp0051908
ATAACAACAAAATATTCTCATTCTGTTTTGCAGATTATTTTTTTATTTTATTATATTTTTATTTTATTATATATTATTTTATTATATTTTACTTTAACTGCACTATAGGTGTGCACGTGCACACACACAAACACATCTACTACCAAGTTTCCTTTTGAGAAAACAACAGAATTTTGAAACTAAAAAACTTTAGCTACAGACCAGCAAAATGCATAAAAGCCACTAACAGAAACCCTGAAGGTAACTTCATTTCTTCAAGCTACTAATTTTAGGAAGGAATTAATTTTGTCCCACAATCAATATTTTCACAGAATCACAGAATGTTCGGGGTTGTAAGGGACCTCTGTGGGTCATCTAGTCCAACCCTCCTGCAGAAGCAGGGCTGCCTACAGCAGGCTGCACAGGACCTTGTCCAGGTGGGTCTGGAATATCTCCAGAGAAGGTTTCTTTACCTCACTGCCTTATTAGTGACTTTTTAGTTCCTGAGGATGTATCTAAGTGGGGCATCTACCTCTGGTCCCTTATATTTCTAAAATAGAGAGCAAGTTTTCAGTTGCTTACACTTACCCTTCTTGTAGCAGATTCTCAGAGGTCAGTGGCTTATCTCATATCATGGAGGAGACTGTATAAAATATGACGTATAGTCTTTTTGTCTTTCCATTGAGTCTTGACCCTATCTTTACACTGGCAAGTGAAAACCACTCATCCATTAATCATGATGTTGATAAATATGGGGAGCTTTACAAGGATGGTGGGTTTAAATACTAAGGGTCTGCCCTAAATTATTTTCCTTGATAATAAAGTTTTCTCTGCTGTTTGAAGCATCTATCCAGCAGACATTAGCATTTAACCCAAGACTGAATATTTGGAGTTTATCTACAAGCTAGATATATAAAAACCACGGAAATGGGTGACTACTTCAAAGTAAGAGTTGGAGATCCAGTAAGATGCGGAGATACTGGGGTAGGAGGTAAATGTGCATATTGGAACATTGTTTATATTGACTAGGTTTCTTCTGTTCATACTTTTCAAGTATTTTATCAAATTTTATTAATATTTTAACTTCATTATTATCTTCAAAAGTAGTTTTAAAATATAATCTATTTGATTCTTTTAGTGTCATTTCCCTATGTTTAAATGACCTCTGAACAGTGTAGGGTTTCCATTAATTTATTCATCATTTGAAATTGTCTTGATCTGTAGATTGTTCTCAAGCAGCTTGTAATGACTATACAGGATACAAAATTTGAGCTGTGTTGGTTACTTTGATTGGATTAAACGAGTGCTTGGAATAAGGATTTGGGTGCAGATATTTTCAAGTCCCAAATTTGATTTCCACAAACATTTCCTAGCATTCAGATTGTTCCTGCTAACAGATTTGCTTGCATAACTCCTCACAAAAGCAGCTGAAAATTACTACTGTAGTTATTTTTGGTATATTACACTATTTCAGTTAATTATAGTCCTATTTTTACATGAGTAATTAGAAAAAGAAAAACAGAGACTGTACCTGGTCTAGTGTCTGTGAAGCGCATGGAGAACTTTCTTCTAGAAAAAGGAAAAACAAACAGCAAATGGAAGATAGCACTGCTTTAGTGACATTGCAGTAAACATGCTCATTCGTATGAGCAGGGAGTTCTAGAAAAAAATAATCTTATACATAAGGTGATTAAGACAAGTAAACCCAGCATTGCTGCTTTGTTGTTAAACAAAGATGTTATTCTCGCACTTGTAAGATTTAGTAAGACATTAAGCATGTGTGCATGATGTCAAGATATTGGCTCTAGCATGTGTTCTTACAGCCTTTAGAGTTTGTGATGACATAATTAGGTACATTCTGTGAAAGTAACTTAAAATGTTACTGTCAGTTCCAATGAATCGAATGCGTTTGGTCCAGGATATGTTGCTGGAACATTTGCACAGCCTTTTGTCTGGAGGCTTGGGAAGTTCAAAAGTGAAACCATCTTTCTGTTGTTCAGTGCAGTCACGTGTCTGCAGGTTTCCATATGTTTCCAGCATCCAGAGATGCTGTCATCACAGAGTGTCTAATAAAAACCCAAGATCCCTAGCTAGAATCATCCTTTGAATTTCCTGGCTCAATGAACAGCTGTACCTCATTGCAGTTTGAAGGCAAACTGGTGCTCAGTCTGGAACTGAAGCTCAGATATTCAGAGGTACAGATCACAAAGCAGTACTTAGCTTGCTAAGTCCAAGCTCTCTTTTTGCTTTTCCCACTTGTGCTCTCTTACAAATGTCTGTGCAACTCTTGTTATTGACACATCTGTTTCTGTCTCCTAGTTATTAAATACTTTACACTTGGTACTTTGCCATTCTCTGGATCTCAAAGCACTTGGAGACCTTAATTCACAACACCTTCTGAAACAAATACTTAGGGCATCTCTTTCAGAAAAAGCTCAGCTGGAGGGCAATAGGCTGGCTTACCCGAGGTGAGACAAGCACATCTGAACACAGCTAAGAACAGGCTGCAAGTGTCCAGGCTCCAGCTTCTGCTATTTTATTATTCTTCTTTGTTTTGGTAATGATATATACAACAAATGTGTTTATAACTTAAGAAAAATAAAACTGTAAAAAAGGGAAGCATACAGTCAATGAGCTGTTATTAAATTCCTAGTGTTCACTGTCCAGGGACACAAGGAAAAAAACTGAATTGGGTTTTGGTTGGAAATCCAAGCTGAGTTTGTGTTTGTATACTAAATCATGCTAAGAATATGTATAAGAACAAGACACCCTGCCCCCCAAAAGCTGTCTCTACAAAAGCTACGTTTCTGGAAACTAGCAGTTTTTAAGACAGAGTGGACAAAACAGTAGTAATTTGCAGCTAAGGTCCTTCATCAGTCTGGAATTATTCTAGCTGTATCAACTCCTTGGTGGCTATAAATCAATTCTTCTTACTCCTGCTCTGTGGCTGTGCTCAAAATGAGCAAGACTAGTTGTAAATGTTCTTTTTTTAAAATTTCAGACTTGGGACTCAGCAGGATCTTGACACTGTACTATTCATAAAAGAGTAATTGCGGTTAGATTTCATAACATAAGAGCTTGCGTTGGGAGGGGAACTAAAGTGAGGTATGTGTGCGTGGTGCTCCGTGCATCCCAGAATAATGACTGGTTCAAGCTGCTTTTTCAAATATGTTGCCAGTCAGCTGAGAATGGAAAAAAAACCCAGAACGCGCTTCAGTCTGGACTTGGCCACAGTGTTTCTCTCTGTCAAGATCTCAGCTGGCCTTGCGCATGTCTGCAGGGTGGAGACCTGCAGCTTTTATTGGGCTCTCCAAAAAGCTGCAGTGGGGTTGCATTCATGGGTTTTCAGAAGCCGTGGTCATTGTACCAACACGGCTGGCCTCCCCACACAGAAGTTTCCATTCTGAGTCCTGAGCTGATGTGTTCAGAGCTCTGCGGATGAATCATTTGCTGCCTGCTTGGGTAGGGGAGGGACTCGCAGTACCGAACTTCAGTCACCCACGATGGGGGATCACACTTGGAGGGTGGTCTCTCTCTGGGTTGTGGGGAGAGGCAGCGAGTCAGGCTCCGATGTTGAATCCCCTGCTGGAAGAACTGCCTTCTCCCTCTCTTGTGAGCCTAGAGCATATTTGATTGCCCAGGTTAGGCACATCTAACATACCTCGTGTGGATCTCATCCCCCAGAACTGCTTCAGAAATTGGCCAGATTCAGTGTAGAGGTCCAGTTTTCACATGCGTGGAGCTAGATGAACGATCAGAGTCAAAGTTCGAATGGGCCTCTGCAACCTCGGATCACACAGATGCACAAAGAAGAATGTAATTGTTGGGGAAGTGAAAGCAAGGGGTGAGTAATACCACGTGGCTGCTCTGAGACACAGACGCGCAGCCTGCCGGCATGCTGGTTTTTAATTCTCTTTCAGTTAACAGTAATGCACCTGGTAAAAGGCAGAGGAGTAAATAACAGCTCCTTGGAGGGGCATGCCACAAAATCTACCTGGCCCCCAGTCAGCCCTTCTTCATCTGCTGAAACCTGTTGTGCTGTACTCAAAACAGTTTCATTGCTCCACTGCCTACAGTGCACTTCTTGGCTGAGGACCTCGTCTTGGATCCAGAGAGAGCTTCAGAGAAGTTTGTGTCTGCTGTCTGTGGTTTGGATCATCTCTAATTATGAGTAATGACTCTTCTTTCTGGTCCTCAGCTGCAGCAGCAAACTGATTTAAACTAGTTACAGCAGAAAACAGTTTCTAAACCACCTCTTGTTTCTCTACTACTTACATAGGTGTCAGCATGTGCCTGACTGCTTGACGAGTGTGTGGCTTTCTCCTTTTCTTGACGCGTAACATAGCAATAAAACGCAGTTGGGGTTCTTGTTTGCCTTCTCCAAGCCACACAGGCAAGGAGAACAGATCAGAGAAGGACCTATGGGCCAGCATAACTAACCGGAGGATGAGGATGGAGATTTCCATGTTCTTTGAGAACATCTGGCATAGAGTTCCCTCCTCCAGGTAGTTCCTATGCAACAGGGCTAGGCAACATCGTCCCGAATGCAGACCTACCTGTTCCTTAACAGCCTGGCTGAGCCCACAGTGGTTTGTTCTGAGAATGGTTGTCCCATCTGCTCCATGTTTACTTGAATGTGGCATGATGTTTGCACAAGAAGGAAAGTTGTTGATGTTTTAAAATAGTGTGGCATCAGATTCTGGTTTTGTAGAAGACAGGTAGAGAAGAGGAGGGGTAGCTGTGGCATCTGAGAAGCAATGACTTGCATGCGGCTGATGTGTTTATGTTTGTGCAAGGAGCTATTCCCTGAGGTGCCTGCCTTGTCTGACTGTATGTCTAATACAATTCCCTCAAGACTGACCTCTCGTTTCAGCACAGAACGCTGCAGGATTACTGCTGTAGCTGAAATATTCCATGCATCCAAGTGTCCCGCTCGCAAAGAAATTTGCTAAGCATGTTCTCACTGTGGGAGTGTTCCCAATTCTTTCAATTGTTAAAAAGATATATTGCTTCCCTCATCCTTAGATCATCCTTTGGCCCACACAGGACTGCTATTACTTGACTTTCTAAATTTAGCAATGTTCGACACCTCAAATTATGAATTTGGTACCCAACAAAACTGCCACTCAGAAGGAGGAAAAAAAAAAATATTTTTCTCTCCTTCATAATAGATTCTGTTCAAAGTGCTTTCATTTCATGAAAAATGTTTTCTTTAAACCATTAAAAAGACTGAAGTAGTATGCCAGACAGTCTCACTAAGACATCTTGGCATGGAACAGGACATCAGGAGAGAAGAGGGGAAAAAAAAACATTCAGAGCATTACTACTACTGGACTGAGAAACAGTACCACTTCACACCGAGAAACTAATTGGACCTTGACCAAGGACAGAGAAAGTTGGCAGCATTTTAGGTCTTAATGCAGAGTTGATGCTTTAATGATGGCTGACTGAATCCTGAGCATTGATGTAGAGATGATATATGAAGAGGACATTTTTGGGTCTAATATTAATCTTAAAATGGTATATCTTTACATCTAAATCCAAGTATGAAACACACAATAGGACATAGACATTTTGTGTATATGTAAACAAGCTTCATATCTTTCTGGTTAATAATGTACTGCACGTGTGAGGTGCCATGACATTATTTCATGACTTTTACCTCCATTCTTTGGTTTTATGCATTTAGAGCACAGTATCCTCTAGAACAATGATAAATGTGTGGCTTTTCTTCTACTTTGGTACCCACCTCTGCTGTGTCTGCTAGACTTTTGGAATGCCCTGGGAACCTTCTGCCATGCAAAATGTAGTAGGATAAACATGAATCACTTCCTCCATACTGGTTTCCTGATACTTTGTTATGAGTCCCCAGAGGCTGGTTTTGAGACCTTCCTGGTAGACATTGTTATTTCTGAATTAGTTTGAGTCTGGCTGTACTTCATGTCCTGGGGGACTGCTCCAGGCTTTTTTCTTCATCCCCTGGTTATCCAACCTGCGTCTGAGTCGGTAGGTGCCAGGGCTCCCATTTGAAGCATGTGTTCTGCTCCCTCCTCGGGGAATTGTGAGCATTGAGGGTGGAGACCTGCATGTACTGGTCACGCTATTCCCTGCGCTGCGAGTGAGTGGTGCATGGCGGTGGGTCTGTCCTGTGTACAACGTGGATGTAATAGGGTCATGCCTTCAGGCTGGGGAACTGATGTGCATTGTAAGTGTGTCCCTGTGCTAGAAAATCCTTCTTTCCTGGAATGGTAACTCTTTTTCTGAACATGTATTTTTTTCCTTTAGTTACCACTCAGCTCTTTCAACAATACTACTGAAAGCCTTTCCTTACCTTTGGACTTGCACTTGGTAGGGAAGCACTTTAAACCACCCAAGCACGAGAAGCAGCCTAGTCATCATCTGCTCTCTCCCATTTTGACACCTGAGATGTCCCTGCAGTAGCCCAAGGGGCTGTGTTCACATAGCCGTGCTGCAGTAGGGGAAGACCAATTCTCTTCTGAGTGGTTGTCCACATGCGTCTCACACGTTCTTGTCCCAATGTTCCAGTGCAACCTCCAGCTACTCTCTTCCCACCTAGCTCCTGGCAATTAATGTGACTTCTTTACCTAGCGTTTCCAGTCATGGAGCTGAGTCTTCAAATCATGGTACTTCAATTTGCTGTGTGGCATGGATTTTTCTCCTGCTTTTTCCACATGTGCTTGATAAGGCTTTGCATTTAACATGAAGACAGTACATGACTTCTACAAGGCCTTCCATCTTTTAGAGTCCAAGCACGTTAGGAAAGAGGATAATGTTTATGTAGTATGCTAAGCATGTGAAGTGCTAGGATTAACTATTAAATAGGGCTATAATGCTTAGCTGTGGTTAAATAACTAGCTTACAGATGATCTCTCAAAAGATTCCGATTATGAATGCAGGAAATTAGGAGGTGCCCTGAGATGGTGGAGTTACAAGTGGCTTTTAGATTTCTCTGCAGACATGCAAATGGTTAATTCCTAATTGCCAGTAGATGGCTCCCAAGAGCATTCTCCATGGGATATTTCTCCAATGTACATGAAGCAGAGTTTTGGTGCACTGATAGCCTCCAGTGCTCCGTGATGTACCAGCTGAAGTTTGCACAGCATCAGGACGTCTGTTGCCAGGCTCATGGCATTGTCCTGTGGCTACAAGGAAATCCAATGACGTGTCCTGTATGGTAAGAAGTCTCCTGGTTACGTGGTGATGGTGGCGTGGAAGAATCGTGCTTAACGCATATGAGCGAGGCAATAGGAAGAGATCCTGAAGTAGCGGCAGTGCTGTGGAATGACTCGGTTGGTTACACATCCATAACGCTGACTGAGTGGAGGTGACAAGAGTGGGTGCAAGCCCTTCAGACTGTTGCTGTGCTGGCAGGGAGAACCTGACAGCTCATTACATTTGTTGAATGCCTCTGAGAATGAGGCCCCTGATTTCTCTTCCAGAAATAGAGATGATAAATAATTGTTATAACTGCCTCCTTTTTGTAATTATCTCCAAATGGATTTCTTTTTTTTTTTTTCCAGAGGTTCTAATTAAGTTTTACATTAATTATAAGTGTGCAGCATCGTTTTACAAGCAGAAGAGCCTTCTGGGAATTTCTGCTGTGTTACGTCTTTGAAGGCCTGGTTTTAGTCCAGTTGCTGAGGCCTGTACTCCTTGGAGCTACTATTCTGTTTGACTCTCTCATTAAATATCCTGATAACTCTTTCTTTGAAATCCTTATAAAGATTTGTATTTTCGAAGGCAAATGCAGTTTCATGGGAAAGGTGGGGAGATATTCTCTTTTGTCATTAGAGAAATTCTCCATCAACTGCAGTCAATCAGGAATACTGGCGGAAGAGGTTTTATTCGTGCGTGGGAAATCTGCCATTATTAAGAGAGCAGAGACAGGCTGAGATTCATGAACTGGAGAACAGTTTTCCCAAGGGTGTCCCCCTCTCATTCTGGCTCCTGTGTCCAAAACTGCTAAAGAGATGGCAGCTCAGAGCATAGGACTAATGGGTGAGAATGAACAGAGGAGACAAGGGAAGAAGTTGAGGCTGAAGCACAGGCAGTTCATTGCAAGAGTGCTGTGGCTGCTGGGTCTGTAGAGAAGGATTTTTCTATTTGTTCTGAAAATGACAGGTAGATTGGCATGGACAAACTGCTTGGGGCACTTCTAGTTCTAGGACTGTGCAGTGCTTGGAACAGTAAGGTCCTTCTCTTTGCCTGCGGTTCCTAAACACTATGATAATATGATGCAAATCTGAAAATAATATGGAGAAGAAGAGGGGACCCAGGAATGAGCTGTCCTTGGAGGAGAATCCTAGGTCCTTATTACTACTACAGTTCTCCCTCAGAAGATGTTATAGCTGTGCTGACATGCCCATGTGGCTGCTTTTTTTTGTCTGTTGCATCATCCTCGTGGCTGATGATGGCTTACCAGCAAGGAGCATCGTGAAGCTATGCCACACTGCACACACATCTTTAGTACGGGGTCATAAGACACACGCATCTCTCTGGGACTTAGGCAATGCTGTATTAGGTGAGCAAACTTCTGGAATGTATTGCTGACGTATAGCTGCATACTCACAGCAGCACTTAAAAATTAAGGATATGATACATGGGGGTGAAGATAAGTGTCCTGTTTTATGGAGGCTGTCACGTTAGAAACTCTCAGATGTCCCTCTGGCCTTCTAAGTAAGGAATTTCTCCTCTCTTCATGTGTAACTGGGGAGGTATGCTTGCATCTTTTTACTCTTATATGTGCATTTGTACCTACATATATCTTGGGTGTTTAAGAATAGAGACACTGCAATCAGTGTGGAGAGGCGTTATTTCCTGTTTCAATGCAAGTAGCTGGATGAATAAACGGTATTATTTATCTTTGTTCAGTGGTAAGTAATGGCTGGAAATCTCTGACAGGTTTATGTAATGGTTTAATGAGTTTGTGTGTAATACGTTAGCCTTCAGTAGAAGTCTGGCTGCTGCTGACTTACAGGACTGCAGTCCAACATATGTTTTAGGTACATTATTTCTGAAACAAACCAGCCACCTGAGGGCAATTGCCTCACGTGCAGTGTCTTTTTACATAATGGCATTTTAACCACAATATGGGCAGTGAAACTGAAGAAAGGAGTTAAAGAGAAATAATAATAAGCGCTAGGTAAACCAGCACCTATATAGTCTCGCTCAAATAGGTTTACTTGCTTTTCAGTATGTCTGAATAGCCTCCTGGTGCTTGTAGTACTTTCCTTTGGCAAGTAGTCTGGTGCCAAGGAGTGGAGCAGTCCCAAGACTTCCTGCCAGCTTCTGTCACTGCCAAGTGTTGGGGGTTGGAAAATGGGAATGCTGCTGTTCTGGGATCCACAGGAAGGTTGAGAAATTCACTGTAGGTCCAGTTAAACTCTCTTACTGTTCTGACGCATGTTCCTTCAGCAAGTATGGGATCAAGGGAGCTAGCTGGAATACTCTGGGTGTTTTGCAGTCAACTTTATCGTTTCGTTCTCAAGTTTGATGGCAGCGCTGCCTGTCAAAAAGGAGGTCCTGTTCCTCAAATGGTGCGGAAGTGGTGCAAACCATGAGTAAAGTTCTTACTGTAATCCTCAGATACCTCCACTAGACTAGAGCACGGTGCATGAAAACTCTGCCTGTTCTATGCTGGAAAACTGTTTGGAAGAAAACAGATAAGTAGAACAAGCTGGGGTTTTTTTATTGTGGTTGTGTTGTTTTTTTGGTGTGGTGGTGGGTTTTTTTTTTTGCGTAGAAATACAGCATTGATACCCCTGCTCATTTAAATAAATAACCTCACCACATGTTATACTCACTGGATATCACGTTATTAATGGAACATCTCATCTGAAATATTTGATCTCCAGTGGCAGCATTTTACAGTAATAAATAAGTTCTGTGGCCGTCTTGGATACAAGTGTGTGAGTAAGTTGGTTTAGTTTGTGGTCATTATGGCTCTTAGGTTTAATAAGCACAGCGTATGCATCTATGTTTTGTTCAGCTCTCTTGGCTTTGGTGTAAGCTGCTTTTAAAATTCTTCTTTACAGGTACAGAGTTGGCACATAAATAATTGAAATATTCATTTATTATCTGCCATGAAAACGAGCTGTAATCATTACTTATTTCTGAGTTACCATACCTGAAACCAACTCTAAATTGAAATAGACCAAGTCTAGATCTTTGAGAAACTGTTTTGATGAATAGCTCAAGATACAATCATAAGACCATCAGACTCTTTGTTCTATAAATCATCTAGTTGCTATGGTGAAAAGGTTATGGTTGATTGCTAGCTCTTGCAGATCACTGAATTAATAACTTGTATCCAGGTCCACCTTACTAGTTGTTCTAAGACTATGAAATTACAGTTCAGTCATATATTCATTGCCATATATATGAATTTCATCCATTAGTGAGAGATCAAGCCTGTAAAGTAGAAGTCAGTGCTACTGTTGCCCAGGTGAGGACTTTGGAACTAATGGTGGTGTTCTCTGCTAAGCTAAAGAATAAATACTTAATTTCTAAATCTTTTTGATTGAACTGTTTTGATTAAACCATGCGTCTGAACTTTTATATAGGAATAGATATATATGTATAAATGAAACTCCTGACCTAATCTGGGTCTCAAAAGGGTAATTCTTGTTGTCTTGGAGCTCTGCAAGTCTGTTGCCAGAGGAAATTCTTGCAGGCAAAGGCACTACTCCATGTGGGGCTGGGCCAAGGATAGATCTGGAGCACAGGCAGTGAGCTGGAATAAGTTGCCCTTCGTTGTGGATGCAGGGATTTCTGGGAATGACCCTGACTGGGGAAGAGTAACCTGCCAGTCTGAGCACATGTGCACAACTCCCAGAGGAGAGGGTAGCAGTGACAGAAGACCTTATTAGAGGAAAATCAGCATAAGCCTTCTCCACACAGCACTGCTGCAAGTTATCAGTGGCATATTAACGAATAAGCACTCTGAACTTGGTTGCAGTCATTATTTTTATAGAGCTGTTTTTTTCCGTCACTTGTGTTTGGATGGGTATCCCCATTAGGTGGAAAGAGGAACTAAAGTGTTAGAGAAAAAGTAGCTTGCAAAACTCACAGTTCCAATGCTATGGTTTTTGTCATTTGTGAAATTCAGTAATCTCTGAAGGTTACTGGGAGAGAATTGGGAAAGGGCTGAATTATGACTGATAAGCTTTTTTATACTTGTGGACCTGAATTGTTTTAGCAGAAGTGATCTCTGTAATACAGGAATATAAAACTAAGTGATCGTAATTACCCTGGTCGACCTTAGGATGCAAGAATCTTCCTAAATCAGATTCTCATTCGTTAATACCAAGTCACCAAACAGCACAAATATGATCTGGATCAAGCGTCAAATTAAGCAGAACACAGTGTGCAATTTATGCTGGGTTTGTGCCAGCTGTAGGAGGACAAACAATACTTAATCCAGCATAAAGTATGCTAGAAACGAATACCACTTCAATTTTTTTTTTCTTTTTCAACACTTTTGCATGGAAGTGAATTTGCCATAGCTCAGCACTTTGCTGATGGGTTTGATCCAGCATAGATTGCCTTAAACCCAAGTTTTCTACTAGATAGAAGAGTGGTCTTGGCCAGAAGCTGTGACCAAGTCTTGTTAGTCACAGGAATTAAAGCTTCTAGGAAGAGCTGTACTCTCTTCAGTTTTCAAAGGGGTTTTCCACTTCGCTTGCCAGTTGTGGAAGTGTAGGGAGTCAGGGGTTTTGTGAGCAGGGTTGTACCACTTGTGTTCTTTAAACTGTGTTTCTTGCAGTTAGCGATAGCTGGTTCCACTCCCTGCATAAAGACGTTGGGAAGGCATTGCCTGTGGATTATTCTGCTTACAGTGAGAGTACTGGCCTGTGGTCTTGCAGGCACATCTAAGTGCTCGCAGGAGCCATGTATACAGTTTGGTTGTCCCTCCCTCAAACATATTGTTAACGCTCAGTGTACGTGGCGAAACTTCATAAATTAAATGTCAGTCTTGCAAACTTGCAATGAGAGATCAGGGAGGGCTGGAAAAGAGTTGGATGATTTTAAAGAGTACTTGGCATCATCGTGTGCTCCGAGCTTCTGTGTGAACGTAAAAGTGAAAGCCATTGCTCTCTGCTGCTAGCCTTATCCCCATGAGTTGTGCTGCTGGAGTAGATCCTGGACTACTGTTGCTGCTTGAACAGAAAATGTGGAGTCGTGTTGCTGGGCCTGCTGCTTGCTTTGCAATTGCAGGCTTGCAGACAAAAGTCATCTCAAATCAATAATCTCTTGAAAATGTGGATTATACACCCTTTATGAATCTGTACTCTGCTTTTCATTGCCCATTTCCTGAAGCCTTCCCTGCTATTCCAGAAAAAAAAATATTATTTCTGATATGGAAAAAGCATGGATCAACTTTTCCAAGGCAAAACCACTGTGAAAGCAAGGTGCTCACATTTTACTGTGAGGTAAATTTGCAAGCAACAGCTTCAGGTAGATATAAGATGTTGAAATAGCTTTATTTTAGGGTGAAAATAGAAGCACCTTTTACCAAGTTTTTATCTGAGGGATAACTTCTTCATCCTAATCGCTGCAAGGTTAAAATTACTGCTGTTTTTAGCTGTGAAGGCAAACTGTACATCTGATGGTAGAAGGGCATTTTATGTTGCTTTTGTTTCTCTTGTCCTTTTCCAAATTACAGGAATACAGACATTGCTGAAGTTCAGTTTCCAAAATAGATGCTTGTCTTCCATTTGGAGAGATGAAGTTTGGCTAGGAGCGGGGAGAAATAGCAGCTATATGCTGTTTCTATGGGAAGTATTTATAGCTGTTTATGAATGCAACTGCATTCCAATAGTTTAAAAAAGGCATGCTGAACAGGATATACAATGTATCTCCTTATTTGAACCAGCTCTGAAAACACTACCACCATACTCCTTTTTTTAGCTTGATTTCCTGAGGAAACTTGGCTTACAAGATCATGCTCTGTGCCTGTGTGCACACATCTCCTTTTGCTGTCAACTTCTCAGTGTTTTCACCAGTTTTAATCAATTTGCCAGAAGTTCTAAGGATAATTAGATCCTACAGAGGTCACAAAACTGCATGACTCACAAAAGTAAGTAGAAGAGATATACTGTTGGTGCTCACATTGACATAAATGCAGTGACATAAATATATTACTGGACAGTGGAGATCAGCAGAGGAAAGCGATGTTATGAACATCCTGAATGTAGAGGAAAATCTGTGCCTCAAGCATGAACATAGAGAGCTGAGCTGTGCAATCACGACTGATAGGAAACCAACCAGTTTTTGTTAGTTTTGCTTCTCACTGAACTTTTGTACTGCTGAGAGTTAGTAGTGAAAATATGTCAACAGATCCCATAACCATCTACTCAACAAATTAAAGTTTTTATGTCTGCATAGCTTTGGAAAAATTAGCATTGTGTTTAAAATGCCTTTATATTTTTAGTTCATGTTTTCTGATGAAGTCTCTTATGTTTGTCCTCAAAAAAGAGCTGTATAGCTCCCTATGTGAAAGCACAATATATATGATTTTCCAGTATAACTGCACACTAAATAACATGTTTAGTTTAATAAAGTTAAATATTTAATTTAGTTAAGTAAAGTTTTTTGTGTAGCTAAAAAGACAGAGAACTTTTCTGACAAATACAATTTATTTTTCCTCTGGAAAAGCAGTATAATGAAAAAAATCTGGTTTGGCTTTAATCTGCTCAGTACAATATTGTATTCAGCTGAGAAGTATGTCCACATCTTGGTAGTAGGTTTCTATGTCCCAGTGAGTAGTTGCAGTGGGTTGCTTCTTCCTTTCCCAGGAAAGAGTCATGTGCAACTCTTCAAATAAAACCAAGTGTCACATCTAAGCGGTAGATCCAAAGAGCTGTGCTTTTAAATAAGCAGCAGAGACCCTGAGACTAGGGATAAGTTTCCAAGAACTGGAGAGGCTGTGTGGCAGACAACCCAGTTTCTAGTTTCCTCCTGTGATTTGGCATAGCCAGCACGGAGACATAAGAAGATGAATTGTTCTTCCTTTCAGTGCTGTAACAGAAATTACGCAGTTACCTACTGCTAATTTGGGCAACATGGAGTTTAATCGCTTCTTGCTGCCTGACGAAGAAATCTGGAGAAATGCCTTTTACTACCTTCTAAGACATACTAGGACACTAATGAGGTTCTCATAATTTTTCATTTTATAGCCAGAAAAAAAACTTGGTCCAGAAATAGGAATCTGACAGTGTGCAAATCTACCTCCAGCTGAACTTCCCAGCCTTTCCTGTTTTCATTTCCTTAAATTCCTTTAATATGAAAGCGTTTGCCTTCTTTGCACATACAATGGTATCCCATTTTCATCTTGCTGGGTGCTGACACTGCGTTCCTCTCTGTCTACTGAGTTATTGTCTGGATTAATATTCATTAATTATGTAGGTTCAATGAGGCTGTGCTGGGTAAACAACTTCCCGAGGATGTTACGCGTTTTCCTGTGAGTGGTGTTTAGCACCCAGAAGATTAAAGTTGAAGACTGTGGGTATAATCCAAATCCAACAAATGCTAACATTTCTTAGGGTGTTTTAGAAGACAGGGGATGGATAAGGGGAAGGGAAGTGGAAGAAGAGAGGAAGAAACTATAGAATGGCGCTCGCATCAATAGCAGAGGCCACCCTGTCGTGTTGAGTGGCCAGTGCTGATGAGCCCGCAGCATCTGGTATTGCTCAGCTGCGGATAAAGCAAAGCGTACTAAACCAACCTTTTCCTGCTACAACTCAGAACTCCAAGATATGTTTCTTAATGCTGTTCATCTTAATTTGCATAATCAGTTTTTCTGAAAAGGATTCAGGCATTAAGATGCATCTGAACAAACCTCTTTCCTGCCTGCAAAGGTAAATCCCTATGGTGAGCTAAGCATTATAAATTTAAATCCAGGATGTGGGCTTGGTTGACGTACTGTACTTAGCAAGACAGGTACAAATGACTGGGAATAAAAACTTGCTCTGAATCTCTCTGTGTTCCTATACCCAAAGGGTTTTGCTTTAAAGAAGATTACTAATGTTTTAAGATTATCTTAAGGTAATATGTAAGTAATCAAGGAATCATGAGCAGAGTAAAGTTTGAGCATAAACATTGCTTGACAGTAATCTAGAAAAAGAACAAAGGGCGCTGAGGACGATGGAAGTTCAAGCTGAACTTTTTCTCAAACAGAAGATAATTCAGTAGCCAGCACTTGTTGATAGGAGTGTGACTTCTTGTATGACAGTAAAAGTTATTTCTGGATTTCAACTCCTACAAAGTTTTCAATGTCTACAGGTATTCTAATGATGGCTGTTAGAGGTATGTTATTTACGTTTTTTATGGAGAGGGAATCGTGCCTAGATCTTGCCTGGTTAAATTGCCTTTGTCTGCTCAGAAAACAGAGCTGCTGCTTTTTTTTTTTTTTTTTTTTTTTTTTTTAAACCATGCAAATAGTATTTCTCTATTTGTTTAAAACAAGGCCGGTTCTAAGCTCGGTTATACTTTTAAGATCATTGTCTTTTTCAAATGCATCTCTTTTTAAAGGCAGTTACTGCTGGGAGGGGGAGGTTGCAGCTTGCACTCTTAGTGAAGTTAGTACCTTACTCCATGTTTGAAAGTGTTGGTTTACTGCTTGATCCTGCACCAGCTAACCACCTTCCACACAGCAATGGTCACAACTCTAACATCCATGTGAAATTGTACCAAGGGTTTGGAGTTGTGCTCAAGGATTCTGTATTGTCGTTAGATGTATCTGACTCTTCGAGTGTACTAAAAGCATGACTACATCTGGTACAAAGCTTTTGTCAATAGCTGGCCTTGGGAAGTGGGTTACTGTAAGAAAAAGGATCTGCTGAGCAGGCCACCTCACCATTCTTGCATGCACAGGCTCTGAGTAAGAAAGGTTAGATATCAAGAAAGCTCTCTGCTTGCTCTGAAGAAGAAAGGGCAAAAGCTAACTACTGTCCATCTTTGTTTACATACAGTATATACATACAGTATATGCAGCAACATCATATTTGATCTTTGTTCTGTGGAGTGGTGCACATTGTGTTGTGTAACCTTTCTTTGTGTTCTGATTTTAGGGAAAAAAAACAACCTCTTTCACCTCACTCATGAAAGAGATGCGCAGCAGAATACAGGTTAGCCTGACCTAACAGCTAATATGTTGATGTTTAATAGGGTTTAAGGAAACAAGATGAGACAAGTAGGGTCTTACAAGCAGAGTGCGTGTTTCTGCTGCGCAGTAGAGCTTGTGCTAGAGAGGTGGCTTCTGAGGAATGAGAGCATTCATTCCAAACAGGTGCCACTGGGGAAAGCTCGCTGTGGTGAATTAGCCTGTATATGCAAGAGATTATTTTATTCATTGGACTTGGTTTTACTGTGTATTTTTCCACAGATGCTGAAATTGCTTCACCACTTTGGTACCACTGGGATTTTTAAAAGAAAGTGGTCTTGTTGGTCCATAGCTGTAGACATCCATCATGCTGCTTAACTGAGAGTGGGATCTTATGTGTTCTTATTTAGTTTTCACTAAACAATTTTTGTTTACTTTGGTTCAAAACCCCTTTCTTCCATATTTCCAGTATTTCTTTGGAACTTGGTAAATGAGGAAGAATATATGGGAAAATTAATCAGAAAGTTTCATCTTTGCTTTTTTTAAACCTGGAAATGAGTGATGTTTCAGGTAGAACTTTGCAGACAAAAGTTACTTGAAAAGGGACTCAATGCACCCATATAAGAGACCAAAGGATTTTGCCTGTAGAACCCTGGCATAGTTATTGCTCTAGACATCAAGAGTATGCTTCATAGGTATTACAAGACCTGGCATAAATATCCAATCTAAGCTTTCCTTAAAGAAAGGGTAAACTTCATGTTCATTTTATGTAAACAAATAAATCCCTTAGGAAGCTATGAGCTCAATTACTGACTTTTTTTTTTTAAAAAAGCCCTTTTTATTAGTAACAAGAGACTGAACCTTAAAAAAATTTGTTTTCATTTATTTCTTTATTTCTATTTATTTCAGTTAGATCAACAAAGTAAAAACATATCAAGAGAGTTATGATGGATTATTGTTCTGAGAAGACCAGTGCCAGCTGGGAAATAGCAGCAGGAACCTAAGCTACAGTTTTAGCTACACAGTTTGGCTGAAATGGATTTTTTCTGTTGCCTTTTTTATTAATAAAAAAACCCTGCATTTATGAGTTCATCATGATAGAAACTTTTTATCCGTGTGTTAATCTTCTGAAGAAATAATATTTGCATAGCTAAGATGCTTTGTAGTTTAGGCAAACGATGCTAAAGGGCCTTTTGCAGCTATAGTTTGGGATACAACAACTCTTCACAGTTTGTGTTTGAAGTGGCTAAAGCTATTTAGTTTTTGTGGGCAGAACCATTAACCGACACATAGTTCTGCCCAAGTAACAACTATAGTCACTAAACATTTCCTCTGACAATAAAATTCTTTTATCTAATGAAAGCAAAACAAGCCCATTTATAAATAACCTGAATGTAACCAAATATTCTGTACAATAGGTCCATATACTTGATCATAAACCCAAGAGAAAATTAACAATCTTCACGCTACTGATGGTGTTGCATAGTTGTAAATGGTATTCTGCTTGTAACCTATTTTGCTGATATTCAGAAAGCCAGATCTAAGCTCGGTTAGACTATCAGGAGAAGAGTCTATCTGGATGATATTCTCTTCTGAAAATAATACAGAGGAAAAACTTAAGTAGTGGTGAGGGTAGGGGTATGTATCCATTTGGACTCTTTTGAGAATAAAACATTCATTGCTTTTCGCCTTTGAATAGAGTTTCAGTAGTGAACACTAATCTTCAGTAATAGCGTGAGTGCCTGCACAGAGTAAGCATCGGAAGATAACTTGAGTCCGTGGCTGAAGCAGATGGAAGCTTTTATAAGACCAGCTGAGACAATGTGGGGGCTGAGGGTAACACTGCTTTCTCAGGCCCAGAAAGGAGAAAAGCACTCTTCTTTTTCTCCTGCAGAAGAGGGAGTATTGTGTTTTCTACCATGTCCCTCTCAGTCTCCACTCGAACTCACCAAAGGACTGTTTGGCAGTGCGGAAGCTTTGGTTTATTTAATACAGAAGGACCTTTCTTTTTCTTCAATAATAATGTTTTGATCTTAGCTGGGGTTGAGAAGCGCCTCATTCATTACGACTGCTTGGCAGTGACATAAAAGCATCCAGTGTTTAGCAGGTCTTCTGAATGTACACTGCTTGGAAAGAAAGCTGAGCTTCTTCACGTGTAAACATCTGTCCTAGTCCCATAATGCCTGGACAGCTGGAAAAAATGCAGTGCACTAGGAGGGTGCCCAAAATTTCATCCCTCAATCTATCTCTTCACAAAACTCAAATTGTTCCACTTCTTCAGGGTGGAATTGCTTTTCTTTGACCATGACACTCGAAGGGCTCTGCTGTGTGTGTGTTCCGCAAGCCTGGATCTTGTACTAAGTTTTGTTCTGTTGTTTCTGGTTTTGATGGCATCAGGTGTTGGAAATGGCTCTGAGAATGGTGAGGCACGTGTCTTCTGTGGTTCTTAGCTTTACCTATGAGCTCAGTGGAGCAGACTGTTTTTGGTGAGGTCCATAAAGCATTTAATCTGTTTGGACCATGGTCTAAAATAGATCAGCTTATGGTCTGAGCAGAAAAATAAAAAACATGATGAAGTGTTTGCGTGTGTGTTGTGTTTTCACATGTAGAGAGACAGATCTCTACAGTGGCACTGTATGTTCCTGTCAGTCCAGGTGGTAGCATGTTTGTGCATCTGTTACTCTGTGCATGACGGTATGGTCACTTTGCAGTCGTTTGTAGAAAGAGGTGTCAAACAGCCCCAGTAAAAGGTTTCTGCAAACCTTTGTCTATCCTTGTTCAGGGCTTGTTGGAGGTTAAAAGACATCTCAGCAAAGGACATTAAGTAGCGGTGTCACCTCATGAGAAGCTGCAGTTATCCGTTGTGGCTGAGTGGTGCACCCGGTCATCCTGTCAACACGTGTTGCCTCTTCCTGTTCTGCAGATACTGGCAGCTCTTGAATGTCCTAAACATCAGTGACTTTCTTTGAGCCTAGTACATTGATGGGATTATGAAAAAGAGGGTATTGCAAATGCTATCCATGCACTTACAAGCACTTATGTATCAGACTAGCCATTTGTGATTTATAAATGAGTGAAAATACTTAATTTGCCACACTTCTTCCAAGGCTGCATTTAATGTGAATGGAATTGCAGATCTAACTGAAGAGAGTGAATGTGATACAGTATCTTTTCCAAGAGAATTACGTGGAATTACCTGGCGCTTGCCTGTACAAGTACCTGCATGCAGCGCTGCTGTCTGCTTCCTGGCAAGGGCATGCCCTGCTGAGGTGTGGTGCTCCACGCTGCCAGGTGCCTGATCCAGAGGATGCAGAGGTGAATTTTTAGCACACCTGCTGCACTGGACTTCTCAGACGGCTTGGGTTTAATGTCTAGACCACTCTGAGCAATCGCGAGCACGTGAGGCAGAGGATGCTGACAGCCTCGGCAACTTTTGGCAGCGAGTTACTTGATCAGCTTACGCAGCAGCTGAGCAGCGGTTCACGGAGCACTGCTTGATTGCGGGTGCCTAAAAAAGGACATGGGTGTAATGGGTGGCTAAAGTCTGATGACCTTGTTTGGATTTTGGACTAAACTTTCTCTGCTGTTTTCCAGCTTCTTAAGCCATACTTACACCCACGTTGTAGAATACTCCCAGGTTTTTCTCTTCCTGCCTTGCATCCTTGGTAAGACACTTTATTTTGGAAAGATTTGGGATTAAGTGGCATTTCCTTGAATTTGTAAGTTCTAAAATAGTAGATGTTTCCTTGGAAGGAATGATGTTAGGATGTTTGATAGAAATTGGTAAATCTAACGACCTTTGATTAAAGCCTGCAGCTGTACGATAATCTAGACAAAGACAACTTTGAAGACAGATTCAGATGCCAGGAATTTAGAAACCATTTTCAACATTTCAGCCTACACAGATTACTAAATAAAGGATTTCAACAACTGAGGCAATGTTTTTATTTGTAAAAGTGGGCGCTTAGTACGGTCGGATGATGAATTAAGGACAGCCAGAATATATCAGAATATACTTTCCCACACACCCAGTCCGACTAAGCATTAATACATTTTCATCCCTTTGTAATTATTTTCTCTTTGCTGCTATTTCCAGATTGTTACCATCTGTAATTGTGACACTTTTACGAGAAAATTGATTTAGTCAATTCAGTTTCTTTGATTTTTATTATTGTTGTCGTCGTTTCAAATCCAGAACCTTCTAACTTGGCTTGAGTTCTTCAAACCTCTTTTAGGTTGTGCAACCAATAACCAGCTGATTTTTTTGTCAGAAACCTGCCCTTTTTGTTTGTTTGCACTTGTAACTTTAGATAGAGACTCCTTAACAGACAACCGTCCAGTGCTCTGCTAACATTCCAGTAAAGAGATGAGCAGCTTTGCAAATTAAAGAGATTGCGGGCTAAGGAGGCAGCCATTTAATAGCTGTTTTTGAAAGTTGTGCACAGGACAATGGGAGAAATAGCTTTATTGTAAACATGCATTGTATGAACAAGACAGGCTTCGGGGCTGACTGAATTCTTTCAGGACAAAGGTAGTCGGAGAAACTGTCTCCTTTGAAAATCTGGTCGTGTGGTGCTGGTTACCTCCTGTGAGATGCTGAAGTCTGTTGCTCCCATTGAAGTCAATGGAGTTGGAGTCCATTAGCACATTCAGGAGCTCTTGGTAGAAATTATCATAGGTTTAATGAGACGATCAGAAAGTACGGGAAAGATTTTTTTTTTTTTTCTACTGTATGTTTGAAACAACCCAAACCACACCATTTGAAAAGGATCCATCTCCAATCAACTTTTCTATTCTGTGTTTCACTGAAAAATGGACTAAAAACAATTTTTGAATAATTTTCAAAATAACTTTTGAAAATGCCAATTCACAGAAAGCAGCAGGGGTTACATTCTTGTTTTGTGAAGGCTAAGAAAAGACTGCTTCTGATGAAATAAAAATGTCAGTGATTTTTAAAATTACTTCAAAGTGATGTGAACATTTTAAATAAAATAATGGGGAAGCATTTCTTCTGAACGATCAAAAAAGAATTAGTGACAATTTTCCAGTAATGCTGTTTCAATGACAAAAATGTTGTGGGGACTATTTTAGTGATAGATGTGTACTGTGTGTGTGGGGAGGGAAAACCTTCTGTGTGATGCAGAGTTGAAGTGGTGTGATTGCATTGCTTGCTGATGCATGTAGCATAACACCTTTAAAGAAATATGCTTGTGTATCTGAGTCACATGGATCTAGGTGCCTGTTGGCCAGCTGTTTTCCAAATCTAAGACACTCTCCTGAAGAAGTAGCTCAGGTACAAGCTCTGGATTGCAGTGAACCTCAGGCTTTTGTGAACTTCTAGAGTTGGCCTGGACCAAGATGCTTGTGGGTTTGCAATCTCCTATGAGAGCTTTTCTGTACAAGCTAGTGTCTGTTGGAGGGGGTAAATGGTCAGTTAACCATTCTTCCAGCAGTGAGGTATAAGCACCAGAAGATTTTCAGCCTCTGAAATCAGCAGTCTGACGCATAAAGCAAAGCAAGATGTTCTTGTCACAAAGATATGACATAAATGATGTCATCTGCTATGATGACAGATAGGTGATGTTTTTTATATATTGCCTATGATGTACTTCTACTAAGTAGGCTTCCTAGTGGAAGTGTGTGTTATTTTCACTCTGTCGCACTATTCAAAGTAGTGATTTTAGCATGACCAGGTGAACATTAAATGCGTACGTTCAGATGAGACCTTACATTTGTAGTGGCTGCACATGTGAAAGTCAAACATAAGAGCAATAAGTGATTTACAGTGAGAACCTTGTGGTGTTCTCAGCAGCTTCAGTGATGAAGCAATTGCTGTAGGTTAACACAGTGGCTAAAATGAAGAGTATGTAGATGTCATAATGAAAAAAACTAAGAAGAAAAAATGGCCAGAACAGGTAATTTATTTGGAAATGGATGAAAGTTGAGGGGGGTAGCTCTTCAGCTGGCATCAAGGGGCATATATCTGGCAAAATGGGCAGGGTTGCTGCAAAAGTTAGTGGAAGTTCCTGTCTTGTCAACTGCAGTGGGAAAGAAGATCACCCCCAAGATCAGGCAATTAACACTGGCACCGAAAATGGTTTGAATGATGAGCCTTGCTGTAAGTGATGAATGTACAATGGCTTGCTAATGATTAATGCATATTTCATATTAATAAATCATATTAATTGTTCTCTTCCTCTTTCCCTTTACATTTTATTTCTCCTTGTGTATGAAAACCACTCTATATGGGTCCAAAAGCAAAAAGATGCTTAAGAAGAGACGATTACAGTTGGATTCAGACAATATTAAAGGACATTTATCCTAAGATCCTGTATTCCTTGTAAAGCAGTAATCTGAATTAGGTAGATGTTTGAGAATATTGTCAAGTTTTACCGAAAGCTGGCTGTTTCCAAGTACAGTTTTCTAACATGTGGCTTTCATATCTTCATGTTGTTACATGACATTGCATTATTTGCATCCACTAATTACTATGGATATGACTCATATCCCAAGGGGACATAGCATGGAGCCAAATATGAAAAACTGAACTTTAAATTAAAAAAAAAAAAATTTAAGGGCAAATACATTTTCCAGAATTTTTCTGAAACTGTAGAAAAATACAGTCTAACAGAAGCAGCTAGGCCAAAAGTAAAAGAGGTGCTTATAAGCAGATAATGTAAAACATAATGTATATAACATGACTTAAGTCACTGAGTATTTTGGAGTCAGAGGAGAGTAATAAGAGATTTGAAAAAAAAAGTCTGAAGATTTTTCTATTCATCCAAGCCCTGAATCAGGGAAATGCTTCAGCATGTCCCTGTCCCCTAACTTTTCAGGTTTGCATGTTAGCAAACCTTTGACATAAGCCTCACATCTGAGCATCTGCTGAGTACTCTTCTGAAACTTGTACAGGCACAAGGGACACCCCTTGGGAAAAAGCAGGGTAAGATAATTGCTGTGTTAACCTGCAGTGACCTTAGATTTGTTTCTCAGTTTGTCCTCCATGTCCTGAGGGAAGTCACGCAGAGTGATTACACTCTTTCTTCCTTGTACGTAAGAGTGGGTGAACAGCCCTGCCCTGGTCCCTCAAGTATTTCGAGGGTGATTGTTGGGCACCAGCCACTTATCTGCCATTTCTGTCCTTGAAAATTATTCCTCTTTATTAACTACAGTGAAAACACCCAAAGACAATTTTCACACCTGGTTTCCATCAGAAACCTTTCCAGAGTACTGCAAAATATGCACAGAATCTTGCAAGCTGTTCCTCATGTGAAATTTTATGTGAAGATATATTATTAAGAACTGCATACCTGAATAGGATATTGCGAGATTAAGTCTTCAGTCCACTCCTAACCTTTTCAGCTGCTTGTTTTATTTTAGTACAGCTCCCTTTAATGGTCATGCCCCTGAGTTTCAGACACAAAGTTTAACAAATTTTGTAAACTGAGATACTGAGAAAAAAGGAGAGAAGCAGATTAGAATGGTCTGGTTTAGAACATACTTCCATCATTTTTTTTTTTACTGGTTTTATCGAGGAAAAGTTTTTTGGTGGAACCTAAAGCCCTGGCCATATTGTCGGTTTTCAGTGTCGAGGGGGGGTTGCCATTTTCAGCAGTCCTGTTAATTCTAATTCTAAAAAAAATAAGAAAGCTATTTTAGGTGGTATTTAATGGTAAAACACATGAAAATAAGCAAACTGTGGCCATTTTCTAGACAGCTGGATCATTAAGGGAAGACCCAGATTTGGAAGTTCAAGTGGAAAAATGCCGAAGGGTGGTAAGAATTCCATGGAGAAAATGTCTAAATCAATTGCCCTGAGTCCTTTAAATTCTTATTTCTCACGAGTCTCCTATTCAAGGACCCATGATAACTAATTCTGATTAATCTTTGGCATTTAAGGACATTGTAACTGGAGATGGCAAAAATGCGTCCTTAAAAATGTATAAAGTAAAGCCCTATTTTACTCATAGTGGTGAAGCATTATTGGATGCACTAATTTATATTTTTCACTACTGTTCCCTGATATCATCTCTTGATAACATGTTAACTCCTAAAACTTACTTACTGAAGGTGGTACTCAGGAAGGTCTTGTGCATGTAGCAAAGTGCCTGATGATGTCTGGAGGCTGATGGAGAGCAGTGGCCTATTTTTTCGCCAGCAAAGATAATTACATTGTCAGCATATTTATGAGTTTATGGACACTGTGTTGAATATCACTTCACTATCTTCCAGAAGGAGGAGCAATATAGAATCTTTTAATAGAATTTTTGTTAACCTTGCTCTTTTTCCTTGTTAGCTCTGAAGTAAACCTTCAAGTTCTTTGAGTTGTTATGAAATATATCTAATTAATTTGTGTGTTTAATTTTTAATGTTTTTGCCACTATCAAAATAGATGTTAATTTAAATGTGTTCTAGGAAAAAGATCAGCACCCTGAATTACTTGTTGCAAACAAATTATATGATAAACAACCTACTTCCTATTGTTTACAAACCAAACCTGTTATCTCTGACTGTGTTGGCTTTAAGCATTAGGTGGATCTATTTAGGTTTATGGGTTATGCATGACAGGTTTGTTTCAGCCAGACAATGCTTGTGATATATAATGGATTATCCAGTTCATATGTTTGGGGTTTTTTTTCCCATGTTTCCCCATCAGGTGGCTGAAGCTTTTTTGGCCAAAAGGAATAACGGTTAAAATTTGTGAAATCATCATGAGCCAAAAGTATTTTGCAAACGACCTGGCAATTATCTGCATACAATGAATGATAACTCTGTGAATAATATCAGAGCTAACTAATTGAATAACTTAATTCTGAATTAGTTCATTGTTTACCCAGCTCTACTTATTTTATCCAAGTAGTATGGGAGGCAGGTGGATTCTCTCTTTTTCCTTACTGCAGCTATATGTTGGTCTGACTCCACTGACGTTGACGGAATTCTAACTCCCATGCAAAGATGTAAATGATGAGAGAGGCATGCTCTCTGCATGCAACTGTCGAACAAATGTGATCAGACTCCGTGCTGGGTGTCGTGTTTGTGCTATTCTAGTGTGGGAATGGCAGTTGAGACTGGCTCAAATCTTGCCCTGGTATCACAATGGCATCCCAGAGCTCAATTGTGTAGAATGGTTTACACGCAATTTTGAAAGAACATGAACAATTATTCCAAATGTTTTTGGTCTATTAGATACTACTTCTTATTGACTAGAGTGGTGATGTGGCACACAGATGACCCATTAGATTCTATTTAACCCACCAGTTAACACTTGAGAATTGGAAGAATTTGAAGTTGTCTACTTTCTTGGCAATTACCCCACAAGACTGAGATTTGAGAGAGCTGCTTGACAACAAAAACGTAAGCAATGGTTATACAAGAAGTGCCTGTCATGAAAAATCTTAAAGACTTTGGCTCGATGGTCAGAAAACAAACCCAGTTCCTGTGAGTTTAGCAACTCTGTCATGAATTATCTCAGTTTGTTTAACACAGTTTTCAAAGGTGTGTTTTTTGTTAAGACTGTGTATGGTAAGTGCTACAATTTTCCTGACAGCTTGGATAAGAAGTGATGAACACAGTGAATAAGCTCCATCAAATAGGGCCAGGAATTATATC
>Ga0181612_165352_pt1 | contig 25707 bp, 12 predicted proteins | sample HoacroProtozoa21_FD_119630 | JGI IMG/M metagenome (GOLD analysis project Ga0181612, IMG submission 119630) | Hoatzin crop microbial communities from Cojedes, Venezuel. Combined Assembly of Gp0051906, Gp0051904, Gp0051908
AGATGTGGGGAAAGGGAGTATTCAGTTTGTTCTGACTTTCTTACATCACTCTGTTGCAGAGACGACTTGGCTGCTTGAACAAAGTCTGGCCTATCAGCAATCCAGTGCCAGTGAGCCTTGGCTGCTTCATATTTCTTCTTATAATCCAGCTGTTCATAGTGAAACAACAAGAAAAAAACGTTAATTGGAAGTTGTGTACTTTACACATGACTTACGTATAGATGCAAATTCTCTTTCTGTCTAGACCAATTAAAGAGAGAAGAGGTAAAAAAGTGCAGCTCCATCAGACTAGGGCTTTCCTCTGAATCACAATCTATCCACATCTCCACTGCTGGGTGGAGAAAGCTGTGAATGACTGAAAACATGTCATGACTTTGAAGAAGGTGAGTGATTTCAGTTCCATGCCTATTGAAGTGGATGCTGGGCCACCAATAATGGGAAATACAGGAAAGCTTCCCGTGAAGCGCTAACTTTGTCTACAAGAACATCAACACAGAGAATTTCGGGGACAGTTACATCTCTGTCAGGAAAACAGAGGGGGACTAGAAGAACAGAAGATAGGTGACATATGAGGAACCTCAAGTGACCTCAAGGACAACTTGCAAGAGTGAGCACTTTGATATGAAATAAATTAACATATATTTTATTCAAGCAGCATAAGAATTAGCAGTAATGTCTAAGCTCAAAAAATTTCAGTGGAACTGAAAATAATTTCTCGTGCTCTTCATTGCCAGTCCCAAACACTAATCATAATAAAATTAAAGTATTAATGAAACTGAACTCACATTGCTGTTCAGCTTGTATGCATGCCTTGGAGTCTTGATATGAACTGAATCTGCTATGACATTGCAGTGAGATTTACTCCTCTCATACAGTTCTTTGTATTTCAGCTAAAGACAGACAAACATAAAAAATGTTTACAAAGATAATATCATCATCAACAAGAAAGGATCAAAATATGAAAAACATAATACTAAAAATTGTTCCTGTCAAGATCAAAATCTTAACAGAAGAAAAATAAATTCTATTAATACAACTTGGTATCAACCATCTGCCTGAAAGAAGGGTCCTCTTCAGCAGCAGTTCTCTTTTAACAGAAAAAGTCACAAGTGTAGCTCACCATGAAGCACAGACGAAGATTGAACAAAACCTACACATGAACAGCAGTTCTGCCTGTTTCCAGGTTTTTGCACCTAATAGAAATGCTTTAAAGAAGCTTGTCTTCTGATAGGCACATTCAATGCTTTCTGAAAATTTCTTTATAGAATCTCAAGTTCAGCACTCAGTTTGGAACCAAAAAAACCATACTTCAATTCACAGATCGCTTTTGAACAACTTTGTCTCTTAATGATCCACATTAGTATTTGGATAATATTGTTATTTTTTTCCTCCTAGACTTACTCATTATATAGATAATCCATGTAGTACCTGAATGACTTTCATGCTATTTATTCTCACAGTACTATATTGAGTTACAGAAGTGCTAGTATCCTCATTTTATTTACGGGTATCTAAGGAACAGCAATACAAAGGTCAGAGAAGAATCCTAGGGTAGGAGGAGGAATTAGGAACAGGACTCCCAAATCCTATGATAGTATTCTATCCACTTCATCTTCCTTTCTCTCTCTTCTTTTTAGCCCTCCATTGCCCCATAATCAAAACACATATTTGTTTTATATCAGAATATTTACCTTACATATTCACAATATCCATAGAATAATAAGCACAGTCATGTATCAAGTACGTTATTCAAGGCTCCACTAAAGCCACTAGACAATAGAGGAAGAAAACCCAGAAACAAACTCCCCAGATCCAGAGTTTAGTTAGGTACCAGCTCCAGCTCATGGCTTTTATTACTAGTGAGGACTGCTCTAACCCAGCAAAAATGTTCCAAGAGCTACAGAAGAACATTACACGAGAAACCTTCCTGAATACATTCATATTCTTTTTTGTTTTTAGAAAAAACATTAAATACATACGGAGTTTTACATGCAAAGAAAACCAATACACTCTAACAAGAAGCCATTTTTTAATGACAGTGTTACATATGAATTAAAAATATGACATATCAAAGTATTACTTACATCACTTATTCTGTCCTTGACCTTGCGCACATGCAATAACATAGGTGTATCATGGATTGTAGTATAGCCTTTCGGCTTCGCTTTGTTATATTCCAACTTGTAAATAATCTGAAGACATAAATTATAAATTATATTATTTCTTGACATTATTGGTGTCAATTGAAAAAATCAGGATGAGAAACATTGTGTAATGGACTACTGAAAATGCTGTATTCTGAATTATCGTACTTCAAAGGTCAGCATTCAGAGCAGGAGGTATGCTTGAAAAGGACGGACCACACTTACATCACTAATCTGCTTGTTGACTTTTGTAGTCCTTAAGTGTTCTGGAGTATCCACAATTGTCGTATACTTGTCTTTCTTCTTTTCATAGTCCTTTTTGTATTCAACCTGGTGATTGGGACAGAGTGTATGTTAACAACAAAAGCCAAGATAAAACATCTTCAGGAGATATGGTTATGTTCACACATAAAATTGCAAAATCCTTCTACTAAAGCCAATGAAAGCTGAACATGCACAATGAGCTAAACTTTGCAAACCCTTTATTTGCCTAAGAGGCTGCCTATCTATTCATGTAACTAATTTTATGTTTATTTCACTGAGTGTAACAGCTTCACTTCTATCCTAAAACTCCAAGATTGAGCTAAAAAAGCAATCTTGGCAGATCAGTGACTGCTAAAATTTGTAACTGCACAATATCTCATTTTTAAATATTCATCAGAATGAAGTCAAACATAAAACATCTTACACAATAGAAGATAAAAACACCCTCTGCATATATCATAATGCCAGGCTATTTTAAAGACTTTGATAGCAGAATTTGTGTCTTGATAACTTCTTTCTTAAAGAAAAGATCACCTGGCCCTACTCAGGACTCTCAACCTGTTTTCACAGAATTCAGTGAGAACAGACTGTACATCAAGAATGATAATTCATCGTAGATAGCCTTAGGGCAGGAAGAAAAGGTCAGAACATCAGAACATACTTAAAAAGAACTTTCATGCTCTATCTTGCATCAGAAAATAAAACCATGCTTTTGAAACAGGACTAAGACATAATATAAAAAAATATATACAAACAACAGGTCAAAACATGAAGTCAACTCAGATGAACATGCAGGTCAGGCAGAGTGCTTTTTTTTTTTTTTTTCAAACATACTCCAACTTACCTGCAAGGAGTTTTTAATGAGGTAATAGAAATCCATGGATAAATTGAACAAAAATGTCAAGTAAAGACCTTCAAGTATCTTATTACTGAAGAATTTTATTAACTGCGCTAATAGTAACAAAGAAGCCCACCTCGCTCCCTCTCCTGTAATTGTTTTCTACTGTTGCATTTCCAGGTTATAATTTATATTCTTGTTTCATCTGGCCCGGTGAGGAATCATTTTTGCCATTGAAAAGAACAAGGTTACTGCTAGCAGCTGTGATTACACAGCAGATACAAATATGTATCAGTTACGAGCCACATTTTCATCCAACTGGTACAACCAAAATATATATGCAGGAAGCCAGATTAAAGTAATGTAGACTATGGAAAATTAATTCTTCACAATAATATCAGAGTCATTACAGGCTTTCTTTAATATCATCAGAAATATGTTATGTTAGGCTTTTTGTTCTGTATGAACAAATAGATGAATCATACTCACTTTCTACCTTCTGATTATTAGAACTGGTGAAAGGAGAGAGTATTTCCTTTTCATAAACTGTATTATGTGACTGCATAAGGACTGCTTTGCTAGCCTTGCTTAAAAGCAGTAGGCGGAGAAAGAATTTGATGAAAACACCATTTACTATAGGTCTGTGTACCTCTACCATTTCTAAAGAACTTACAAGCGAGACATGACTCTGTTCCGTATCTAGGCACAATCTGAGACCATTCTCAGGCAGAGTGCCAGATAAATGTTGCAATCTACTCACCAAATTACTTCATCATGCGCATACTGATTTAAGGGACTTGTGTTATGAAGGGTGGTCAGTCCAAGAAATGGTGGCAGAATGAGAATTTGGTTAGGAAAATATCAAGAACAGCTAACGTACAAAATCCTAAATGTATGGAAAATCGCTCTTTATGTAAGTATAGGAACTATTATATTGAAGTATATATAACACTTATTTATAACGAAAGGAGAAAATGGAGGCTAGATCAGCCTGAGCTAAGTGAAGTCCAAGTTACAGTAAATATTGTTTCAGATATTCTGTTTTCAAAAATATTTTATCATAGCCAGCATTAAGCATATCGACAAAACTCTGGAGTGTGATATCTGTAGAAATTTAGAGAACTCCAAACGTTAAATATTAGAAGTCCAAGCAGCTAATTTGTATAAATATATATATATTTGTATACATAATGTCTCCTACAGCAGCAGCTCTTCATATTACCTGGCTCCATAAGTATGTGTTGTAGAGTGCTGTCAGCATATCTGGCCTCAGAATTTCATTACATCCATGTTGCAGGAGCATCTTGGCAAACGATTTATACTTTTTCTGTTCATGCAAATGGCAACGAAGCACAAGAGAGACTTGTGAACACCATAAACAAAAACGTAGCTCTAGATCCCAGACACTTTGAGAGTGGAGAGATTTAGGCAAGGTACTATATGTATTCATTCAAATGTGCATACAACTTACATCTGTATAATTAAGAATGTCAAGAGTATGTATTAAATGATTTGCATACTATCCCATCAAGGAAATTGCAAAAATCTTTTTTAGGAGGTATGAGTAAATTATAGATTAAGGTGGGGGCACTCAAAAGCCAAATATGTCACTGATGCTTTATCTAGAACTGAGTAGCAGATAATGTTTGTAAAGGTAATTAAAAGAGAGGTAATAAAAAAATACATGCATGATACAACATGCATTTCTTAACACCTCTCTAATGACTTCAAGAGGCATTAGAATTCTGATGTCAATTGATGCACAATTTATGAAAGTACATACAGTAGATATTAGCTCACTCAAAAAGTAATAACTCTTTTTGGGTGGCAAAACAAAGACTGTCTGATCGACTGAACCGAAACATCACGACAGCACAGGTGAAGCCTGTGACACCGCCAGCTATAGACGTTTCACACGGACGGAGTAGCTGTCAGCGAACCAGGCACTTTCGGGCAGCACCGGCTGGTGCTCCTACAGTACCTGACTGCTCAGTGTAGTCCCCCACTTGGCCAGGAGGTTCCTAGGGTCATCCACAATAACGCTGTACCTATCTTTGAGCTTCTCATAGGCAGCTTTATATAATTTCTGCTCAGAACGGCATAATACAGTGTAACAAATTAAAAGAGAGTGAAGACACACAGAGATCATAGTTCTAACCACTGACACCTCTTTACATGGACTATTGAAAGGCTGGGATTGAAGTTCATATCCAAAAGAGAAAAATACATTAAAAAACTCACAGAGAGAAAATATTTCCAAATAGTATATACATTTCTAAATTTCCACTGGATGGCCTAATCTACAGTTTAAGGATGCAGATAGTCTGTCCCATCCACTCTTCAATAAGCCATTTTAAGACTTACATTCTTCATAAAAAATAAATGTAGAAGCAACTCTGTATGGAACTAGATTCTTGACAGATTCTTCATTTGAGTACAAAGAGAACACAATGAGATGCAAGGGCAAAATACAATGTTATGTTATCATCAGACATTTTGTTAGCAAAACCTCTAAACCCTCATCACAAAAAAAATCACATAACAGAAGACATTTCGGCAAGTTCGTTTCAATGTACGGAGACCTCATTGCTAAAATTTTACTCATTTATATTTCTCATATTAAATTTTCCCTGATTTGCTCTACTGAACAATAAGACTGAATCCTTGCAATCTTCCATAACAAATTATGGCTCTCTGCTTATCAAATTGAGTATGAACTGATAGCAATGGTACTGGAATGGTATCTGTTGCGAAACAGCTTTTCTCACCTAGAAATACAGATAATACTGTAATACATTTACTGACAGGTAAACAATATAACATAATGTCTGGTGAAAAAGAATAAAATACCAAGATGTAAGAGTCTAAATACACATTGCTTTAATGAAACACATCAGAGCCTGGTGTGGTATGCTAGCTCTCAGCTGATGAGAATTCACCTAGAACACAGTGGTTTTCAACGGGCTTTGTCCTGCAGGTGTACAGTACTACTCCTAGAAACTCCACTGGTGATTTTAATCTTAATCCCAGGGGCATTCATTAACCCCCTTTGCTACTGTGTTGTGTTTATTGTTTCTTTAGTACTACAGGAGAAAAGTAAGAAAATGTAAGTAGTAGAGTGGGAGAATTCAAGGCAAAATATCTAAAATGAAACAGTGCTAATGGTAACTTTGGACATAATACTGTCTTCCTAATACTGACAAAGTTTTGTTTCAATGTTTCAGGAAAGCAATTGTGATTCTCTCTATACCTTTTTCACATGACAATCAACAGTGTTACTAAGCAAGCAGCATTATTTAAGTTAGCATTTATTTACCTGTCAGCAAAGGAGAGGTTTCTTTGCAATGACAAAGTAATGGAACAGAGGTCAGGATTTCAATTTTAGGTACTGTAAACCTGCCCTCTCCTAATACTTAGACAAACAATAAGAACAACCTTGTCTTCCATGATTTCAGTCTGACCTTCAGACATCTTTAAGCCTGAATGTATTTTGATTTATTTACAATTTCATAAGGAAGATCAACCTCCAACTCAGTATTAACATACACACACCTGCTACTTCAGTATGAGACTCTATGGAAATCTGTAACACTTACCCCATCCATCAACTGAGTTGCATGTTTAAAATGCTTGTTAATTGGAGAGTCGGCTACATAATTAAAGTGAGACTTAGTCTTCTCGAATATCTCCTTGTACTTACACTGGAGAAAAAAGAAAAAGCACAAAAACCCATTCCAATGTTAATCCAAAGAAGGGTAAGGCAATGGGAACATGATTTTAGAAACAATCTGCAGCAAAACCACAGTAGAATTATTGCATACGTGCATTTAAAATATCTACAAACAAAAAATAGTTGTAAAGGTAGTAGTTTGCAGGATGGAACTATCATATCAAGAAAGCAATAGAGACTTTGAATCTTAATAATTTTAAAGGTAGACCTCGAATCACTAGAAAAATTACTATGGGGCTGATAGCTTTGCAAGGAACACAGGGGATAAGCAAAAGATCATTTTGCCTCTGTTTTACAGTAAGAACTGAAATTTTAGATGCTGTATATTAACTTCTACCATGAACTATTCATATCAATGTCTAGGTCAGAACTGGATTCACTGGATGTGAAAAATTTATCTACAATATAAGCAAACATAAAAACAACATTCAGCAACAATTCAGACTGTTTTACTTACCCCACTGTAGAGCACCTTATTCTTCTCTGCCAGAGTAAAAGTTGGAGTATCCCATGCATAACAGCCAGTGCCTCTGAGCCATGATAAGTCTTCCTTGTATTTAACCTTTAGAAAAACATTAAAAGGATTCAGTTTTAAGCAGCACCAAGTGGTAGCTGATGAATGCTGAAATGGCACCTCAACACAAGGTGTTGCAAACAGAGCTATGCCCATTATTATTCCATTATAAAATGTTACAGTTACTAATGCTTTTCTGATAGAACCAGATTATTCACAGACCTAATCTACCACTAGCTATTCAAGTTCCTGTGTGAATTAAAAAAAACATTCATTCTTGTACAATTAAGGGGTTATTGTATAGGTACAGACATATACAATTAAAGGTTGTTACAGGGTTAGCAAACAAATCTAAGCAAAGGCAACTGAAATGAATTAAGACTGTTCTGTTAACTCCCAAAGGAGATAGGCTGCAGTTTGAGCCGTCTGATTTGCTCTGTCATTTCCCAGATCTTCCAGGTGAAAGTGTAAATCACTTTGAAAATTTCAGCTGCCTTCCCTTTCTCCAAAAATGAGACTTGATTTTCATTTTGGAAACCTACTTATAATTTTCAGCCTCTCACATCCAGAAACTATCTGAACTTACATCACTAATAGCATCTGTGACTGCGCGATGATGGTAATGCTCCGGGCGGTCTGGGATCGATCTCCAGATTCCTAACTGGCTCATGTAATTTTCCTTATATTTCACCTACAAAGAAAATTGAAGAATGAAGTAAAACAACTTGAGAACAGAACACTCTAGACCATGTAGTTTCAAGCCATTTCTTTTTCTGAAACCTCAGAACTCAAACAGTGGAAACGACATTAACTTGCATTCCCCTTTGTAACATCAAAGGCAATCCAGTGTATAATATTCCAGAGAAGGAAAGAAGTTAATATTAATAGTGCTGATCATATTTTTCTGATCATTTGACACACTTAAATAGAACAATAGCACAAATGGCATATTCTAGGTTATTAAATGACAAACACTAATTAGGAATGAAAATGTTGTATACATACGCTGCTAATATCATCGGTGACCTTTCGATGATAGACAATATCCAAAGCATCTTTCACTGTGTGGTATTTGCCCTTAGTATGCTCAAAGGTTTCTTTGTAGCGCAACTGGTAAGAAAAAAAAACATACAAAAAAATGTATTATAATCATCTCTCAGGAATTGTTTTAATTAAATTTCCTACCTCTTAGGAATGACATCCAGAGATATATCGCTGTCCAACATCCTAATGTAAGCCCTGAGGAATTTTTAGAAGCTACAGTTGCCTACAATCAGTTGCAATTTGATTGAGATTTATGGTGAAAATTAGAGAGAAAAGGAGTTCGCACATCTAAAGCAACATTTCATCCTATTCATGTTCAGACCAAAGACTGAGAAAAAAACATCCATGTATCACAGGACTACTCTCTAGAACATCCAAAGTGCCACTTTCAGCATAAAAAAAACTATTCATCCCTTCTGCCATGTCCTGATCTAGAAGAAAGCAGGAAGATCATTCTAGTCTTTGAAGAAAGACTTTCTCTGAGGAGAAATTCAGATGTGCAAAAGAACTGGGATGCTCCTTTGCAGCATTTAAAAATCATTCTTAAGAGAGCAGTAAGACTAATCACTACAACAAAACACTGGCCCAGTACCTATCCTTTCAGGTTACAATGTGCAATCTGAAATACATGGCAAAGGTCTCCCAAAGGAGTAGAGAACTCTTAGCCATTGCCTTAAATCACAAATCACTATTCCACACTTGAAGAAAAAATCAGTTTCACCTTAATAACCTTATGTACAACAGCTCAGACAATTTTTCTCACTAATCTATTTCTAAATTAAAAAATGAGCACATTCTCAATGACATGCAAGTTTACCTCTAACACAAAACTGAGATGAAAATATCTGATAAAAGCTATTCTTTTCTGGCTCTAGCATCAATTATTTCACTCCAGTCCGTACTATTTGGAGATTTCATGTGTAAGCAAATTACTTCAAATATATTTTTGATTTGTTTAAGACCACACTTCAGTGCAATGGAAAACAAAAATGAATTATAATAAATGAAAATTTAATAATCTCCATAATATCAAATGGAAATATACACGCAAATGGGGTGACCTATTTTATGACCCACACTGAGATATTCTAGGCTTTGCATGCTTGTTCCCCATTGATCCTTTTTCTGTTCTTTTCATAAAGAAACCAAGAAAAAGGAGCAGTGAAAGTGTTCATGGACTACTTACATCACTGGCATTCAGGTATGCTCTCTTGGCTCTGATCAAGACCGGTGTGTCAGCGACAGGCGTGTATCTGTCCTTCATCTTCTCATACTGGATTTTATACTTTTTCTAAGAGAGACAGCAAAAGGGAAAAGTTTAATCTTAGAAGCATTTGCTAATCTGGTATTATGTTAATGCCCAGGGGTGCTACACCCAGTGCATAAAGTCATTCTTGCAAAGCACTTCTGTCAGAACTTTGGGAAACAAACTCAGCTGTTCAGCTCTTTCTAGGTCTTCCTGGTCTTGCAGCCAGCGTACCTCGGATTCTGCAACCAAGCACTTAGAAACACATATCTTATAAAATACTATAACATACTAAAAAAGTGCAATCCTTTACCACAACTTCTAAAGGAAACGTGGAACTTAAGCATATGAGACAGAAAACCAAATGAAGGATAAACAGATTTGAGCCTTGAAACTATCACTAAAACCAGAAATAAAACTTCTAAACAGTGGTACCAAATAAAACCATCCAATATCTTACCTCACTGACCATGTCCTTTACATGCCTAGCATGTGTAAAGGCGGGAGTCTGACCACCAGCATGATGATGGGGTCTCTCTTTTGTGGCAAGTTCCACGTACAAGTACTGCAGCAAGAAGAATCAAAAAATATACATTTCAAGTAAGTTTTTCTTAATCTCTGTGAAAAATGTCTGTACATTCACAATGTATACATAACCACTCAGTTTACCCCAGGAAAAAATAACGTGCTCTTTTGTCTTCCATACTATCTCAGTTCATCTTTCTTTATCAGTACCCTTGATATTCTGTAGCTGCCAGTCACATGCTCTCAAACCAAGAAGTCAAATGCATGTGACATGTATGACCTCTCTGCCCTACGTTCAGACCAAGCTTTAGATGAAAGCATCCATAAGGTCTGTTTTTCTCTGGTGAGCATATTCATTTTGTTCTGCAAATTTAAAAATTCCACAAAATTTGTAGCTAATAACTCAGACAAAGAAATACTACGTGAATAAAGAAATAATGGTGAATAACGTAGATGGATAAAAATATCTATTCTTCTGATAAAGTCGGAGTTTCAGAGAATTTGAACAGAACTGTACCAGGGTTCTATGCTCTGCTTCAGCTGGACAAAGCTGAACATGTCCATTACAGAGATCGGGTCAACACGAAAATTCATTGCCACTTAAAAGTGAGCAACAGTCATTTGAAACATCATCTCTAGGAATTCTACATTGCTCTGAAATGGCCTGGAAAGATTTTGCTGTACTTTAAGAGCATATTAAGAGGGGATCCACTGATTTTTTTTTTATCAGTACAAAATTTTTCACCTGGCTCTGTATTTTTTGTCCTTGCTTGGCTCTTAAGAAGTCAGGTGTATCAAGGACAGAAGTGTATTTTGTCTTCAGCTCCTTGCCTGCAGCTCTGTAAACCAGCTGGAAAAAGACAGGTCCATTAATTATTTCTTCTGTTACATGTGTTCATCTAGCAGTGGAACAATCATTGCTTTGCAATTGTAACATCTCAGGTATTATGTATTTCAGAAAAAACAGTGAGAGGGTCTGATCTTAATCATAGCTAACAAAGACGTGCAAAAATAATACATAACTTACTTCACTCAAATGGGTTTTTAGTTCCTGAACTGCTCTGTATCCAGGAGTATCCAATACCACATTGCATTTAGGCCACATCTTCTTTGCAGTATCAGTGTATATGTAATTAGACTGGAAAAAGAAAAGCAGTATTACTTAGGAAGCTTTTATTATTCTGGGTAGCAAAGAAAATTTTATAGCATAAGCTAACAGTGCTTTGAAACAACTAACTAGCTGCATGGCAAGAAATTCTGCCAGAAGTCATTTTCATGTACTTAACTTCCTGGAAGTACATAGCATGCACGTAAAGAAGTCAATTGTTGTTATACACGATTCTCAGAAGAAAAATCTCACCCAAAGCTTACGCAGCTCACGAGCACGGACCATATCAGGAGTATCATACAGGAAGCAACCCAAGCCCCTCAACCACTTCAGATCCTCTTTGTATTTATTCTATGAGACAATTAGAAAAAGAAAAATCAAAAGTTAACTTTTGGGATAATTTCATTAATCAGTCCCTAAACACAGTGACAAAGCATTTATCTATTACAGAATAGAATGCAAATGATAGAAGCCTAATTCCACTTTCAGTACACAAGTATTAGGCCTGTTGTATTCAAATGCCAGGTATCTTAACAGAAGTTGCTTACATCACTTGTGATGTCCCCAACATGGCGGCAGTGCAACACCTGAGGAGTGTATGGCAAGGAAATCAAGTGTCCCTGCATCTTAAAGAAATCTGACTTGTAGATTAGCTGAAAGACAAAGAAAAAAATAGCATTTCACATGTTTGGTCATGCTGAATGTTCTAAATATCTTCTGGTTTTTATGTTAGAAAGACACATACATCACTGACAGCTTCCTGTGTTGCTCTGACTTGACGGATTTCTGGTGTGTCTGGAGTGGTATGAATCTTGTCCTTGTACTTGTGGTATGTCGCCCGATACAGCCTCTGTAACAAAGGAGACAGCATTCTACATGTTAAAAACTGAACGTGGCAAGCAGCTTGGCAGAGTGTAAGTACTTCTCTCTTAAGGGCAGGTTTTTTTGCCAGGTATTGCATAACTACCAGAGAAAAGGGAACAAATATACTATTTTCTAGTCAGGCAAAGGTTTTCCACAATTGTTTTTGGCAGCAGCACCTCTAATACATGGAGACTCTGACACACTAATCCTACAAACATGTAAATATGTATGTTTAATTTTTGTCCTATTAAAGCCAATGATCAAAGAAGTAACTATGTATATATAAAGCCTAAAACTATTGAGACCCAGTGTCATACAGATACAATAATTTCTCTGCAACTTTAATCAAGTAGCAGCAGATCAGTTAATAAAATTAAGCTGCAATTGATTTTCTATTATGGTAACAGTTCTACAGGATTACAGAAAGTTAGAGTTATCAAGAAACTTAAAAAGCTATACAGCCCAACTCCAAGCCTGGATCAATGATCCCTTGACTTTCTTGATGGATATTTGTCTAAACTGCTCTGAAAAGCCTCAACGAACAGGGATCCTACAACCTTCCCAGTCAATGTACTCTCATCATTCATATTTTGGGCACTACAAATACAACAGAAAGCAAATACACAAATTTACTGCACCTCATTAATGACTTGATTCACTTTCTTCACATTTTCAAAGCCAACATCCTTGGGTCCCAGAGTATAGCCTTTAGCTTTCATGTGCTCATAGGCTTCTTTATATTTCAGCTATAAAGTGGAAAAAGGAACAAAAACATAAATTAAATTTTATTGTGATTCTACTTATACTGCAGCTCTGACAGTAATTTATGCAGTACGAGTCAGATTTTTAGAGATAAACAAGTGAGATGTAGTTATATCAGAGTCAAATACACTACACATCATCACTATTTTTACCTTTATCACACGGCCCAAGATTATTAATGTTTTAAATTTCTCTTGCATCTAAGGAGGTATTCACATCTGCCTGAGGAAATTTATATTCTTACAGTAATTGCTTCAGATAATTCTGGGGTTTTGTAACATTTAAATTCTGTTAAGGCAAACTTTGTCAATGTTGGGGCTGGAGTGCACTAATAAGATTTAATTGCCCTGACTAGCCACACCTGGGATGTCAGGCCTTGCCTGAGCTATGTTGCAAGCGCATCTGTCTTTAGCCCTGACTCCTTCCTCCTTTCCTGGGTGGACACTAGTCCTATGTTATCAGTAACTTGTCTGTAGCCCTGACTCCTCTATTTACCTTGGACCTATGTTGTAGACAGCTTGTCTCCAGTCTCTGCTCTGTTTCCAACAGCTCCTGACTGGATCCCCCTCGATGGACCTTGGCCCTGGTTCCTCACCTTGTCTGGGAGTGTTGATGCAACCTTTTGTCAGCACCCTGCTCTGCCCACCCCGTTCAGGTACAGTGGGACTTCACCCTGGATGATGAGGCCACTGCCTATGTCGTGTCCACCCTCAGTTTCTGGGTCAGGCATCCACATGGAACTACCCCACTCTTGCTCTCTGACAAGCAGTCTTGTATCCGAGAAATAACTGTCACAAACAGTCGTGCGCTCATACAGGATGGGCATCAAATACTCCCTTGCAACTCATGTTGTAGAAGGACTTTGTACATTACTTACATCACTGCCAATGTACTGGACTTCTTTAGCATGCTGAAAGCTGGGGGTATCTGTGGGAAGGCTGTATCCCGTAGGCAGAGCTTTCACACCAGCCCAGCGATACAAATTCTGCAAGGGAAGAGAGAAAGAGAGGTTTATGATGACCATGTGCAATATTTGAGATGACCTCTAATAGTATTCATTAGTTGCATAGGAAATCTCTTAATCACAACTGGCAAAAGACTTCCCCATGTCTGCATTATAATGTGCACTTGTAGTTTAAATGAGGACATTTCTCACTTCCATTTTAGAGCGGTGAAATCTAGCTGCTTTATCTGAAAAGCTAAAGACAAACATTAACTTTTAAAGAATTTGCTTTTTGAGTCGCAGAAACTCTGTGGACCCAAAAGTTTTATACTTACTTCACTCTGTATTTGTTTCGCATGATATGCCCGCTCCAAATCTACTGTTTTATCAGTAGGAATCATTTTGCCTTTAACATTGTGCATATATTCACCACGATAGACAGCCTGAGAAAAAGAAGTAGTAATCAGAGGACAGTCATAATTGTGATGCTCTCTCACACTATGTATTGTTTGTATACATACAGGAATTTCTCCTAAAAAATGGGATGGATTCAGGCAATTAATGATTTTACTGATTGTGTTCTCATATCTTAATAAAGCTATACACAATGAGTTGTAGATAGCCAGCAATGACTAAATGATTAAAATGAAATGACTAAAAATATATTAAAAGTCACATTTCTAGAACTTTTGAGGTAATGGCATCTGCAATCTTGGGGTTGAAAGGTGACACAAATACTTACTTCACTTGAATTCAAGCCACTGAGGACATTCTGGACGTAGACAGGAGTGTCCATGACCACAGTATAGTCATTCTTCATTTTTTCTGCCTTGGATTTGTACTTAATCTGCAGAGAGAAATTCAAGAGCTCTAATTAGCAAGGCTAGTCATCGTTAACTAAGTTTATTATACTATTATTTACTATATTTACTGTTTATTACTGAATTAGTCTATTAATGAACCAGCATTTAAACAGAACAAGTCTATTAATAAACCAGCATTTAAACAGAAAGTGTATTGAAATTATGGCTGAATAAATGAATATGGCACCTGACTAGATAAGAACAGCTGGTAAGTTTTATCAAGGTATATTAGGAAATATCAATATTCATTCACAGAATAGTGATATGTACCACATGATAAATATCCAACATACTTCTGATACAAGGGGCATACATTTTCAAAGACCAGAATGGTTATTCTCTCATTTTAATGGCTTAATCCCAAATTAAGGAAGTGCCATAAGAACTTGAGAGAAGAAAAAGAAATCATAAAATCAACATCAAAATACTTTTTTTAATATGAATTCTGCATCATTTCTGCTTTACTTCAAGTTCTGAATGAAGAATTACTGTTTTAAGTGCTTTTCTGAGAAGACAAGTATTTAAACATGTGCTGAACGCTTTCCTGAATGGGATCTAACCTGACAACATCTACTTCTAGAGCAGCAAAGTTTAAATAACCATCTATGGATATTTAATGAATACTTCAGTAGAGAAGTATATATAACATTTTCCAGATTGTATCTGGAGTAGAATAAAGCTCCTCCATCCTTTTAATATACAATGGAGTGAAAAAACCAAAGCAGCAAAACCAGCGTATCCGCTCACATCACTGCGAAGATCGTAGGCATGTTTGGCATGGAGAATTTCAGGAGTGTCCCAAACAAAGCAGCCAACGCCTTTCAGCCAGTTGAGATCATCCTTGTATATCACCTGAGATATCAGAGCAAAGCAGTGATCTGTTAGACTTCCACTAGGATCTAATCCCTTATTGCTAAATCAGTCTGAAACACAACTGTCAAATGATGGCAAGTAAGGTTTCCAGTATTTTGACTTCTGTTGTTGCTTGAGAATATCAAAACAATTCCTTTTGGAATTTAAATAATTTTCCTTCATTGCTTCAGTCTGGCCAATAAATAAAAAAAAAAACAAATGATTTTTAAAAAAAACTACTTGTATATCCTACTGGGCAATGATTTACTGATAGATTGCTGGCCTACTCCTGGGCTGACCTATGCAAGGCAAGTGCACAGAAGCTTCACACCACCAGGACTTTCTCAAACTTCCAAAGCTTCCACATCTTATGCAACCAAATAATAAAGGACAATTTACAGACAGGAATGGCTGAACTAGTAGAACAGCAATGTTACGACCCAATGTCTACACTGATGACACAGAAATTATGCATACTAAGCCACATGTCAACTACGCACTTCTTGCCAAGCGCTACAAAAGCATGATACAGACGCTGTGGAGCAAGGCGTAGTACAGCAGATTGAAGTGGCAACTGTAGAGTGCTCCAACTAAGTTTTTGCTAAATCATTTCTAACAGAGCATAAATGCAAGAATCTTTTTAAAAAGTGAGCCATGAACACATGAATTGTGAACTTACATCACTGAGCTGATCAGTTACTTTTCGAACATGGGCATTGATCTGAAGATCTGGTAGACAGATCCATTCGTGGAGATGTGTGCGGTAATCAATTTCACTGATTTTCTTCTGTGCATCCTTAGCAGAAATTATGTCTACCATGTCTGGAATAATGTGGACTTTGGCTTTATTCTTTTCATAGACTTCCTTGTACAGACGCTGCAGAGTTAAAGCAGTATGTTAATAATACTGACAAATTGTCCGAAGCATCATCTGTTGAGCAATTTGAAGAAAAATTATTGATATTTTCATGGAATGTTAGTGGGAGAGCAATCACTTTGGCTATGACTAAAATTTACATCTTGCCTGCTCTAAGAATAATTTGCAGAAGCTTAACAAGGGTGATAAAATATGGTTTGTCAAATTTTTATTGTACTCACGTGTTAAAATGAGGTAGAATATGTAGTGCTCCATTTTACACATAAACATATTATACTAAAGGTTTAGCCATGCAGGCAATTTAACAGTTGAGTCACAAGCTTGAAAACACATTTGTAGGTGTATTACAGACTTTCACAAATACTGAACACTGCCAAATGCATATGGAAATGTGATCTCTGAATGAAGGCATGTGGATTCTTTGAGTAGCCTCTTCTGAGATAAGAATGGCTTCATCAGGAGAACACACACCAGAAAACACCACTTACATCAATATTCAGCTTTCCAACTCTGAGGCACCTTGCTGTATTGGGATCATCCTCAACACCTCTGGGTAGTGTGTACAGTGCTTTAAACTTGTCATATTCTTCTCGGTATTTTACCTAAGCAGATGCAAAGGAAGGCAACAAATAACTGACTCCAATCAGTCAACTGTACTTTTGGAACAAAATTCATCAGCAAGCAAAATGGCAAAGAAAGCACATCATAACTACCTTGTTGTAAAAACAACAACAGCTGAGCAGAAGAATTTAAAAATAAACAGATGTAGAACAAGCTATTTATTTATTGTTCCAGCTCTTTCATTTAAAGCTATCCAGGAAGACAGTGATCTCTCTTAAGCCTCAGTTCAGTAAAGCGTAAGACTACGTTCTTCTATACTCGCTAAAGCATCATTTAAACACATTTGGTGTTTTTCAGACCTGGACACTTACACAATTTAGAGTGAAAAAACACCTAACCAGACATTTTCAAGAAACAGTTTCAATTATTATAAAATCTGACATTTTTTTTCCATTAAAAGAAGCATCAAAGAACTATCTCACTGCTATCCAAATGCTATCACAGAAAACTGATTATCTACAGATACATGTGATATCTAAATTAAAAACAGAAGATAATTTTTAAAAAACCCACCTTTTTAATACCTATAGTATATGCAAGGCATGAAGGATTTCATTGCTAGAATTGATGATCTGATTTAAAAAAAGAAAGTATTTTATTCACTTACAGTACTAGCATTATGCTTCAGTTCTTTTGCACGTGCTAGAGATACAGCATCAGAGGGCATTATATAGCCAGTAGCTTTCACTTTATCCCAGGCTTTCTTGTAGAGATTCTACAGGGAAACAGAAAGTCTCGGTAAGTGGCAAAGTTCTCCTCCTGGGTAATACCAATGACCAATAGAAATCAAAAGCCCTTCTGTTAGTATTTATACGCTGTAACTATTACTTACTATCAAGAGGCCGTACACTAGTTTAATCTTGACAATGCACATAAAAGGCAACAAAAATGCATTCTAACTATTCATGTCCATTCTCGTACAAGGTCTTAATTTTTTTCAGGTGCAATTTTCTTCAGGGAATCTATTTATTAATGCACTTCTTTTGATAAGACTGGAACTGCAGTTAGAAAATATGCTCTCTGCCTGAAATACACTATCTTCCCCATACTCAAGCAATGCAGAGGGCCATCACTGGCTTTGATACACTCCATGTTTGGACATTTATCTTCAAACAGAGTGCACAAACAAAATAAAACACGAATCCCACACAGTAGCACCTTAAGAGAAAAAAAAAATGCATAGACACACTTACATTGCTAAAGAGATGTTTCAAATTTTGAACTCTTTCAGAATCCACTGTTTCAGTCACAGTTGTATACTTGTCCTTAGTTTTGTGGTAATCTTGCTTGTATTTCACCTGTAAGGTGAAAGACAGATTTAGTTAGTTTCAATTCTCAGAAGGAGCACAGGGAAAAGCTTGATTAGAAGAGGTGGGGAGACTCACATCACTAGCATTTGCACCACTCTGCACTGCAGTCACATAGAGAGGTGTGTCAGTAACAACACCAAAGTTCTGCAAATTCTCTTTTCCTGCAGCTGTGTATTTTATCTAAGGAAACAAAACAAAACAAAGCATTAATGCTGAAAATGAGCAGGAAATTCCCTGCCAGCTTCCTTTAAAATCAGTTCTGGACAACCGAAGCCCAGGATTACGGCCCAATTAAGACCAACTTCAAAAGTGACAGGCCATATAAAAGAAATACTTAATACATAGGCAGTATGAACTAAGGAATAGTGAAAATTGCACTTCACTTTACAGCACCTAGTAGGCTAAGCATACAATCAGCAAGGCAAGAGACACTATTTTCCCAGCATAAATGTCTTGCTGAGGTATCTCATGCACAGGGTGCCATACAGAAAGACAAAGTGTTATCTTCTCACTCCTAAAACCCACAATACCTTGCTGTCCTTCCATTCTCCTAAGTTTTCTGCTCCTTCAATAACAAAAGTGATCAAGTCTCTACAGACAAAGCTGAAAGAGTGTATTGTAATAGTTTGAATAAAGTATTTCTGATGTAATAGGAATTCATTCTGCTCTGGACTAGGACAGGTGTCATTCTCAGAGAATCAAAAATGGAAGAAAAAAATCCTATAAATATTTACTCGTTTAAGGAAAACATGCTTACTTGGCTCTGGAGGTCATACGACTTTTTAGCATGCAGGATTTGTGGAGTATCCCAGACATAACATCCAAGTCCCTTCAGCCAGTTTAAGTCATCTTTATACACCACCTACATGGAAGAAAACAGACTGTCAAGTTAGGAAGAAACTTACCTTCCACTTGAAGAAAGCAGTATTTGTTTCTTCTCTGTATTCAGTATCTTCCACTGAATCTGAACCAGGCTTATTCAGAAATTCCAGTGTGAGCACAGAGGAGACTAGCCCACCTCACAGTCTGAGTGAATGATTTTTACCCACAGGATGTGCAAGGGAAACTAAACCAAGTAACATAGCATAGTAACAGGCCAGGCAACTAACACATCATCACATTTCATTAGGAAGGTTGGTTGGCCCAAGCTGGCATACTGTTGACTACGTAACACGAAAAAGTGTGGTGGTTCACTGTGCCATTCACTCAGCTCAGACTCTGTGGACTGACACAACCCCAACAAACACAGAGAAGTCTTTTCCAGATTGTGGATGCTGTCCCGGTCCCTGTGCGAATTACAGCATTCCCAGCTGCAATACATTGTCTGACTGTACCATGGTACATTCACATCTTTCCTCTGCATGTGCTAGATTGTAAGCTTTCTATACAGTGTCATCCAGCCAAAGAGAGACTGTTGACAGCAGTAACCTTTGCAAAGGTTTCATAAATGTTAACTTACAATTTTTCAAATTTACAAGTGAAAAATAAATAACCAGACCATAAAAATGTCCCAAAGAAAATGGTAAAAATTTAATTTTTGGTATTATGCTACTAAGCAATCTAAAACCATGGTTATTATTTTCATATTTAAATACTATGGAAGATATTTGAAAATATTTTCTATTTACATACTTTCGAAAAAATCACATGAAAGGCTATTAAAATGTCAAACAAATAAATGAAACACATACATCACTCAAAATTTCCTGGGCTTTTCTGGCTTGAATAACATCATTTTCTTCAGGTGAACAATTCCAGTGATGGAAGTAATTTCGGTATTCGAGATCACTGAGGATATACTGGCACTTCTTGGCTAGCACATGATTCATCATGTCACTTGGAATATGGACATTTGCTTTGGTGTCTTCATAATTCTTTCTGTATGCCAACTAAAAAGGGAAGATTGGGGAAAAGGCAAGAAGAGAGAATAGTGTTTTTCTGCACAATTTTGATAGGCTACAGGTTATAGCATAATCTGAGGCATGCTTTCTGGACTTTGTGGCTGAGCTCCAATGGGATTTAACAGGATGCAATCTTAACTTTGATATGAATCACCACTTATTCTGATGAGGTTCTAGAAGGACAAGAATGACCTTCTTCACTTGCAGATTTAACAGCTGGTGAGAAAATTAACAAGACTTCAAGATAAAAAAAGTCATATGCTAAAAACATGATTTTAATCTAGTTAAATCTCCCTATCCAAATGAAGACAGAATATTTGGGATTACACTACCTTTATGCCCTGCATGACATGCTATAAGTACAGTAGTGATAATAGCAAAACACCAAATGTGCATTTGCTTTTCCAGTTCTTAAATTCCTATTTCAATTCAAAATTAATACTTTTTTTTCTGTAAAGCAAGAGCATCCCAAGTCATGTAGTATTTCTTACTGCTCAGATTCTTAAATGGAAATAGAAAAAAGTTTTTTCTCTATTCTAGTATGTCTAATAGCTAAACAAACCCCTTCCTTACCTCCTAAAAAATTTCAAGTTCAATTATCCAACCCACATACAAAATAACCATTCCAGAACATAAACATGTTGAAAATACTTTTACTGATGTTACTAAGCATTGCATTATTTATGTTTAGATACGTTACACTAAAATAAAGAAAATGGAAAATACTATAGCAAGACTAATTCTCTCCTTACCGCGCTCCTCATTTTCTGGAATGCTAGCGAATGAATGACACTGGGGAAATCACCAATCTCCTTCCCAGCCAGGTAATGGCCTTTCAACTTCTCATATATTTCCTTATATTTAAGCTGCAAAATATTAACGTAGAAATGTTAAAGTTCATTCTACCAACATATAGGGGAAAAAAAGAGAAAGAATGGAAAAATCATACTAACCTCACTATTTATGTAGTTTGCACGCTTCGCTCCAACAACTGGAATATATTTCTCATCCAAAGTATACCCAATGGGCTTGCTAATTTCCCAAGCATTTTTATAAAGTTTCTAGACAAACAAAACACATACAAGTTTTGATAAAAAGTCCATTACAGTTTCCAAGAAACCTGACCCTGCCATTTATACGCACGTGTAATATGACTACTTTTATAGAGTAGTTCCTTATTCCATGAATTGTCCCAGTAAAGTAAATGCAGAATGCACATTTTGAACACTTATTCAGCAGGAGTAAGGCAAACAGAATAAACGTTCCAATTCAGGAAGGTACCTGAGCACAAATTTGAGCTGATCTCTGCTTTCTTTACTGGATTTGGAATTCAGCATTTCTCATCCAGAAGAGTGATGAAAATACCCATAATGCAGATATGAATTCTTAACAGTGCCATATAAAATTGATAATTTTATAAATACGTGTTCAAAATTGTGAAAAATCTTCAAGTAACACTATTGTTTATTATAAGAGCATTAACAGTGTCAGTGGCACTTTTCTAATACATCATGTTTTGGTTTTTGTAACATATTAAACATGTTTACCTTCAGACTAAATTATGAAGCACATACTCATATGAATGAACAGTCACTTACATTTTCAAAAATAGAGATTTTCCATTAAACTTACTGAGACTACTCAAAAGCAACTGCTTAATAATGTATATCATCTACAGTTTTCCTCTCATAAAAAATAAACCTAAATTTCATCAGTAGTCTAGGAAGATAGTATTGGATGGAATTATAAATTGTTTTTGTCACACAAACTCTAGTACTACTACTACTACTACTGCTATTACTACTTCCAAACACCACACAGCAGTGCTTTAAGATCAGTTCAGTAAGTAATTATCCTTATCCCAATGATCAAACTGGGAAAAACCGAAAAAAAAGAGATTAAATACCCTTCCAGTGCCACCCAGTAGACTAATGAGAGAAACAGAAATAGAACAGTTTTCTGAAGTCCACTCCACACTCTGTTGCTTCCAAAACAAACAAATTAAAGCTTATTTAGATATTTATCAAATTTTACCTCACTGTATAGTAAGGACATGTCTTTGGCATGGTTCAGCGCAGGAGTATCATCAGACCCAATATACTGGCCTTTCTCAAGGTTAAATGTTTCTTTGTATTTCAGCTACAAAAGAAAACAAACACAACGCTAATTACACATGAGAAATAAGTTATCCCAAGTAGTCCATCTATCAGGAGCAGACATTAATTTTCTGTTACGTTATTGTATCCTCAGTAATGTTGTGTAGTACACTGCAGTCACTACAGTACACAGGCAAATGTGATCAGTATGTCACACCACAAAATCCACACAGTATTCTAGTGAAGTTAAGCACACTAATAAGTAAATACAGGTTAGTAGGGACACCAGGAACTCCACTAGCACTATACAACTAGCTGCTGTTCACCAAGAACAGAACTCAATTTTAAACTACTGTAAGCAAAAGCTGTGTAAACTCTAAATAAGGGATATGCTATATTCTTCTACAGAAAAATGCAAAATTATTTTGGATACCAATGTTCTGTTGTTCGTTTATCACTTCTTGCTTATTTACCCCAGTAAAAGTCTATTATTAATGAAGCACGCATATGCACACACACATACATAACGCTAAACATAGTGTAGGTTAGCAAAAGCAATTAAGTAGTCTACTAACAACAGTTTCTATCTAAAAAAAAGTACATACATCACTCTGATTGACAGAGTTAATCTTTGCCAAAACAATGTCAGGAGTGTCAACCACACTGGTATAATTGGAAAAGTTATCCAGGGCTTCTTTCGTATATGCTCTCTGCAAAGAGATGAGATACCTTCTTAAGCACTGTGCATGACAAAGAAAAGCTGATTGCATAACTGCTAAAATATTTTTTCTTACCTTGTTTATCAGTTCTTGTGCATTCTTAACTTTCTTGTGTTCCACTGAGTCCAGAGGAATCCAGCCACAGCCACGAAGCCATTCCAAATCAGACTTATAAATATTCTAAATCACAAAAGGTAATAAAAAAGGAAAGAAATTGTTTAATTCAGGATGACATTTTTCAGTCTTACATAACATGGACAATATACTTTGACCAAACTAAGTGGAAATTACACGGTATGCCTGTAACATCGCTTACATCACTTTGCAGATCGTAGGCCTTCCTTGCCTGAATACAGTCATTCTGGTCAGGATGGCACGTCCATTCGTGCAGGTGTTGGCGGTAGTCAATATCGCTGACCAAGGTCTGACATTCCTTTGCTGCTACAACTGACACCATATCCGGAGGGATGTGAATTTTGGACTTTGTTTTGTGATAGTCTGATTTGTACAATCTGTCATTCTGGATCTCGCCTGCATGCTCAAACCACACCAGTTTTGGATCATCTCTCATGCTGGCAACTCCAACATAGTGACCTCTTTGTTTGACGTAGTCAGCTTTGTATTTAAGCTGATGGAAGAGGGGAGAAATATGTGTAAAATCAGCACTGATTATATCTGCTCTGTTTTTAACCTGTGAACAGCTACAGTCTTGTCAACACAAAGAATAGATGAGACAGTGAGTTGTCAACTCCAGTCTTAGGTTTTTGGTACATGACCAGATGAAAACACGACACAAACAGAATGTTACTTTGTCTAGTCCTTCCGCTTCAAAATACATAATTTCCTGGACCAATATGCTACCATTTTTCAGTAAACAGTATTTTCAACACAAGAAGAAAGCCTTGTTGGAAAACATTTGCTAATAAGTGCATTTAGCCTCAGTTTTGTAATAGATTTTTGTAACAAATTATTTGAGAATGTCTGAAGAGTGGATGCTTATTTAAAGTACTTACATCACACTGTTTTGATAAAACATATATTCAAACTAAGAGTCAGGTAATAATTTCAACGTCCATTATGCAAAAGTTTAAAATGTAATGTGTGTGCTATCTTACAGTTTTTCAAGGAGGACGCCTCCATAATATGCCAAGAAGTGAAGAGCTATATATTATAATCATAATACCACTTCAATTATTGAACATTTATAAAATATGGAAGTCAACCTTAGTTGCTTTTGAAAGGATTGCTTCTGGAGAAAGTGAAGGTGGAAAGGAGACTCTGACCTTTCAGCACTGATATCTGTAAAACCCACAATAACATAGATGGCTGAATCGTTTGGAGGACATTTGCCCCTAATGCAAAGCTTTCTATGTCTGTTGTTGAATTTGCAAGGCCTTTTACATTTCCATGCTTCCAAGAACTTGAGAAAAATTATTACCTCACTTTGGACATCATTGGAGTGTTTGGCATGAGAGATCTGCACAGTGTCAGGAGGTAAGAGGTAACCAGTGGCTTTTTCTTTCTCCCAACTTTCCTTGTATAAATTCTGTGGAAAATAAAAGTGAGGAAGAATTCAACACTACTATAATAATAACTATTACCATATATGTGTAACCAATATTAAAGTATAAGGACTATGAATCCTTCCTTTAGGATGTTCTTAATAAGGCAATTTTTCTATATTCCTTAGAGTTATTAATGTAAGTAGAAACTGTCCAGAAGAGATCACGCACCTGATTAAGAATTCTGGCTGCCTCTCGGGCCATATCTAGCTGTGGTGTATCTGTTAGAGTGTAATTTGACTTGACCTCATTCCATGCTTTGTGGTATTTAACCTAGAACAGAGAAAGAAATTACCGTCTTGCAGCACACCATCACAAATTGGGAAAACATAATACCAAGACCCATATTGTATGCACAAAATAACGTATAAAACCCTGGATTTGCAAGGCTATTAGACATGAGACATTAAATATACATATAAATGGATACTTTTTAAAAAAAGAAATTATACAAGACAAGAAATTACAAAACTTCCCAGAGAAAACTTTGAAAACTTGTTCCAAGGCAGCTGGATGGACAGGGAAGAATCTTCAGAAGTGTTTGACTCAGGGCAATAGATTTTAAGCTTTTTAAGAGCAAATCTCTTTACTCAGCATGACCTCTATGTGAATGCAGCATTCTGGCATCTCCCAACCACAAAGACCTGCACTGTCACGCTCCCGAGCACAGGACATGCCCAAGTGTGTACATGGTTGCACGGCAGTATGGCGTTCAATTCAACCGTATCATCGTTATTGCCAACATTTTACCTTGAGTTAATGTGTTGAGCCTGGCCTGTCCTCTGGCAGAAGCATACAGCGAAAAAGAAACACAAACTCACAAATTGAGAGGGGGTCATGTCATTTCATGTTCACCGACCAGCTCCTCACAGACTAGCTTCAAAAACATATAAAGAATGGCAAGCTGCCAGCACATGAGTTTTG
>Ga0181612_156814_pt1 | contig 25703 bp, 13 predicted proteins | sample HoacroProtozoa21_FD_119630 | JGI IMG/M metagenome (GOLD analysis project Ga0181612, IMG submission 119630) | Hoatzin crop microbial communities from Cojedes, Venezuel. Combined Assembly of Gp0051906, Gp0051904, Gp0051908
CTCAAAGTATTTTTTTTTTTTTTTTTAGCAAAGCTTTCATAATGCCTAAAGCCCTTCACAAGTCAGTACCCTCAGACGCAAGAGTTCCTAGACGCAGACAATTGTGGAGCAAGAAAGGCATTAAAGCACAACAAAAATCATAAGAATAGGTTAGATTGCTGCTACAGGAGTAGTCTGAAAGTCCCAGATCAGTACAACCTATTCCCAATACCAAGCCCACACTAGAGGGCTTCCCCCCCCCAAGAAATTTAAGAACTTTCAAGTAATTTATAGGTAGTAATACTTTTGCCAGGATCCAGTTCAGCAGAGCAGTAATTCCTCCATCTGAGTGAAGTGGGTTCCTACTCCGCTTTCTCATCACCAGCAACAGACTCTCCTTACTGCGGCTTTTGCACAGCAGAAGCTTCCTGCCCCAGATCTGAGCAAAGTGAGCTTTATTCGGACAGTATTTATACCACTTTTGTGGGAGTTGACATTCAGCCATTACAGCACATCAAATACTAAACAGAGCCCTTAGACAAGGAACTTAACGACTTGAAAGTCTCTTTTGTGCAATGGAGTCAAGCACTATAGGTCTAGTGCATGTTTTACCTTGTTTCTAACTCATAACTGCCCTCTTGGCAGTATTGGACACCTCATCCCCAGTTTTTCAGTGTCTCCAAATACACGGATACACTTCATGAGCCAGTTATTTCTCAGGCTAATAGGACATAACTTGTTAGACTGTACAGTATCTTAGGAGATCAGCAACTGTAGGAGTTTTTGATTTTCCTGAAGAAGAAAGTGACAGTTCCAAAACAACGAGCAGTAGCAGGGTGCTTTGTGCCAAGCTCCTGGAAAGGCTCTGAGCCACTTTCCCACAGAGCCCTCTCCAAGCCACAGGTCAGCCCCGACCTGCCTATCCTGCTGTTATCTCAGTCTCAGCCTCTCTGAAGCTATGGCAGCCAAGTGAGCCAAACCACGGGGAGAGCTGTGAAGCGGGGTAAGGCACAATCTGAAAATAACTTTGGTTTCCAAACAGCAGGATGAAGTACAAGCAACTATAGGTGAAAGCCTGGCACGCACACTTAGGTAGCTGCCAAGGGCCTATCATCAACCCCGAGACCACATTAGCAAAGGCAAAAGCAGATTCTCTGGATCTTTTAGGACTCCAAACAGCACTTTATCTTACACTACTGGTTACTTCAAGAGGATAAGAAGCTGAAGCTGTGTGAAGTCTCACAGTCCAGGTTTTCCTCTCAACTCAGAAAACCAAAAGAGCAGAAGAGTAACACCAAGATTTGGTAATACAGTGATGTAAGAAGTTTTAACAGTGTAACGATCAGACATTTTCTATACCACTATGTTCTGGTAGAGGAGAAACCTCTATATAGAAATTTCAACTTCCTAAATCCCCAGTATAGACCTAAAAAATTATTTGTTGGGGGGGGGTGGGTTCACATGTAAATACCTCTCATCGTCTTCAATCATGCTTGAAAATAAGAATTCCACATGACAGAACCAGCCAGCTGTCAAATGGATTCACTTCAAGTACTGTAGTATTTCTATAGGGCTATGGGCACCCCACCCTGTTCTTTGTCCTCAACCATGTTAAGAATTGAAAATTGCAGTTTTTAAACAAAGTAGTTTGAGCTTACACAAGTGCTACAAAATTACATAAATTATATTTAATACGACATGAATTATTGCATAACAGTTTAATGCATATATTTCAATGTATTTATTGAATTGATTGTATGATGATATTATATAAAACTACATAATACAGTGCTCAAAGCCTATTACCTAGAAATTACAGGGAAAAGACTATGTTCCTCACTTAAAATAGTGGAAGACTACTTAGTTACTACTTAGAACTATTGTCTTGCAGTTATAGCTATGAGTCAAGAACTGAGAAAATTTCTCCATGTGCTGACTTGTCTTGTTATTGAATGCCCTTTCAAAAAATAATGTGTAATTGATTCTTAGCTATTGAACAATATTCTCTTATAAACACACCACATGTTTTAATTAATGTTCGTAAACTACCCACTGTTATTTGCTTTGTAAGAGACTTGCATACACCTCCATAAACACCCCTGCAACAAAAAGTTAGTTACACAGCACAGGTTGCCTAACCAGGAATTTGTTGAGCCTTGTATGCATTGTTATACAATCAGTTAATTACATGATCCTACTCCCCCCTCATAAGCCTTCCTCCTATGCCATCCAATGCACTGAAAGAAAAAGGAACTCCACAAGCAGACTGAATAACAAGGAAAAAAGTGTCTATACCTACCCCTTATTTTTCATAGTTTTACCTTTGAATACATGCTTTCACCTCCTAAAACAATTTTTTTTATGGTGTTAATTTTATTAAACATCCAAGTCCTAGAAAAACATGTTTCACTTGTTGCACCCATTCTGCACAATGGGTGATGTACATACAGAAAAACCCATTGATTACCCAGTTCAAAACCTGTAAAATAAGCCCATCTTCAGTATTACCTATTACACAGTCTAGCTCAGCTCCCAGCCTTATTTCTGACACTTGTTAGGGATCAGGAGTTTTGCAAATCAAACAAAGACGTCATGACAACCCAGGCAGAATTAGCAACCTCTAGAAAGTATGGTTTGGGCAATTTGCTTAGCATCACATCAGACTTTCGCAACAAACGCATTAAAAAGTCTGTAAACACATTTTTCTTTTGTCTTCAACACAAAACTTCAAGTAACCACACGAACATTCCCGCATCCAAACCCCAAGGCTCTTAAGAGATCTTTGTGGTTTGCAGGTTTTTTTGGAGGGGTGGTTTTTTTTTTTTTGCTTCCTTCTGAAGCAACAAGGAGCTGTTTTAAATTTTCAGAGAGCAACAAAATTGAGACCTCTTATCTCAAATCTAAGTCAAGAAGCTTGCAGATATCAGGAGCAGGACGGCAACTGAGGTTATCAGGCAGGGCAGCCATGCCTTGGCAATCAATATGTATTGAATACATTGAATCCAGCCACTACCTGGTTATTACATATTTGAGTAACTCATTTTGGTTGCTGGCACAATAAGGTCACCAGAAGGTGAATCCTGCTCTCATCCTCTCCCACTCTGCAGGTCTGCAATCCACATTCAGCATGCTGTCACATTCAACTAACTGCCAGCACACGGATGATGCTCTTTTTGATGAACAGTCCGCATCTCCCTACAACACATTCCTCCTCACACATGCCTCACAGAAGGAGGCAAAGATACACAGGCAGAAGCCAATTACTTCCGATTAGAAAGAGAGATTAACAAAAGAACAAGCAGCAGTTGGATGCTGAGAGTCAGTGAGAACTGTGCACCCAATTCCCACTGGGCATTTGAAAAAGCTCCCTGTCACAGTTCAATCATTGCCAAAGGTTCTCTTTGAGAAAAATCGGTATTCTGATGCTAGCGTTCCTGCTACAGACCCCGTGGTTTCAGCTAAAAAGAGAAAAGACCATTAGACCAAATGTTCTTACAAAAGAATTTTTCACTTAAAAAGTCTTCCTCCATGGGTTTACCAATTAAATACCATTGGTATTCACTGAATATGATGCTTACAGTACAAGATTTCCTTCAAAAGAGGAAATTACTTTCCATCTGAGAGAAGAGACTAACCGTATAAATCCATTTTCACTGTTTTTTATTCGATGTTTGCTTCTGAAATTTAAAACACACACTGTTTAGATATGCCCCAAGACTTTCATAATTGGTTACATTTTGTAAGTCATTCATTGGCATTCATTCAAGTGTCCTTAATACTACAGACATACATTGTCAAGTAGTTACACTTTATGGTGCTCTAGACTTGGAGGATTGCTAATGAGATACAAACTTTTCCCCTCCATTTGGGTAATTAAAAACCAGTTGTTTGTATGTCTAGGCTGAGTCACTGTTCAAATCTTATCTGCTTCCTGGCCAGTGTCAAATGAGCAGCACAGGATGAAGAACCATGCAGAAAAAAAGGGATTTCCTACCCCCTTAAAAGAACAAAACACGCAGCAAGGTTTTTTCCCATGGATAAATTGGAAATCATCACCCTTTCAGTTGATGTTACTTCTCCTTGACACGTGAATAAGTCTTAAATGTTTTCAACTTGGCACTGTAGGTTTTTAAGAAAGCTAGCATTGGACTACAGTCCCACATCACATTTTCTCAGCCCATTGAACATCAGTTTTTTCTTCTTGCTTCAGAAAAATCTTATTCCAACTTCTTCATCTCATTAAGAATCATACATAATTAGTCTCCATGGATTATTCAAAACACTCACAGGAGCTTCCGTTCCATTTACTGCTGCTTCTGCCTACCCCACCCCTCCCCCTGCCCCTATATTCTCATCCCTAGCCAAAAAGATACTTTGCTATACGAAAAGGGGCACTTCTTGGCTGTAACAGAAATGGGCCAGATGCGTGAAGCCTCGCCAAAGTACACTTTCTCAAAAACTGCCATAAGAAAAAGATTTTATCTTCCTAAGTCACTACAAGACCTAATGGAGAAGTAACACTCTGCTATTCATAAAAAAAGTCCCTTAGCAAGATATTTCTGTTCATTTGCACCAACTCATTAGCTGCCAAAATTGACCTCTGCTTTTAAACTGCATTTCTCCCTTCCAAACAGCACTTTCATTAAGACGAAATGCTGCTTGAAGTCTTTGGAGAATTTGCATTTGGTAGACACAGCACATTGTCATCAAATTGTATGTAATTAACCTGAAATTAGAATGAACTACAGAAAGGCGATTAAAGCAAACTATCAAATAAAAATTTTTTGGTATCTCTTCAGTGAATATTTTTTGGAACACTGATGGACTTGCAACAGGTCTATTAAAGAGCGGTCCAAGGCACACCACAATGTGCTGCAAGTCGCCTGTCATTCAATAAGCTTTCAGGTAATATCTGTCTTACAACACCAAATTTTGCTCAAGTTTTTCCTCTGACGTACTCTTCAACATTCACCATCAACACTAGAACGGGATGAAACTGTATTCTTCTTGCCTTATTAAACCTCACTGGTCAGTGTAAAAGTGGACATAATCAGAGTACACGCATTCTCTAGGATTTGTTTAGTAAGGTGGTTTTTGTTGTTGTTGCTTTGTTTTCTAAACAACGCAGAGTGATTGTGGAACCAACCCAGGAATCGAGCCCTCATGAATCTTCTCATGGAGGACTGGCAGTAGAAAAGTCTATAGGCTCCTCAACTCAGCTTGACACGAAGTCCTGAGAAGCCACTAGGCTCTCTGCATCTACTTCACAGGGTTTTGGATTAACTCTCCCAGAGCATGAGAATTCAAAGACAAGACTCACATCATTACAGTTTTCATGGAAACCAGCTTTCCATTCTGTACCTACAAAGCATCCAATAATGTTCTTGGTGAGTCACAGCCCTGAAGCAGCGAATGACTGTTCTCTATACCAAACAACAAATGCACATGGTCCTCTTCAGGCAAACAAAAATATTTCCCAGAGCTGATATTAAAATTGCCAATAGTTAAGGCACTGACATGATACTGGTTGTTAAACAGCATGACAAAGGGAGAAAACACAAGATGATGCCATGACTTTTGCCTCTATTATGATCACTCTCCCCTTTCTGCATCTTGTAAGAGCCAAACAAGCCTCCATGCTGCACTCGCTCACATTTCAACCCCAGGTCCCTTCTCTGCAGTCCAATGTCTTTGCATATTGCCACAGTAGCAGTTCACCTTATTTCTTTAACCTGAGCTGGGAGTTTTCTTGGGAGAAGCACTGGGGACAAAGGGCAGAAAGGGAAAAAGGAAAGCTCCATCCCCAAACAATTGGATTGCTGCTGCGTTCAGAGGACAACAGGCAGGAAGGAACCAAAACCTGTTGCTTTGCAAGAGCAGTCCAGTTGTAAACTCCATGTGCCTCAGGATATGGAATAACCTGAGCACAGTGGACTGGATCTCTATGGTAACCACACTGCCTTTATTCTTTCTTTCACCAGAAAGACTCATTTTTAAATATAGATGCTCAAAATGCAGTTTTGCAGTCTTGTTTTGAAAATGTGGAATTTAATAAGAGCTCTACTTTGCATTAAACAAAAAACTTTATAGTATAAGCAGCACTACATCCCTGCCCACCCTCCAAAAACAGCCCCACAATCAAATGTCAACAAGTCATGACAATCTGAGTACCTAAACTATATGTTTTAGGGCAATCCTAGGAGAATAGTATGCCTGGGAGGATATCCTCCTGGGTTTTGGCTAATTCTGCAGCTTTTATAAGTAATCCTAAAGTTCAGACCTGAAGTGTTGGCTATTATTCTTGTGCTGCTAATTAATGGAACATAAATTAATTTCTTCTCTCTAACCTTTAGCTAGCTTCAGAGAAAACAACTGAAATGCTAACAGAAATTTTAACAGTGGCAGGTAGCATTTTCAAGCTGCCATTATCATAAACAAATGCAAATACATGCACAAGTTGCATAGTCTGAGGAAATGTTTAGTAGGTAGAACCTTGTCACAATGTTGCCTTGCTACACATCATGTCTACACAGCAGCTGTACCCCTCTGAAAGTGACATGACCTTATGGAAACTGGACATTAGACTGACGCACTTAGCAAAATGATTCACTGTTCCATAGCCTCCTTTTCTTATTTTAACTATTTCCATAGTCTTACCATGGGTATTGTATTTCCCCCCCTCTTTGACATCCTTACTAGTTTCCTGAATAGCTCCTTTTGTTGTTTTAAATTGTGGTTTTCATTTATCTTGTACATTCTTTCAGATTTAAAGCTGCAAGTGTCAGAACAGGTCCTTTGCTGTTGTGATGGTTGCTGAAACAGAGATAAGTTTTCTTTCCTTTAGTGTTTGGAAAATAGTATCTTCCAAAATGCAAATCAGGAAACCCTTGCACACCTTGGCCAGCCCAGCACCTAACAGCATACGCCAGAAGCCCAGAGGTCTTTCTAAGTACACAGAGAAAACTGTTCAAATCTTTTCACATGAACATTATTCCATGTTCTACTCTACAATATCATCATCAACCCATCAGCTTTTCTTAAGAGAGAAGATTTGGAATGCACAGACCACAATAGTCTGTTTTACTCCTATCTCTCTTGGTTTCTTCTGGATCCAAAGGTTTTGTAATACTTTGGTTTTCTGGAAATTTTCTCCACTCAAATTGTAACTGGATCCACCACCTTGTTGTGCTAGGAGTAACACCATAGAAGTCCCTGAATACTTTAATACATAATCATATACACACACACCAGCAACACTGTCCTATACTACTTCATACTATGGGAAAATAAACACAAGTTTATTTAGTTAAGATGGGCTATAAGTGTTCCCTTTCTACCTTTACAAAAATTTCTAATTCAACCTATGTATTTTTAAATGGTTTGGATGATATAATGTCTGCTACATAGGTTAGAAACTCCAAGCCTACACAGTTTGAGCAAGACCCAATACTGGAAAAAACCCAAAACAATTCTCACAGGAAACTGTTTAAGTTGTTTGCACCTCATAATCAGAAGGATTGAGGAACTTTTGTACACCTACAACCGCTAGATCTTAATTTTACATTAATCTAAACAGTTTGAAAGATTTCCCTCTTCACACTGCCCGGTTAACACAACTCTTTTTTTCTGCCCCCAAGTTGCAGCCTGCTTTAGGGCCACACAGCTACTGGGAGTGTTACAGTTCTGGACTCACAAGCAGAACCCCAGGATTTAACTGTCCACCTCCCACTGATTAAAAGAAGTCTCCAAAATAATTACCACAATAACAGATGTTGGGTGGAATATGCAATTTTCGAAAGGTTCATCACACCAATTGCAACACCAGATGACGACTACAGTGCAGCAGTTGTAATTTTCTTTTTGAATACTTTAAGTAGCAGTTTCCAAATTAAAGGATTCAGCATCACCCAACACTGAGACAGATTCTCATGACCTCAGTAGTCAGATGGAGCTAAATTACTTCCAGGTCAAACCTGACCAGGGGTGGCTTGCAGTTTAGAGTATGGGAGGAGCAGAGATGTCAGGAGGTGGGGTTTGGTTTTAATTTTACACAGGACAATTCTTTCTCTTCATTAAGGAAGGCATTCATGTTAGTCTCAATTCTGTATTTGTTGCAGGTGTAGCTGAGCATAGCAACAGTAATGGAAGAACATCATGTGAGCTATACAGATCACAGAAGGCTACTCCAAGTTTTAACAGGGGCATAGTCTATCTGTATTTTCTGATCCATGCATTCATCACACAGCTATTCCAGCAGTGCCCTGCCTCCTAGAGCAAAGAGCAGAAGAAAGGACAGAGGAAATGACTGTGTAGCGGTCAAGAGGTTTGAGCCAATATGTTCTCCCCTTCCCATGACCAATGAAACCAGAAGCCAGAGGTTCAAACAGTAAATGAGGCATCAAAAACATCCACCTCTATTCATGCAAAATAATGATTTGTAAGGACTTGGCTTACTACTTCAACAGCCTCTCCCACAATACTTTTCTTTAATTCTGGTTGGCTTATCCAGTCAGACGGTTGGAAGGGAAGTTGTGAAATCTCCTCCTCTGGAGATATTCAAGACCTGCCTGGACAAGGTCCTGTGCAGCCTGCTCTGGGTGACCCTGCTTTGGCAGGAGGTTGGACTAGATGACCCACAGAGGTCCCTTCCAACGCCGAACATACTGTGATTCTGTAATAGACAAATACTACTGTTTATGCTGCATCATCTCCTTGATTTCTTGAATATCTGTCTGTAACTAAGTATTGTAACTAAGTATTAACTTAGTATTGTAACTATTACTAGTCTGTAACTAAGTATTAATTTTTATATTTTTATTATAAATAGGTGATAGAAGGGACAGAACTGACTACTGCAGTTCACAGAACACCAATAATAAACCAGTAAATTAACACATGTAAACACTGACTTTCTGCCAACAGCTCTCAACCTTTCAAATTATTAAGTGTGAATTACAGCAACAAATAGATGAGTCAGGAAGGAAATAATTTTAACAATTACTGAATTATGTATATTGAGATAAGACATAGAATATTGATTAAGAACTGCGGCCTTTCCTTAAGCACTGTACAGACAAGTAAGAAAAGCTTTAGTCACCACAGTCAAAATAAAACGAAGGAGTATTGATAACTGCAGGCAGTTTTTAAGCATATTTCTTCCACAGGCTATGCATAAAACTTAACAGAAATTAATTGAACTGTTTTGTATGAAAGACAGCAAAAGCAACATGCCTATTAAAAAAAATTGCTAGTACTTTGATCCGATAAATAACAGCATTATATATTTTCAAAGTTTTAATGCATTTTATCTTGTAATTATGCACTAATGCTTGTTTATGTGCAGAACCCTGCTTGGGATGGCACACAAATCCAAAGAAAAGATTTCTCTTTCCTAGTTAGCCATTCCAAATTCTTCCTCAGTACAAGCAACAGGAAGAGACATGTGATTTCATTTACAAAGTGCTTTCTATGCCACATTTGTTCTGCATGCAATGCTACAGGTGCCCTCAGAGCTTCACAGACAGAGCAGAAGGTCTACAGAATGCAGAGACTGCAGCGTACCTGCTGTCTTGGTTCTGATGTCTGGAAAAGCACCTGCAAGTCTGGTTCCTACGATCTATGTAAAATATGAAGACTGCAAGATTTACTCACTCCCATGAAGCGTCTCAAAACCAGAAATGCTTATCCTCAGAGTGGCACACAATTTTGTGTGAAAGTTACACGTGAAAATACACACAGTCAACAGATATTAGCAGGTCAAAAAAAAAAAAGTTTTACAGCTTTACAGTATACTGCTATGATCACCGACAATCAGGGAGAAACCTTCACTCCTCCTGACTCCACCGGTGAGGATATGAACCGCTGCTGTATCTAGCTACAATTGAAGGAAATACCTGGCTGCACCCAGAGCCACTCAGCACTGTGCCTTACTCGGGGTGGGCAAGAGACTTCCAGCTCCTGGCACTGCTACCATAACTTAGTGCATAAGGAACTAGTAATACAAACTTTTTAGAGAATGAATTAGAAGTAGTATCTGCCACTATTTCAATTATAACTTTGAAAAATATACATCTTTTACATTACTGGTTGAAAGATTTCCCATAAATAAATATTCAGCAGCTGGTCGCAAAACCCACAGACAAAAAAGCATAAAATAAAAATAAACAGATTGTCACCTAACCAGATCAAACCTCATGAGTGCCAATACACATCACACAGAAAGCAAACTGTCTGCCAATCTTCACCAATATATTTGGAAACACATTTGAGGGTTTTCATGCTCAGTACCCACGAGCATGAGCCCAGACTTCCATTGTTTCTGCAAAAAAAAAAGGGGGGGGGGAGGAGGGGAAGGAGGGTGGCACAGCAGGAGGTGGGAAATAGGTCCCGAGAAGACATTTGTCCCTTCCTTTCTAATCTACTTCTATGCACAGAGTATCAGCTACCACACGGTTTCAGCTTCCTGAACCAGGAGGACTTTGCTAGCCCTTCCCTAAGGGAGATCAGAACCACCGGACAAACACGGGTGTGATAAATACATAACGCCACATCCCCCCGGCACCACAGGCTGACCCAGTAACTGCAAGACTGAGCTGTGGAAACATTACCCTTTTCCCAAAGGCACAGTTGCTCAGCCTTCCTGCACAAAACAGAGAAAGATGAGACAGAACAGTGTTGTACCTTTATTTCTGCTTCCAAATATATTTCTGGAAGTGTCTGCTGAGAAAAGACGAATCTCTGTGTACCTACTGCATCCTACACATAAGAATTTTATTATACATCCCCAATGGGAGACTATGTCCATCTCAACAGTAACGAGGATGTTTCACACTCTCTTACCTGCTGCTAATACAGTACACTTTTTCTTCTCCTTCCCAGCACATGAAAACAGCAAGCTCTCTGGAATTTTTATGTGGTCCCAAGTGAAAACAAAACTGAACTCCAACTTCTCACCTATAGTTCCATCACTATAGTGTACATGATTCAAGCAACACATATGCATTAGGTCCTGATTTAATAAGTTACATTACCAGAGAGGTGGTCCTAAACCACTGGGGCTGAGCTGATTTTCGAGGGCATTGTATGCCTGCTGAAAGCCAAGGGGATTGGGAGCAATAGCAAGAATTCTCACATTCTTACAGCTCCAACATCACTCAAAGTAACTTCACAGCAACAGAGGGTTTTTTGCCCTCATGACAAGACCTTGTCTTGAAAAGAGATGGGGGGGTTGTTTGTTTTAAATGGAAGTTATCAGCATTGTGGAAAAAAAGATATAAATGGTAAGCTGTTTGTACATATTGAAAAACAGGACAGTTAGAGATTTTCATGGTAGGAATTGCACTCTCTCTCAAATCATTAAGAAGCCTGCTACTTGACATAGTAACTGGTAGCCCTAAAGCAGATGCACAGCTGGACAAGCACAAATCCCCTATTTTAAATTGGACTTATCCCTTTGCTAGTCAGACGCTAATTCCAATTTTGTAATTCCATTGCCCAGGCACTACATGGGTTGGAAATCCTCTCTCGCAAAAAGGTGAATTATCTTCCTCAAGTATTGTTACGAAACAAACGTATTAGTCTCTGAACCCTTTTAATGCAGGGAACCAAGTCCAGTGAAGGAAATCATAAGCTACATTGACATGAAATAATTTATTCTCTCAAATTTTCAATCAAGTATCACTGCAGCTACTGTAAGCAGACAGGAAAGCACAGTTAGAGACAGCACAACTATGTCCACCTGTACTGCCTCTGTTGGAAGGAGAGCATTTTATGGCTGGGGACCCAGCTCTACTACAGTGTGGTAACAACTAGCCACACCTGAACGTTAAGGGTTTCACCTACAGAGTGCAAATGTTGTCCATGTATTTTTCTTGGGATGAAAATTCTTACAGAGCCTGCTGGTTTCAAATCATAAACCAAAAAGCAATCGCAGGAGGTAGGCTGGCAGATAAGTTACCGCTATTAACCATGCTTTTCCATTTTCTTTTAATATATGACAGATGAAAACAGGCTATTCATTACCAAAGATTTTACATTCTAGTTGCTCCTTTTCCATAAAAAACATAGTTTAAAAATAAAAATACGCTATTCATATGATCACAATTAGCTACAGCTTCACCACCAGTTGTGATATCATGCAGGACAGACTGTCTTTATATGTGGAAATAACCACAAAAATCATCTGGAAAGCTTAAAGGAAAAAAACTAAAACAAGTAGAAAAGTCGGGGAACGTAAGCTTAAACAAGGAAATCACTATTGAAAATATTTGAAATGGCAGGAGACTTGTTCTGTAATACATAAGATTTTGCAGTGAGAGTCTCAAGGTTTGTAAATATGAATGCTGGTGTATGTTCTAGGTCTCGGACTCTTCAAAGAAAGTACTTATGGTGAGCATTTGTATGTATGCACGTCAAGAGCTGGGTTATCTAAAATAGGCAAGTTCCATCTTGCATTAGTAGGTTAGAAAAAGTAAACGTACGCACGTGTTCAATGCATGATAAAATCCCAGCTTTCATCCTGGATGATTTGGAGGACGGAAGCACATGATGTCAGCAGATCATCCAAATGTGGAACAGACTGCCTGCTAAATAAAATCTGTTGGGGCTGCCGAATGAAACTAAGTTAATTTGGCATGTGGACTCCTAACCCAAGTTGCTCTTAATTCACAAATGCTTTTTGCCAGACGAGGCAGTCTTACTTACAAGGCATTTGCAGGGTACTAGGATGCAAGGCAGATTCAAATATGTTTCATCATTTCTCAGAAAAATTCCCCAAAGGGTGCATTGCACTGGAAAAAAACAGAGCAACTTGCCATCTGGAAGTTCACAGTGGCATAGATGGAAATAATTAGAGTTCAGAGTTGCAGTGAGAATCCCTTCCCTTTCTCCCAGGGGGTGTCCACAGTTTTGTTTCTGTTAACTAATTCAGACACCTGGAAGCTGGTGAGTGAATGCAACAAGCAAGGCCAACCCTGACAACAAGCAGTCTGAGGCTTGTGGAGCATCTTTGCCCCCAGAGCTCACCATCCAGCCCTCCTGCTGCCCTGTTACGAGGCTGCAGCTGATCCACCTTGAGCACAGAGCTTGCATAATTACATCAAATGGCTTCTCATCCTCACATCAGCATGGCCAGAAGGTACACAAAACCTCCTAATGAGCAAGGCCAAACTATCCTTCCACCTTCCCCCACTTTGACAGCATCCAGGTACTAAGCTGTGCTCTTCCAGATGAGGATGGGAAGTAAAGTGTACAGTAAGCAAGCAGGTAAAAGTGCACAGGGCTGGGGTCATGCTTCATGGAGTAAAAGAAGCATGAGAAGAGGGACTCCAACAGGAGTGGCATTGCTTCCTCACTTCAGAGCACATTTGCAACCTATACAGTGCTGCTGAAGAGTTTCACACTGATGTCTACATTTAAGGATTTCACTGCTGACTATTAAAGCAGAATTTGGAAAAAAAAAATTAATGCGGCATCACAATGACTACAATGTGCACAGAATATTCCACAATTTGAGACCTTCAGCCTACAGAGGTCTTTTACGATGATTAGCATCATCCCAAGGGCTGCACACATACATACTTGAGCAGCTTGTTTGATCCACAGTTCCTTAATGACAATGCTCGTGTCTCTGCCTTCACAGTTATGCAATTGTTCCCTTTAGCCTGTGACCCGATGACAAGCTAAGATGATGTGAATGAGTGACACAGTCCATCCCCTTTTTTCTTAATCCTTCTGGGATTACTGAGTACAGGCTGGCAGGGTTTCAGCAGAACTTAACAATTCAGTCTTGGTCTTTCAGACTTACAAATCCTGCCGTATGGTAGGGAAGACAGAAGTGATGAGTCAAGAGAGCTAGACTAGACCTAGTTCTTATAAAAAGCAAAACAATTATACTGAATCTTACTTTCATAACTAACATTTGAAATGCCCAGAAAAAGAACTTTGTCATCATTGCACTGAAAAATGTGTAAATTGTGTTTCCAGTATGCATGACTTTGCATTTAATTAAAACTGAACACGATAATTTTTGTGTTAAACAGCAATTTAAAGAGTACTGGAGTTGAAGAGCTATACAATAACTACACACTGACTTCTGCATTCTAACTCATGCACAACTGTAACAGGCTTAACATAGAAATGTGCACATTTTCAACTGTAGCAGGCTTTAATAAACTATCATTCCTCTTCTTCACAACCTTCATTTGCAAGATTTGATGCACTTCCCATTCTTCATTCATTTGGCCAGTGATCTCCTTTACCAGTGAGGCTGATCATACCCTATATCACCTGACTGCTTTTGCCACTGCTTTTGCTATTTTATACAGAAATCTTTCACCTCTCACCATCAGCTTCATTAAATCCAGTCTAAATGCTGTCCAGTAAAGACCAGCTCTGTACTTCAAGAACCAGAGATGTTCAGGAAAAAAGGGTATGAGAACTCTGGCTTTTCAAATCCTAACCCCTACTGCAGCATGAGAATGAGCATAATAATATCCAAAGAGAATTATCTTAAAAATTAGGTGTTTTCAAGCCTTGTAAGGAAGTGCATTCATGACAGAAGTCATTAATTCAGAAGTCTTAATTTCTTCTAGGCCACGGAACAAATTCAGGTCCAGGAAAATGACCTGCCTGGAAAGGGAAAGCAACCAAAAAAGCTGTAACAGCTCCAGTCTTTTTTTAATAGAACAACAGTAGAAAGAACCGATGAACTGCAACTTTAAGAGGAAATAAAAAAATAAACAATCCACATTGTACAAGATTATAAAAACAGATCTTGAAGCAGTTTAAAACAGTATTAACAACCATGCTCTAGAGAGGAAGAAACTGAGCGACGGCAACGCAAACTAGACATGCCCTGGAGAGTGAAAGAAACAGGGACAAAGCTGAAGAGCTCTCTCAAGTCCATGTCTGGTATTCTGCTTGCTAAACTATCCCAACCACTTCTCACTACCGTAATATTTTAACTCCGATAAATGGTATTTATTAATGGAAGGCTTTAACAGATTAAACTCTCAGAGTGCAATAACAAAGGAGAAATACATATCAAACCAAATACTGTACAAGCATGGAGTAAACAGTCTCTTTTCCTACTCTCTTGTTACGTGCTACACTGCATCACAGCATGAGATGAACAAGTGCTTTCCAAATGTGAGGCAAGAAGCAAAGCCTAGCAAAATTGTATTTGGAAATGCTCTGGGTTTTTTCCAGGTCAAATTATTCTTGAAAATAAATACCTTTTTAGACCATACATATTTCACAAAAACCTTTCCAGAGACTCTTACCTACCAGCACACTGCTTATTTGAGGACTACCAAAAGTCACCTGCGCCCAATACAGTCGCACTATCACCACATCCTTCCTCCAGAATAAATATGAAAAAAACCCTACAAGGTATCCTCCATCTCATGAGCCAAGTAGCCATACAGTATGTTTCTCCATTTGAAGATACAGCCTTCCATCTTATTCAAAGAAGAGCAAGCCACATTTCCCAGATACTCGCATGTTAGCAATTCTTCCCAGTAAGAAAGTAAACAACACAATATCAATTGACAGCTTTAGGAACAGGTCTATGAATCCAGTGAGGCTTCACTAGAATCACTCAGAGCCTCACAAAACTTCGCTTTTATCAAAATTTCTTTGGAATAGTTAACTAAAAATGCTTGCTATGAGTAGCCAATTAGTTCAGGAGTTCCCTTCAATGAATTTAAGGTAGACTGTAAGATACATTGAGAGGACTGCTTACATTACCTTGTTAAAGGTAATTCAGCTGCATCAAAAACTCATTTTATTATTTTGCTCTTCTTTTTTCTTTTCAACACCACATGACTGGCACAGTTTACACAGCGCTGTGAAGTACTGGTACAGCTATGCCTTTTAGCCTTTACACCTTCTCGGACATAGAAATGTCCTAATGGGAGTATCATAGGTGGCTCTGAATAATACTTCTTAACTGCAAAGGAACAGGTAGAATACAGGAATAAAGAGGTCTCCTATTAAAAAAAACAACACACAAAAAAAACAGACAGAAAAATAATTAAACATTTAAAAAAACGATCATTTAATCATCTGGTTATTTTGTGATGAAGATCACAGACAGATCCCTTTGCACAAGTCTTTAGGTCCGTCTCTAAAGTACTTTCCCTTTATCTGCCAGACATCATTTCTAAAAATTAAACTTCCTGGACTTCTGAATCTGCTTTCTGCATGGTGACTTCATGCTGACATCCTTTCAACACAAATTTTGTGATACATTACTGATTCTTTGCCAGCCAAGAGGCAACTGTGAAACAAAAATGAACATTGAGCAACTCTAACACTACTCTGCAGCAAGTAATTTAAAAAATTTTGCAGGATGAGGATTTTTTTTTTTTAAAATAAATGAGATATTTTCTTACACTTGTTTTGGTAAGTTATTTTTGTTTCTGATATAGTAAACATTAAATAATAGTTAACAGTGACTGCAGAAGACAGGAAGAATTGCTGTTATTTTTGTGTACCCACGTAGCTTCTCAAAGTAAATATTTTGAGATGTCAGAAAACAAGAGAGGGCAATAAGCATAAAAAAAACAAACATCTGGCTTGCTTTACATTTAAGAGCACTACAGGAGAAACTTGCACTGACTAGTCCTATTTTTACAGAGCTATGAAAATAAAGAGTGCAACAGCAGCCAGAGCTCCAGCACTCCATACAGCTTCTCCATACGGCTGGGAAAGCATCAGTGCATGCACTGACAAATCCACTGTGATGCAAGTCATTTAGCAACGGAGAAGCTGAGAAGTACAGGCACCGTACTAAGGGAGGTGGCTTGGCTCCCTGGTGCTGGGTTTCCATTTGAAAGCCTTACCTCTGAATACAGCTTGCAGGGAATGAAATGACTCTACTTTGAAGAAAGGTAGAGACCATGGTTCTCTCCAAGCATAACCCACAATCTTCCTGATGGAAGAACTTTCACACCAAGTTCACTATAAGTTTTAGCTTTAAATAGCCCCTCAAAAAAGCTTCTGAAAGCAAAATGGTTTTCTCCTCTTTTTGGTATTCTTCGTCAGTACAGAACTTTTTGTGCCTTTATAAAGAACAGTGAGACACACCACAATCATTCTTTTAGTAGAAACAAAAGTACGCAAGATTAATTGGCCACCTTCAGGCACTGAAAGGGATGAGCATTTGAAATAAACATAAGGGTAAGAAAATGAGAAGTAATTAACCTTTTTGGCTGGTCTGTCTCCTTGTGCTTGCAACTCGGCATGCAGCTTTGTCACATAAATGAAAAAATAACTGATATAGGTACCGATACTTTCATCAGCTCAGTGTTCTTCACTATACGAGATGAAAATAAAGCATATTCCCGTTCTGAACCATCACCTGCGTGGATGTGAGAACAGAGAGTCTATTTCCAAAAGACAAAATCCATCAAAAAAATGAATTCTTTATTACAGGCAGAGCTTTTGTGTCACATTTCAGCAACTGGTACAGGCGCATATCCTTGAAAAGTGTGCTGCAATAGCCATTTCTGAACCATCAGTCTCTATATGAGGTAATAACACATTTGGAAATGGGGAGCTCAGCTTTTTCTCCAGCCAACCCCCTGAATTTTTAAACCTAAATCACTGATGGACTGCAGGAATAGATCACCAAAAGCCAAAGGGAGTTTTGGGTGAAAATCTGATGGAGACTGTCATTCAGGAACAGGCTTGCAATGAAAGCCAAGTGAGACTGCTATTGTTTAAACCACAGTGGAAGGAAGAAAACCCCCGAATTTCTGCATTTTCTATGCACAATATCAAAACAAGATACAATTCTGTTATACAGTCCTTTGAATTACTACCTTTGCACTTCATTTTCCCATGATGCCAAAAGACGACACCTGTCAATAGAAGCTACCTTTCTTATACACAGCCAACTTTTGTTCTAACTGAAAACAAAAAAAAGAAATAAAGAAAAAAAGAAAAGCAACAAACTTGTGTCACAGTGATGTACTGATAGTACAATCCATCACACAACCCCAGTTCTATGTGGAAACACCTAGAACACCACCAACAGCCAAAGATTTCCGAGCTGGTTACTTGGGGTCAGCATCATCTTCCACACACGGGCTGGGGAGGCCCGTCCACAGCTGGATGAGCAATCCCTCAGGAGCCAGACAGCACAGCTGGCTGGGATAATTAGCAGTTGTGAGTTAAGACCAAGAACTTGTTAGTGCAGAAACTGTTTTCTTCTTGGAAAGAAAGCCAAAGAGACCTGTGAATTTCATGTAGCCCTCCAGTCCCCTAACAAGGAAGGACTGAAAAATAAAAAAAACTTCTAACTCAACCTCACTTGTCTAAATTATCTTAAGCCCTATTCCTGTTGTGCTGAAAGGGGACTAGAACGTCCTATGTGTATTTTTTAGAGAGCTCAACAAGTCCTTTTTTCTTTAGTATCCTTTTATCTTAGATAACAATGACTCTGTAAGTGCACCCAGTGGTGAGAACCGTGGGATTTCACATACATCCAGACTCCTTCCTCTTCCACTCCCACCCATTTTCCCTACCACCCCTCAGAGTGACAATCTTTTGCAATTTGTCATATGAAAACCTGTCAAAACGAAAATTTATTCTCCATCACTATATAATCTCCACTGATTAATGATCAGGAATCCCTACCAATTTACACAAATGCAGACTTTTGAAAAATAGAAGAGCTTCTCAAACTAACAAAGACTCGATTGATTTGAATTGCACGTAATCTCTAATCATCTCAAGCTTTAGTTTTCCTGTCCAAAGGGAGACAGTGATGTTGTCCTGGAGAGCACAGCCACTGATCTTGCATGCCTTGTTCCCTTCCTGCATCTCACACATGGGGAAGGACCAGTGCTGTGCTTGCAGTGCAAAATCAAAAAGCAGGGCAATCCTGCTGTCACTAGAAAAAGAAAACCCTGACAGTACAAGTTCTGCAAAAAAAAGCTTTTTTTTTTTCTTGTATAGGTCACTAGTTTGAATTTTGTCCAAGTCAACACCGCACAAAGGTTGTTACTATCTGATGCCTAGTTTTGCGAGATCCTAAATGGTCTCAAGCTCTGACAGTTAACAGAATCTCACCAACTTTGCTCTCTAGAGGCTACTCCGACATGGCTGGAAAGGGTAAGTGATTGCACTTCACTGCTCTGAGCACAAACCCATAGAAAAGCACCCTCATTATGTCTGTCACCTTTATATCCAGCTCTCTAGAGAGAAGCTAAAGACCCAGTGGCTCCAGCAAGCAAATGACCTCATCATTCCTGCTGCAATTCCCCAGGGACCGAGGCAGCTCATTGACAAAACTTTGAGACTACCCCTATATCTGCTGCTCAGGTTACAATTTTCCCTTTGGTTGATCAAGACCTTTTCACAGCAGAGACAAGTAAATGCAATAAATACTAAGAAAGCAAAGAGTTAACAAGTAGCACCTTGTAAGTAAAAGGAAATAGGGCTAGCAGCCTTAATAACTGCAAAGAAAACATCAGTTTCTATTGTTTTACCCGAGAGCAGGAGTTTGTTAGACCAGAGGAAGGCAGAAGGCAAGAATCCTGTCTGATGGAGTTAAATTTAAGCTTCTGCTAAAATTTGTAACCTTTCTGCATATATGCCATCCAATGGAAGCAATATTCATACTGACATCTCTAACACTCCTAATACCTGAGAAGATTCACAATTTTTTACAGTGTTTGTTTATCCCAATGTTTAATTCTTGTCCATTGCTCCAGCCCCAGACTTGAAAATAAATATATACTGTTCTCACCTCCAAAGAGATTATATTCAGCCTTGCTCCACTTACAGGTTATAGCTTCAGCATCATAAAACCCCACATAACTAGAAGCGGGAACTGCCGAATAAGCAGCAACACTTGCATCTAGCTCTGGAAAGTCCCCAGATATGTGACTTACAATCTGTAACATTTTTATAGAACATGAGGCTGGTTTAGATCACTTTTATGAGATGTTTTAAAATTTAAAAGTTTTCATTTCCCCCTCCCTTGGAGTCCGGTTCTTAAGGAAAAGAGGCTTTATAAGTAGCAGGGAGTAAGAAAGTGTCCAGATTAAAAGTAAACAGAAAAAACCCTGTAGAATATTTCAACTCCTTCCTTCTATAAAAGAGGCTACTTATACAGAATACATTGCAGTGTGGTATGACGTAGCGTTTAATCATTCAAGATACCTTTATACACTACTGAATCCATGTAAAAACTATGTTATACAATACGACACCAGCATTAAAATTCATTGTAAGTTTACAGTTCAAATTAGAAACAACTTTAGAAAAAAAACTTTATTTAACAAATAGGTTTTAATTGGTAAGCAAGAATTTCTGGATAATTAGAATGTTTAACAAAAAAATTGAAGCCCTAACATTATAGATGTTTTAAGCTTTTTAATACCATGAAGTGCTGGACATTATTCCTGTCAAGCAGAAGAAATTTCTTACTTAGCAATTAAAAAAAAAACCCACCTACAAATGCAAAATACCTTCATCCTGATATTTAGAATGGTTTATCTCCTCCTCTTGCTTCAGTGTTTGAAATATTGAACGAAGTGACTAAGGTCATTTACGGGGGAAGGGAGTAGAAATACTGAAGAACTACTGTGCTTCAAATAAATATACTTTACAGTGCTTAATAAGAATAAAGTACCACTACTGAGATTTGAATTTGATCAGACCAGCTCTAAGCTATGCTGGTAGATTAAGATCTTTGACTTAATCATACATTTTCCTCAGAGGGTTTTACAATTTTTTAATAAATAGTTTACTGTTAATAACATGTAGTCTCTGTATCAGTTTAAGATATTTACTTTATCTTGAAGAATTAGTCTTTGTAGTTGAAAATTATGCTTTTATCTTATTAATTTCCTTGGGTTTAAAATCTTAACTACTTTGTTTTACAATGGTAGCATTCACCTTTATCATTTACACCTCTATCTTTTAAGAACAGTTCAGCAAGTGTAAAGTTAGTAAAAGTGTCTTGTTTTTAAACAGGGGAAATAGCACTTGCTATAATTGTTAAACAAAGCTGTAGTAACTTACCCTTATATTTATCTTTCAAACAAAGAACTTACGGACCATTTTTCATTAAGTTGCAGACAATTCTCAGAAGCTGTATTTCCAAATTAAATTGAATAGCTTAACCCATGTCATACATATCTAATCAAGCACAGTAGTTTTAAAGGACAGATTTTCCCAAGAAAAGAACACCAACTCAGCATTGGGAAAAAAACACAACACGCTATACGTAAATGCAATTACATTCTTTATACCAAAGAGAGGCAAATGACATTCACCCAAATGGAGTTTTGCAACGGTTTCAAGAGCAGGAATCTGGACCAACGTTTATACAACCAAACATATTGCTAGAAAAGCAGTCACATACTACAACACAAGCTATTGAAGAAAATGTTTCTGATTTAGAGAGATATTTTTAAGAAGAATAGAATTCAGTAAAACGGAAGTCAAATCTCTAATAAAAACACATAACATAACCACTGCTAAAACCCAAAACATACAAAAGTCCTGGCCTACTCAGGTAAGCAACAAGTACCTTGAAAAGAATGATCCAAGCCCAAATATTTGCAAGGCTGTCAAGCATCGCTCTCCACTCACATGGAAATTAGGTGGTAAAGAGCAGATATAGAACAGATGACAGTGACAACTGTACATAGAAATTCAAGACTTTTTCCAAACAAGTCTTCTCTGTCTCAGTTTCATGAATCCGTAAGTCAACCAAGGTAACACATTAGCCTGGCAAAGCTACCTCAAGCCAATCTCTATAGCTTTTGGCTCAAAAAAAGGATGTAGCCTTTCCCTTCTCAGTTCATATGGCCAGTAGAATCAAGAGAGAAAAGGGAGAGGACGACAGTGCTAAGTTTTAAGTCAAGTTTGGAATTTCATTTTTGCATGTAAAATCCCAGTAATACTTGCTCATTTCCCCACCCTCCATCATCCTTCCACTTGTGTCTCCTTTCCTCCGGAAAGCTTCAAAAGGACAGCTGCACAAACGTTAAGCTCAAAGACATGAAGCTCCTGTCAACATCACACAAGGTCATGACTTGCAGGCCTGCCCATCAGCTGGACAAATACCACACAGACTATCCTGCACGGTACTGTGCATGAGGCCTTCCATCTACCAAAATATATTTCATTCATTTTAAAGAATAGAAAGAAGTTTTAAGCACATAGGGCTGTAAATTCATTACCCAGAAGGCCCAATTAAATTTGCATTATTTATATTTCTTGAACAAAGATGAAATTTGCATGCTGCAGATTATGCACTACTTTAACAAAAGACAGTAATACAACTGTATATAGTCAGCACTCAGTCAGGTATCAGTGTATGCTGTCTGAAACATGACAGTCTACAGTTCTGAAAAGCCTTTAAGTGCTTAACTCTGCAAAGCCAGGATCTTCCATGGTGACTGCTGAGGGACCACATAAACACACAATCCTGGCGGTACCCAAAAAACCCCTTGGCTCCTTCAAACCAGACACAGAGCAAATGTTAGTGTTTGATTGGCTTCTTTCCACAATTACTGCCAGAGACCTATTGAAGTTGAAAAACTATAGTTATCTGTTTCTCCACGTTCATTCCCCAAGAACACAGGAGTTATACAGAACATAACTCAGCTTCCAATATCATATCTAAGACTAAACGTGTTGCACATAAAGCACTAATTCTAAATACAGCTTGCAGGTACTTACAACATGCCAGTTCACAGCATATAACAGCAGGATATTTTACATTCAAGGCTCTGCTAAGCTCAGGAGTACTTTATCAAACAATTCAGCATCCAAGACTCTCTAGCACTCCGAAACATTTGTAATCTGCCTCATATGTTGTTCCATGAAATAAGCAGCTCAGTATCCCCCCTACTGCTTTATGACAAGGTTAGCCTTTCCCTGGCTTGAATAATACATCAGCACTACGGAAATGCTTATTTCTCAAGCAACTTCCAACAAGTTAGAAATTTCATTCTCTTCAACCCAATCCATGACAAAATAGTAGTAAATCTTATTTATTATAAACACAGACTATTTCTCCAGCTACATTTCTGTTCTATAAAACAAAACTTTGTTTTGTTTATAGTTTAACTAACATCATTTAACATCAAATACCACAAGTCTTCTACCCCCTCCATTTAGTTCCATGACAATCTGTCACACAGTTCAAACACAGAATAGCTGCAAAAAATTTGATATAAACACACATCTTTGAAGTATCCTAGAAAAACCTTTGAAGTTTTGAATTAGAGCAACATCTAGCATATTTGCTTTTATTGATTCAAATAATATTGTCCAGTTATTCTGAAATTAAATAATTTAGCAAGATGATCAACCAAAAGGTTTAATTAACTAAAGATGTGCTGTCTGTACAAATCAGATGTTGCAGTCCACTTACTGCTTTAACAGAACACACTTTCCAGAATTAACTTTTCTTAAAGCAAGTGGAACTCTCCACTGTTCTACAGTGTTTTCACATGGTAGGGACGGGGAAAGTATAACAAGTAGTCCTTTAAGCAGCAGAACTAGTCAAGTATCATTTCCCACAGATTTGTGCCCTGACAGTAGCTGATTTTGGACTCCAACGCATGAACTGTCTCAGTAAATCCAGTGATTTCCATGGCCAAGAAGCATACAAGACTGCCCACCTGTTTAGAACCTCTGCTGTGGTAAAAGCAATGGAGCACTGCCTCCAGGTGTGGGGGCTCCTTCACATCAGGGAATGCTCATAGCATCTCCCCAAACCAGTCACCTCTTCTTTGATTTTGCCCTCTTGCCAAGTTCAGCTGAAATTAAACAAGACTAGAAACTACAAGGGAAGAGGAAATGCACATGCAAGCACAAACAAATTTCCTTTGGAAAAAAAAAAATCTAATGGTAAATATAGTAAAGAAAGATTTCTCTTGGCTACTAACTAGCATACAGCATAGCTTAATTATAAAGTAAAAACATCTACTATGTTGTGTATGCTCGAAGTTCTCATCAAAATTATCTTTAACTTCACATTTCTATAAATAAGAGTGCGTGTATATATTTAAACACAAATGTCTTTGATTATATGAGCATATAAAAGGCAAAACGAGGTATACTATTCCCCCTTTTGGTTATTCACAATTATTTCACCAGTGAAAAAAACATAAGCCTGAAAACACTTTGATTTACCTGTCATCTCATGCAAGAAAATATGCTAATAATAAAAAACAACACCGCACAAAAGAAACCTTTTTAAAGAAAGGAACTGAGATTGAATTACTTTGCCCAGGAATCACTACTCCATATTTTACTTCCTTCATAACTGGTAACATCCTATGTTATGAGACAAAAAAAAAAAAAAAAGAAAAAAGAAAAAAAAGTTCTGCATCAAGTGCATCATTCATGAAAATACGTAATTGTAGCTTCTAGTGAGGATACAGAGTTTTACATTGTGATTGACAGTACTTTCATCTAGCAGTCCCTTCACAGTTTTCATATTACTTTAAGATACGAAAGCTCTTACTAAAGGCCTACAAGAAATGTTAATAACATGGGTGTATGAGATTTTTCTAGTATGCTGGATGGGTGTTTCCCATAGGAAAACAGCTTTTTGGGACTGCAAAAGGTATAGTCCAGCCCCACAGCAACAGGACACTAGCCATGTCACCCCACAAAAATGTTTAGCATGCTCTCAAACTGGAAACAACATACAAAAATCACAATTCATCTTTGCAGATAAATAGTGGCAGGAAAGGAGACACAGAACACTATCACGCAGTCACAATGGCACAGCAAGCTCTCACAAAAAATATATCACCCAGGAGGCAGATTAAAAAGAACCTATAAAGTGTGATAAACAGGAAAATTGCAACAGTAGAAGAGAAAATGAAAGCAATACATTCACACAATCTTAATCACTGAATTTGGGCCTGTCCTCACCTCGCCAACGCCCCCCTCCCTCCCCTCCTCCCCACCCATCTGCATTTGCTTAGTCTTGTGGAATTCAAACTATTATCTTCTTTAAATATTTTTATAAACACTGTCCCAAAACTGGCACTCAATTAGATTGATCTTCGTTATTAAGATGACACATGGAATGCAAATTGCTAAAGCTGCCCTCTTTTGCACCATTAAGATTGGAGCAGAGACTGAGACCTGGGGGCTGATTATCAGGGTCTCAAGTCATTCTCCCTCACTTTCTCAGTCTAGCAGACATACTGCATGCAAAGTGGAACTCGTCCATGGGAAATACTGAAATCAAAATAAACCCTCTCGTAATCACTTACAAAGCTGGCATTTACCTTGCTCCTGGAAGAGCTGAGAGATATCTAAGCCTCATCAAAGAAGAGATTAAAAGATGTTTCTCCCGTGTCTCAGGAAAGTATCCCATGTGTTTCATTGACTACTGTCTGATGGATTATTGCTGTCATAATCATACCTTGTCTTTTGTGAACAGTGGAAAAGGCGAGATTTTCATTTATCCTCATTAAAATAATAAAAATCCAAGTATAAACAGTTTTATCCAACCGGGAAGCGTTTACATTCTGATGTTTTCAGTTCATCTCAGTAGATACTTCACACTTCTCCATCCCTCAACTACAGCTGCAAATAACCCTTCCCTTTTCAACTGCACAAAAAAAAGAATAAATTAACTCCCATGATTTATATATATTAGCAACTAACTTGAAATGATGTGAGGAGGTATCACACTGTAAGAAGTGAACCAGCTGGGGCTGATGACCAAGTGC
>Ga0181612_171759_pt1 | contig 25700 bp, 10 predicted proteins | sample HoacroProtozoa21_FD_119630 | JGI IMG/M metagenome (GOLD analysis project Ga0181612, IMG submission 119630) | Hoatzin crop microbial communities from Cojedes, Venezuel. Combined Assembly of Gp0051906, Gp0051904, Gp0051908
CCCCTTTTTTTTTTTGTTGTTGTTCATTGCTATGGTTAGCAGACTCTATCACTCTGGTTATGCTATGGTTAGCAGACTCTATCACTCTGGTTACATTATGAATATAAAAGTCACTGAAGCAGAGCATTTTAAAATCGAAATACAATGTTTGTCTCTTGAAAATTCTGACTTAAGGTTGGGGTGCTGGTAACGCTATTTCCAGTTGGCACCTTATCAACTCCAAAGATTGTGTTGTATAAACAGTTGTATCTGGTGTGTATTTTAAATACTGCGTTGTGTGGACATTTAGTTTCTTTTAAAAGAAATTCCTGTAATGTTCTTTGTCTTTTGTGAAGGTTAAGTGGAGTTGAGGACTGCCTGTCTATCGCCCCTGGGTACATGGTCTTACTGTAAAACTAAGATTTTATGACAAATTAACAGATAGATTTAAATATGTTTAAAAAAAAGACCCAAACTTTGAAGCCAAGCTTGTATATGTTTGACGGTTTCCTTGTTTTCAGATATTTTCCAGAAGATGCCACTGCGGAGATGCTAGATGAATGGAGGCCTTTAATGTGTCCTTTTGATGTTACTATGCAAAAGGCTATTACCTACTTTGAACTATTTCTACCTACTACCCTGCCTCCGGAACTTCACCAGAAAGGTTTCAAGTAAGTATAATTGAATGTCTGTTGGTATAGTATTCTGTTGCATATGCAGGAGATTATCTTTTACAGGGTGACTTGAAGTCAACCAGCAAAACAAATGGTGGCTTTTAACAGCATTGTTGGAAGGTGTTCAAGACGGATATTCTGTCAGCATTCTTCTTTTGTAAAAGTAACCTTGGGGGAATCTTAGTACCTATTCCCTAGTGAGTTCTGCCTTCTCTGGAGTAAAGCATGCGGTATAGAACAAAGCAAACTAAATTGAATTAAATGCACTTCTGAAGGAGTAGTCTCACAGGTAAAAATCATTAACCATAGAATAGTGTTCTAGTCCTGCCTTCTCTTTAATTTGATGTAGCTTCTGATGAGTCCTTCAGGTAGGTTAAAGTACAGCTGTTACTACAGGTGTCGGATTGTGAGACAGAGGTCTTCACTGTCAAGATGCATAAATGTGAGATTGTTGGAAGACTGCTGTAGGAAATGAGTTTGAATATTAAAGGAGAAACATTTGTAGGACAGGACAGTATTTGAATCATCTTTGACTTCTATTAACTAGCTATTAACTTCAAAATATAAGCCAGCAGTGTTTAGTGCATGTAGAGATTACTTAGGCTGGTTAGATTAAAAGTATATTTGTGCTATAGGGTTAGTGAAAACTTCAAGGAAGGGAGTGGGTATAGTTTATAACGGTGAATTTAAGGTAAGGGACTGGTGTGGAGGATTTGCATCCTTGGCTTCAGGTGAATTCAAAATAAGTGCTAATGACATTTGTAACCATTGGTCAGTAGGAACAAATTTTAGATTTTAAGGTAGAGGGAAATGAAGTGTGATTTATTTTCATCTGGTTTACATGTGTTGGGGTGGCAATATGTAATAAAATGGCGAAGCTGAAGCAGGTAAGGAAACTCCTGGTGAAACGCTTGTGTGAAAGGGGGTGATCAGAAAACAATAAGAGGAGGAGATGTAAAAAGAAGCAAGGACCGAAGCTGAGTATCAGATTTAGGGATAAGGGGGAGGCTGTGGGAAGCAAAATGATACAAGCATGTCCATGTTGGTCCCTGTTCTTGTTGATGAGTTGAGGGGCGGGTGAGTTCCTGTGACCACCTGGCAAAGTGGGGGATAAATATCCAGTCAGGGAGCTGCTTTCACAACATTAAAATTATTTTCATTCTCTACTCTTGCAGGCTTTGGTTTGATGAATTTATAGGCCTTTGGGTGTCAGTTCAAAATCTTCCCCAATGGGAAGGGGTAAGTATTTACTTTTCACCTACACTAGAAGAAATCCATTTAAATATTCCTACAACATGCTTGCAAGGCATTGAAGTCAAACAGTGAAATAATGGAATTTTTTTTTTCTTCCTTCTGCTTTAACTGGTATGAGAAAGCAGAGACTGTAATTTCATGATTGTTAGCAGGCAATTACTGGCTGAATAACTGAGACTGCACTTATGCTTGATGAACATTGTTTAATGGCTAGCTCAGGCCGCTTTTCTTTCTAGCCTTGGGCATGCTGGCATTTTCCAGACTGCTTACAATGCTTACAGTGATGCAAAGAGCTATTGTGATTTCTATAAACTATATTTCCATAAAGTCCCATCTTTTATATCTTAATACATCTTTCATGATCCCCAATTCTGAGTAGTAATGCTTTGCCTTAAATGCAATGAGTTGTTGTCATCTTTATTTTAGGTACAGTAAAGAACCTGTACTCCCCTTGGCCAAGAATACCATTGGGCTATATCTTTCAAGGGAAATAGTCTACCATGTACCTGCGTGCCTTTTTTGTGTGTCTCATATGACTAGATACAAACTTGGGAAATAAAATCTTATTCTTGCGACAACACCATCAGCAGCTTAGGTGCTATTGTTGTCAGCTGACCTGTGCCTTAACTTTACTGCAGTGAAACTTGGCGTATTACCAGATTTTTTCCATACTCGGTATGAACATAAGCTCATTGACCATCTGGCTTCTTTTACTAATCTCCTGCCTATATACACAAGGAGGACTTCTCAGTGTCTTTGGAGAAAGGTGATTTTCAGAACACTGTTGAATGCTACCTTTGTAGCAGATGCCATTTCTGGCACTTTGTTTGTGAAAAGGCTTGTGTGTGCTTCTTTCTGGTTTGAGTTACGTTTCATCAGAAATAAAGGAAGACAGTCTTTGTTCCAGCAGTTGGCAATTGTCCAGATTTGAACAGAGGTGATTGCCAAAGCTTTATTTGAGATTGTCTGTAGACACTTCCACATCTTTCTGATGGCTATCCAAAAAATCATGATTCTGTCTACTTTCTGACAGAAAGATGACAGCTTGCACTTTATTATCATGATTTGGTTTGTTTCTGTCAAATGGTCTAACAAAAAATCATTAACACTCATAAGTTATCTATGATATTTTTTGCCCTCTTCCACTATATTATGACAGTTTGCTTGGAAGGCACGAACATTTTTTTTTCCCCCCAAAGCTTTCTCTTCTTGTTTCCTTTGCTGTTTTGTCCTCTTCATAAGGGCAGTCATATTCATGTCATCAAGCTTGGATGCAGATAATTAGACATATGGGTTCTGACTATGCAGTCCAATTTAAGCCTCTGTACACTTCAAGCTTTTCCTCAGCTTGCTTTGTCAGGATTCAGACTTGCTGTTTGAAGGTGAGCTATAGAATCAATTGGCTTTGTGCGTGGGAAGGGTTTTTTTCAATGGGCATTTCCTAGTAGCAAACAAAAAAAGTAAATAATTTAAGAAAATGTAACACTTGTCTTCAGGCTGTGTCAGATGTGACTGTCCTGAATTGAATTTTTGAGTTTTCCAAAGCTATCATGTCCTTCAGACAGGGAGGTGAACTGTACTTTCTTGAATATCTGTCTCTGAATTAGGCAAGATTATATAAGGTGTTTCCTTTTGGCTTCGCTATAGCTTCAAGATACTGATAAAAGCATTAAGGCTCTTGGAGACCTGATGGGCATTTTCCTATTTGGGCAAGCTCATAAAAGGAGTGTTGGTGGATTATGTGCTTTCTAACGATCAGGGTATGAGAGTAAGACTTCATCTCCTTTTTTGTTTAGTCCTGATACTCTCTTTCCTGAGGACGTCTTTAGGTTCCCTTCCGGATTCATGAGACTGTCTTTTGGCAATGGAATACGTAATTCTTCCTAGTCACATACTGCCATCCCATCTGACGGCTAATGCCTGTGACCTTTACAAGCCACAGATGTGTATAAACCAAAGCTTACAAATGTGACAGCCATCAGCACAGGGAAGTGCACTTTAAGTAGGATGGATCCTGCAAAAGCTAAATAGTCCTTCAAGGTGTGTTGGTTGAATTTGCTTCCATGTCTATATATAGATGCTGGTTTAGTCCAGTATCCACATTCAGCTGAATGAGAGTGCTGTACTGGTGAGGAAGCACTGTAAGATGAATTGACAATCGTAAGCACTTGTTAAGCTGCTCCAGCTCAGACTTACTGTGGAATGTGTGCATGGCGTATCACTTCTGATCAAAGTTATCAAGAACAGGATGATGTATTGGCAGCCAAAGTGGATAGCTCAGGGCCCTTTCCCTTGCCAGAAGGTGGTTTGATTTTGGATACATGTTCATTCTCTTCCCAAACCTCCTATCTTCTACAGAGCCTGTCTCTCTCATTCTTGCGTGTAAGAGGATTCCTGATGTGTTTGTTGGTAGGACCTCATTCTTCAGAATGTTCCTTAGGACATTTTCCAGTAACCAATCCAAATAGTCCTTTGTGCAAAGGCTGTGAAAGTAGGTAGCAGGTTTCTGCTAGAGAAGTCAATGAAATTGCCAGCCTAGAGCCTGTTATGAGTTTTTTGCTTTGCTTAAGCTGTGTTGTGGGTTTGCTGGGAAATCTTGCTTCTAACTGTCACCTAGAGTTTGTTCCAAACCTTTGCTGCAGAGATGAACAGTCTGCTACACTCAGTTGATAAAATGGTGGTAGTGTTTGAAGGAGTCTGAAGCTTAGTACAGGTGTTTTCTGGTCTCTGGAAGCTGTTCAAAAGGGGAAAAGCTCAAGGCTGCACAAAAGGGGAAAAGATATATCTTAGCAAAAGCTAAAGTCTTTGACAACATATAGCTCAAGTTTGTCTGTTATTCATCTACTGTGCTTCAGACTTGTTCAGACAATAAATGGTTGAGAATTGAAATGAAAAGCAGAATGCATTCACTACCATGTTAATTCACAGAGCATGGCGAAAGGAAGAGTATGACTAGACCTTCTGAAAGTACTATTAGTACATCTTTATATATATATTTTTTATTAAAGGAAGAAATAGGGGGGTGTATTCTGACAGGCTGCCTCTCCCAGAACTTAAATCACAATTACCTGCTTTGTAAATGTTCAGATGAGTAATGAGTTGGACTCCTGAAGGTAGGTATTCAGATGCATTATGAAATATGGTATTGATGGCTTCTGAGAGAGTGAAATCTCCCTTTACAAGTGCTTTGGTGCCATGGGTAGCTCTTATCTTGCATCTGTAAGGTAGATTGAGGGGTTTGTGCATTTTTTATTGTAAGTGTATTCTGATGAGTATTTCCTTCTTTTATGGTTGTTTTTAGCATCTAGTAAATCTTTTTGCTCGCTTGGCTACTGACAACATTGGGTATATAGACTGGGATCCCTATGTACCGAAGGTAATATTTCTCATTTTATAATTTTTTTTTTTTTTTTTTTTTTTTACTTTGAGAGAAGTCTTCAGTATTACTATGGTAAGAATAATTCATGTTCCCTTTATGGGTCTTATACTGCAGTGGCCCAGTTTTTCAAATCAGGTGCATTCATTTGAAGACCTAAGCTTAACTGTAAAAATTTGAGCCATCATTTTGTAACAGATAGCATTGGAAGTTGTTACTGCTATCACCTGACTAAAAACCAAACCAAAGCAACAATGTACATTACTATAGAAGTGCTGTCTGATTGTATAACTAATCCCATGTTCTTGTGGAAATGCCCTTGAATGATATTCTTTTGATAAATAGTATGAACTTGGATCTTGATTTTTTTAAAAGATGTTAATAGCAGTTATGTTGTTTAAAAAGACTGAAAACCCAAAACACCTTTTGATTAGAAAATTAATTTGTGCCAGTTTTAGTAATTTATTAATTTATCCCAATTATTTTTTAATATTTTTTTTTTTTCAGATTTTTACCAGAATTTTGAGGAGTTTAAATCTTCCTGTGGGAAGCAATCAAGTTGTTGTTCCAAGATTCTTAACAAATGCTTATGATGTAGGACATGCGGTAATGTGGATCACAGCCATGATGGTTAGTAACTTTTTCATAAAGTGAGACAAAAACTAATGCAAAGCTTTAAGCAGGTATATATTTTAAATTAACGTTTGTTCTGTTTGGCTCACTGCAGAAGCGTGTTTTCAAGTTATCTTTTGCCCAAGGTTTGTTTTAAAGTGCATTGTTTCACTGCCAATTTGGAGTGTGGATGGAAAGGTTTATTTCACAGCCACTGTCTGTGGCACTCTGGAATGAACACCCAGCTACAGCTGCCACTGTTGATACACACTTGGGACCTACTAAACAATGGAATCACTCTTTTAGGGTGAACATCATCAGATGGACAGAACTTGCAATTTGGTGCTGAGAGTGGGGATGGGAGGGAATGTGCAGATGTGATTTGATGGTTTGAGGTGTTGCTGTGGTGAGACTGCTCACTTGTACCTCGTACTAGTGTGCTACCTGTTCATTTTAACTTACTCCATGTAATAGAATTCTGTGTTTTATTTTTTTACAGGGTGGACCAAGTAAACTAGTGCAGAAGCATTTGTCTGGATTGTTCAATAGCATTGCCTCTTTTTACCATCCTTCTAATAATGGGCGCTGGCTGGTGAGTTTTTTGCATGTCAAGACAATAACTTTGGCTGTAATTTTGGCAGTCAAACCTGTCAAATCAAACGTGTTGATAGATGTACTCTGTGTTCCAGCAGCCAGATTGTCTGATGGTTGTATAATATTTTGAGGCTTTAATTTTCAAGATACGTGATTGTACTGTCATTCAAAGCATACTTTTATTCTGATGTCAGGAGCATAGCTAATAGGAGTATTCTTCAAACATCTAGCCCAAGTGCAGTTTAGAAGTTCAAAACTAAACATCTAATTCATATATAGCTAGGAAAAGGAAGTCAGCGCTTTAAAGGAGAGTGATCTACAGCATCAGTATTATTTATGTGACAGCTTTTGTATTACTGACTTACTGTCTCTAATGTAGCAAAATCTAGCTTTGGTTAACCAAAGCAAAAAAAGATTTTTAATGCATATCTAGTTTGATGAAGCATAACTTTTTGATGGTGTAGCTAGTGAAGTCGTCTTCTGGAGAATGTGATGGCTGGTAGAAAGTACAGATTGAAATAGCAAGGCTGGTCAAAGCAGTGCCAGAAGAGCTGACTTGTTCTATAATAGGATATTTGCTTACACGTGAATGTTCACAGAATGCTCTTGAATATGTCCAGATTACTAGTAAGTAATTGATTGTTGACTGTATCCCTTGTATGTGTTTTTCATGGTTTTTTAAATCATAAGGCATAGTGCTGGCAGCATAATTACTGGTATTTTTGGGAACTGAAGTTTAATGACAAGTTGTGAACATTGTGTTTTAGAGCTCTTCTGAGTTTTATTGCAGTTGTGTAGTTTCAAGATATTGACTTAATTGTCTGTTGTACTCTTAGCAGCTCAGATTCTGCTTCTGCCAAGTAACTGAATAGCATTTCTTGTTTATTTAACAGAACAAATTGATGAAACTACTTCAAAGGTTACCCAGTGGTGTTGTCAGAAGGCTGCATCGTGAGCGCTACAAGAAAATGACTTGGTTAACTCCTGTGCCTGATAGTCATAAACTTACTGATCAGGATGTTACAGACTTTGTAGAATGCATTATTCAACCTGTTCTTCTGGCTATGTTTAGTAAAACTGGAAGCCTGGAGGCTGCCCAAGCCCTGCAGAACCTTGCACTGATGCGTCCTGAATTAGTAATTCCACCTGTACTTGAGAAGTAAGTTCTGCAGAAACATTACAACTTCCCTGTTCCCTTCCCAACAAATAAATATGCAAAGCAGTCATATTAAATGATAAGCAGTTTCCTTGCTGCGAATGAATGCTTGCAGTGTGAGGAGCTGCTAATACATGCCCCTGAGCAATCACCGGAGTCAGGACAGGGAGTGAAGGAGGACTTTGGGTTTTTGGGGTTTTTTTGGGTTTTTTTGTTTGTTTGGTTTTTTTTGTTTGTTTGTTTGGTTTTTTTTGTTTTTTGTTTTTTTTTTTTTTTTTTTTTTTTTTTTTTTTTTTTTAAACACTTGGCAAAATGAATAGTTCTGGGAGCTGTTCATAGCTTGTGCAATAGAAGGTAGTCTTCAAGTGGTTTGCATTTCTGTTAGCCTTTTGTGTCAGGTAGTGGTGGATCAGTTGAAAAAGCAACTTTGTACCCTTTATTCATGAGCCACCTTGTACTCACTAGCTTTCAGTTGGGCGAAATATAAATGATATTGTGTGTTTGTATAGTAATGAGCATAAGTTTTATATTTCTGTTTTGTGTCAGAGTATGTTAGTTACAGATTGTTTAAAATTACTGTGATTGCTTCTGACTTCATAAGCAAATCACTAAAGCACTTGCCCATGTAAAATACATGGTTTGTACTATTACTAATGCCTTGGTGCCTGAAATTCCAGAAGAAAAATGGAACTCCCTCCTGCCCCAATGAAAAGCATTCTTCCTAGTTCCTATCCATGTTCCCCTGCCTATGCAGTCTTCTGTGCTTCAACAACTTGTGTTGTAAAAACTGTGGAGAAATGAGTTTGTCTTGAAGAGCACTTTCCGAGTTCCATACCACACTGACTCAAATGTTCATAAAAACTTGATAAATCTGATCTTATATGAAAACATTTCAAGCCTAACAGTTCTAAGGAGGACAGCAATGGATACCCATATTGGCTATGAAGACTTTTTCTGTTTTGAGAGCAGACTGAATGTCTGCTCACTAGTTCAAACTATCACTGGTATGTTTGCCTTGACTGCAGTTCTGAATTCATTTTGTTGAATAGATGTAGGTCCTTTGTGCTCTGGATGCCGTAGGGCAGGGGTAGCACTGTGACTCCTGTTTGAACTGTAGGTTGTTGGTGACAGTGGGAAGTGTTTTGCAGTTTGCTAGAAGGTACTCAGTGTAAAAGAAGGTTTAAAAATCACAGTAACTTAATAGGTTTTTGTGAAAGATATGGACTTTAATGTAACATTAAGTAATATATCCCTTATCTATTTAGAGGTAGTCAAGGCACGTTTTCATGCTTGCCATAAGAATCTTACACTTTAAAGTACACAGCTTGCGTTAGCTTAAAGTTCAAACACAAAAATCATCATAGCTTTGAATCTAGGAGCCAATGCAGTTATTAATTCCTGTGCTGCAACTGCAAACAAATGATTTAATCCTGAATTTGTTGTGAATAGGACTGATCAAATGAAAGGAAAGTTCTCTAACAGAGCAATGTCAAGTCCATTGGAAAAAGATTAGAAAAAAAATTTGGAACCATGCATTAGCTTGAATTTTTCTTGCAGAAATTTTGTACCTTTTCTGTAGAACATAATATGTGCAATCCACTTTTATTTTCTTTGAAGACTTTAGTAACATTATTGTTCCTAATATGACTGCTCTTAAACTTCATAGAACATATCCTGCACTTGAGACATTGACAGAACCTCATCAGCTCACAGCTACTTTAAGCTGTGTAATTGGAGTAGCTCGTAGTCTGGTGTCTGGAGGGAAGTGGTTTCCTGAAGGTCCAACACACATGCTACCCCTACTGATGAGAGCGCTGCCTGGCGTGGATCCAAATGACTTCAGCAAATGTATGGTGAGTGTATAAAGCTTACCCTTTTTTAGAAGATAACTGGCCAGCTAGTTCACTCTGAAGCTTTTTATTATTATTCCTATGAAAGCAAGTAACTCATGTTTCCAGAAATTCTTAATCTGATTTTGTCCCTGTACAGTAAAAAGTTAATATTACAAGCCTTCAACTTTTCAACAAAGCCTTTCAACTTTTAATGCTTTTGGCTTGTTGGACAATGCCAAGTGAATCTTTAACAGCAGATTGTGATAAACATTGTACTGATTTTTTGGGCAGCTCTGAAAAACAAGATAAAATAGATGTAAAGCCACTAGCAAATACTGCTAGTCTTTCAAGATCAATAGGAAGACCTTTATCACAATGTTTTCATTAAATTAGGTCCTAAAGGCCAGCATCTTCATGAATTCTTATTAATTGACTATTCAAATAATGTAAACATTATAGGTTTTTTGTAACTTTAAAGTTCAGCACAAAACAAGTGTTACTTTACTCAGAAATTTGAGGGGGGTTTGCACAGTGCTGACTGGTAAGTTTTATATATGAAATCAGAAATAACTGTTGAAGTTTAGGGGTGGAAGAGTTAGGGTCTGGAATTTTATTTTTTGTATAATTTGCTTTACCTTCCATACCTTAATTGCAAAAGCTTTTTAATGTGTAGAATACAGTAACACTTATTAAAGAGCTGTTTGCAACTCTCAACAGATTACATTCCAGTTCATTGCAACATTTTCTACTTTGGTGCCTTTAGTAGATTGTTCATCTGTATTGCAAGAAAGAGATGATCTTTCAGAGGTAAGAGTGCTGTGCAGTTATAAAAACAAAGCTATAACCTAGTTTTCAATTTAATTTCTAGCAATGCAGTAATCTCTTCAGAACTATAACAGGCTTGCTACTCTCTTTGTATACATAAAACTGTGTTAAGCAAAAATGCAACAGTAAAACAAAGATGTGGATCAGGTTTGCTTCTGGTCAGTGTGGTGGAGCTGACACCAACATGTAAATTGGCCATATATTCTTTGTATTGCTGCTTAGTGATAGGTTGTTGTAGAGATAATGTTAAATTCACACACTTTAATATTTTTATGTCAAAACTGAGCTGCACAAGGCCCTATGTAGTGTAATTTGCTTCTGAGCTTGCCCTGCTTTGAATAGGAGGTTGGACTACATGCTCTTCAGAGGTCCTTTGCCATCTAAATTTTTCTGAGTCTAATAAAATGGCAGCATTGTTACCATTAGAATTTTAAAATTTCCTGTCACCATAAAACATCTAAGGTAACAATAAAGGAAAACAACAAAAAAGTGGATGACTACAGTGTTGCTGCAAGATATATACACATTGTTTTTAGTGCAAAACTAGTCTAGCTTAGAATGAGGTAAAATAACTAATTGATTGTCTGGGAGACTCTGGAAGGAATTTAGTCTCCTGTTGAAAACTTCATATGTGTTTAAAAAAAAAACAAACCCAAAAAGCCTTCAACTGTTAGCAGTTATTTTTCAAAAATCTAGCACACTTTTTAACTTTTCAGGGCTGTTTTCCTCCTATGGGAAAAAGCTTCAAAACACTTGCACCTCTTAAAAGTTTTCCTGCAGTCATGCTTTTCTTTTCTGATTAAGACTCTATTGCTTTCTCTTCAGATGCTTGTTAATCTGTTCCAATCAAGAGACAGTAACATCATCAGACAGTGTGCTTCATCTCCCTCTTCGGTGTCTTATCTTCTGCTGCCCCGTTCTTACTAGACATGGTCACCCCACCTATTTGCTGCTTTGGAGTGCTGTTCGCATTCATCTCTAGTTTTAGAGCTCCTTGCACTCCATTTTGCCAGCGTTGTTCTAATACCTTGTCCTTTTCCACATAGCAAAAAATACAGGAGAGAATGGGAAGTAAATTTCTCTGCTTATCACTAGACTTTTGATTCCTGCGTTTGATACAGCAGTTTAAGCACAGCTAGTGAAGCTCTATCTGGTGTATTACAGATGAGGCAGCAGTGTCTGCTGTGTTAGTTGCAACTGACGTGTAAAATGTCTCATCTGGTGCTAGAAATCTCTTCCTATAGCTCTGAGAACAGCTAGTAGCTACAGATTGCACAGACTCTGAATGCTCAGCTGCTGGAAGAAGGTTAACTTCATTGCCCCAGAGCTGCAGCACTCGACAACTAACAGAGGAGTTTGTATGCTGAATATTTAATATCAATATGTCAGCAGAGCCAAGTCTGCTACCATAGCTGGCACTTGCTGACCTCTTGCTGGAAAGGAGGATCACTAGTAAGGCCAAAGGTTGTATCCATGGAGGCAAACCCGATTTCAACCCTGAGAGGTTACTTGGCTAAACAGCGAGGCCAGGAAACTTGATAGGACAGTGTAAAGGAAATGTAATAATTGTTTCATGTAGTGTACTTGAGACTATACAAACTTTGAGAAATGCACTGTAGTATATATAACTTAAGAATTGGAAGTGTTTTTGAAGGAGTAAATACAGGAAATAAACTTGATATTATGTTTCCTTAAGAAAAGCCAACCTATTGTGCTTCTTTTGCATTGGAAAACTGTAGGTGGAAAGAGAATTGTGCTCTGCAAGTGCTGAATTTGAGGATTTTGTACTGCAGTTTATGGACAGGTAAGTAAGCTAAGGGGTAGGTGGAAGCTTGGCGTGGAGAACTTAATAAAACTTTCAAGTTCCGCTTACTAACATTGTACTTACTGTATTTGTGTAGATGTTTTGGACTTATAGAAAGCAGCACACTAGAACAAACTAGAGAGGAGACCGAAACTGAGAAAATGACTCATCTAGAGAGTCTAGTGGAATTAGGTCTCTCTTCTACTTTCAGCACAATCCTTACCCAGTGTTCAAAGGAGATCTTTAAGGTACGTAGAACATGGGCTTTCCATCTAATTTTAAGAGGCTTAATTTTCTGTTGTGAATGACTGGTGCATTCAGATTCTTCGCTCCTTCATTGTCCCATTGTGAACTCCCATGTTTAACCAAAGAAAGGGCTGGGGGTACGGGGAGGAGGAAGTTTAGCACTTCATTTGTTTTATGATTTTATATACATCAGTACAGAGCTCTTGATACTCCCTTCCCCATTGATGATAAACATTAGGAGCAATCATTCTAACAGCTTATTTTATCACTTTATCATTTTAGGCTGTGATTTTTGTCTCTTGATCGTAATGCTAACCTACCCAATCCTCTGTGTTTTTTTTTTCTCTCCCTACCACTTCCTCAGCTGGACAAAAGAAGCTGTTCAAGGAGCCATGTGGCTAATGGGATCAGAAAAATTATCTGGGTTAAAATAACTCCCGAGGGAGGGGGGGTGGAGAGTCCAGGTTGTTACACAGTCAGATTCTTTCCTTGCAGGTTGGGTTGACACATTTTAATCTGTTTATATTATGTTATACGTATATTTGGAGATGCTAGGTTTTGTACATTTTGAACCATTGCACTCGGCACTTGGGTATGATTTTGGTTAATTTGAGTCCTAAATTCATTCTCGGTTGTCAGTAAGTATTTAATTTGTATTTTGCCCGGTTGTTCACTATTAATCACATGCAATCTACACTATATATTGTTCAGCTTGCCTTGGAAGGTATTGGATGGTAATAAGCTTCTTTAAAATATGCTGTCCACTTGCGTAGTTGATAGTTAATTCCATATTTATTTGTTATTTAAGGGATGTTCTGACTTTACATCAACTTCACATGTGAAAAAGCGTAGTTTTTCTTTGAGGACTGCAACTAACTCAAGGAAAACTTTTTTCTGTGTAGTTTCTCAGAAGCACTCCAAGCTTACATTAGTCAACAAGATGTATCTGACATATTTTCTCCTCCAAGCAAATATTCTACATGTGTCTCCAATTTCCAGCTGAAGGCAGTGTCCCATTATGTCACCAGTTAAAGCACTCAATGTGTTTTGTTTATAAACTCTTGGGGGTGAGGAAATACAGACCTTCCTGTAATTGAATTATTCTAATGATAGTGCTTGCTCTTGTGTGTTTTCCAGTTACAGTGTGTTACTGTAACTGAATGTTGCAATAAATAAGAAAAAAAAGTGAAAACCTGCAAACTGAAACTATGTTGACAAGCCTTTTGTTGTTTCTGCTCCTGTAGCAGCCTTTATTCTTCTGTTCAAGGCTGTAGTTGTACAATTAGACATAGCTGTTGCATAGAGTGCAAGTGATGTCTACTGATAACATTTAGGATTTTTTTCCTGAGCAGTTACTATTGGCATAAGTTTTTAATCTTTCTATTCTATAGTATTATCAGCTTTAATTGCGGTGGTAGTTACACTTTACTCAGCTTTAGGCATTCTACAGAACTGTTTCTCTGTCTCTCTATTCTGATTTTTTTTTTTAGTGTGATCATGGTTGCAGTCTTATGTTTTAAAATAATACAATATTATGTGCAGGTGCTGCCTTCTGTGTGACATCAAACATTTTGTGATACCTAATTTTCTTTTTTTAAACAAGTAACCTCCATCTTTTTGTACTAATTTTTAGGTTGCCTTGGAGAAAGTTTTCAACTTTGCTGTTTCAAATATATTTGAGACAAGAGTTGCTGGTCGAATGGTTGCCGATATGTGCCGCGCTGCAGTAAAAGTGAGAGAAAATGCTCTGACTTCTTTTGCTTTTTAGTTTAAAAAAGAAAAAAGCCAATACTACTACTTTTTCTTACGTAAAATCTTTAATTTTTCATGTAAATACAGATGATTCTTAATATTATGTCTTCTAAAATTGGATGATTGCATATAGCAATATGTCAAGAGGTTAATTCACAAATTTTTTCTTGCATTTATGTTAAATTTAGGTTTTATTGAGTGTTTAAAAATGGTGAAGTCAGGCTGGCTCTAGATTGAGTTGGGAGTTCAGATACCGTCTAGTCTTCTCTTTTTCAATAATGTTGTTAGAGATTTTTATCAATGTGTGCACTGAGTTCCATAAGGCATCTTTTTTTTTTAAATGGGCTATTTATGATGCTGTTTCCAGTGCCGTCCTGAGGAATCCTTGAAGCTGTTTGTACCACATTGCTGCAATGTTATAACTCACCTCACAGTCAGTAAGTTTATAAGACTTCTAGCGTTGTTTGCTTTGTTTAGGATGGACTTTTGTTAAACATAAAAATAATATTTCAAGCTTCTGTGTGTTTTCCACAACTTCGTTTCAGTGATGGAAATTTAATTCTGTCCATTATTTCGTGTAAAAAACGAAACCAACAACTATTTACGTGTAATTTCCAGATGGAAATCTATCAAGCTACAGGAGCATGCTTCTTTAAAAAAGTGATAGTTTAAAATGTCTCCAGACATTCCTCAATTTCTTGGAAAGCATTCAAGATATTTAACTGGCTAAAGTAACTTCCAGTTGGACGTGGGTGCAGTATGCATTATAAGGTTGCAATAGAGGGGTTGAGAGTAAACTTTTGGGATGCAAGCATCTGGTTTATGATTTAGCTTGTTTGGAAAACTTGCCTGCAGTATCGTTACAGCAGTGCTTATCACTTGTTCCTCTAGATGATGATGTATTACGTGATGAAGAGCTAGATAAGGAGCTGCTTTGGAATCTTCAGCTTTTGTCAGAGGTATTGCAAAGAATGTTCTTCCTATGCATGTAAATTGTTGAATCCTGTTTAATGCCACTGAAACAGGAAGAAAATAAACTTCTGCTATTAAGACACAGTAAAAGTTGTATGAGTGACACTGCATAACTTCTTTTCTAACTTTAAATGGGACAAAAGCGGCTGCTGTTTGAACAAAATAAACATGCAGTATGTATGTGGAAAAAAATTAAAGCATTTAGTACAGTTATTGAAGTATAGAGAAAGAAGGGGAATCAATGCAGAGAAAAACAAGATGCTTTTGGTAAAGATAAATTTGTTTTAGATGGATTTCAGAATGTGTACGAGTATTGCTGGAAAATTTTGAATGGAGTCGAGAAGCAATGTGTATCAGAGTTCTTTACTTAAACTTTTCCTACAACAGTGGAAGTTCATGTGTAGGTTCAGCATTTAATTTTAATTCAATGTGACATACAGAATGGAACTTGATACAAGATCGGTTGAGCAGTGTGATCCTCTCTTTCGTCCTCTAGAAGAAAATTGATTATGTTTATCTTTGAAACGTTTGTCTTTCCTATCAGATCACTCGAGTGGATGGAAAGAAGTTGCTACCATACAGGGAGCAGCTTGGGAAGATACTGCAGCGAACTCTACATTTAACCTGTAAGCAGGGTTACATTCTGTCTTGTAACCTACTGCACCATCTTCTTCGTTCTGCTACACTTATCTACCCCACAGAGTACTGCAGTGTGCCAGGTGGCTTTGACAAGCCTCTTTCTGAATACTTTCCTATCAAGGCAAGGATTTTCATTTATTTAGGATTAGAGGACTTGACTTGCTTTTTTAAAAAAAACAATCATACACTTTATTTGTTTTTATTTGGAGATTTCTGAACATATGTAGCAGCAGTGGGAAGTGTAATTGAAAGATGATTTGGGCTTTGAAATGTGTAGCAAGTTAGAAGTTAATTATATTGATAGCAAAAAATGAATACTGGCTGTTGTTTTGAGTAGTTTTATAGCATATCATATCAGTGTTTTACAATGTGTGTTTTACAATGATTGCATAGCTACAATAAGATAATGCAAAACAAGAGTGCCTGCTCATGTTTCTTAGTCTTGTAATATATGATGCATTTAATTGACACCCAGCTATCATGAAGTACAGTGGTATAAATAGTTAAGCTTGGAGTTTAGCAGGAGAATTTTTCTGTTCACTTAAATACCCAATCAGAGGAAGCAATTGTTGCACTGCGACAAAATTAGTCTTTCATCTGCTTTTGTGGCTGAGAGCTGCAGCCTTTCCTTGTTCCTCTTCATAGAAATGTGGTTATCAGATATAACAAGTAATGGTGAGTGCATGGAAAAATGAGTACATCAGTGCAAAACAATTGCAAGACAGAAGATATGGTATTTTACAGGTAGGCAGAATAACAAATGAACAATGATTCTGCACTGAGCTGAGATAAAATGAAAGTAGAAAAGGCAATATTAAAAATTACTGAAACTGATTAATATGCTAGTCTGCTGTTAAGACTTTGAGGTCAATTTGTCAGTATTACAGATGAACAGTGCAGCAGTTTTCAGCTTGCCTATTTGAATATAGAATTGCATTTTACTTAAAAGTGTTTGTTCACGTAACTTCACAGCTGCAGACAATCTAATGCTTGTTACTGAAAGATAGTACAGTTTTATAAACTGATGGGAACATCCAGTTGGGCCAGATACTCCTTTAACACCAAGCAAAAAAAATCTTCATTGCTCCAACACAAAAATAGATATACATTTTTTTAAGTTCGTCTCTGAAATTGAAGAAAATCACAATTACTTCACTGTTCCATGCATCATTGGCTACTTTAGAAAGTATATACTGTATCAACTCTTAATTCCCATTAGCAGCTTGAGTTTGTCCCTTAAATGCTTGATTCCCTGCCTCAGTGTAAAACTGCAGTTCTGTCACTTTCTCAAGTAATATTCATGGAGGACTAGCCTGCTCTTCCAAGGAAGAAATGTAATAGCAGGCTGCACTAAGTGTATTACTGTAGTTCTTTGTACTGTTTGTCCAGTCAGATCAATCAGGTGTTTTAAGAACAGATGGTGAAGTTTTGAAATATGAAATTGCCATGTAAAATTGGACAAAGACAGGAAAATGGGAAGTGAAGACTGCAAAGGCCTGTCTATTAATTAGTAATAAATACTGACTTTTCTCTTCCAAATACTCGTGCTGTTAATCCTATAGCAAGTCTGAGCTCTTTGTAAGCCAAAATTTAAAAAGTTGTCTTTGTTATGGGATGACCTAGCATAGTATGGAAAGTCCAACTTAAAATTTAGCTTTCTTTTTTTATTTTTAAAATGAAAGTATGAAGTTTCCTGACTGTGGTTCCAAACTGAAAAGAAGTATGATAAATGGGCTAGCTTCTTTACATTCTCCATAGGAGTACCAAAATTCTGAGTTATGCTTGGCGATATTTGTGAATTTGTATCCAGACAAAGGAATAATAAAGATATATTTCAGTTAGACCTGTATAGTCCTTTTCCTTTTAGACCTTTCAGGTATGTGTTATTTTCCAGGTACATGTAGACATTATAGTAGGTTTGAGACTTCTGTTTGGTTTTATTGGGTTCTTGTGGGGTGTTTTTTTTCCCTGAAATTGTCAGGATAACTGCTTTACAGCAGTAGCTAGTTCATGTGTTTGGAGGTTTTTTGGTTTTTTTTAAGTAATACTAAATGTTAATTTTTTCAAAAGACCATTTGCTCCATAGTTTGATTAATAAGCAATGTCTTTACTTTAGGACTGGGGTAAACCGGGTGACCTGTGGAACTTGGACATCCAGTGGCATGTTCCTTCATCTGAGGAAATAAATTTCGCTTTTTATTTGCTGGACACATTTCTGCAGCCTGAGCTCACCAGACTAGAGCACTATGCAGTTGGAAACCTAGAAATGTCCAGGTTGGTGGTGATACGTAGTACAGAGAAGGTGCATTTATCCACTCATGTCTGTATTAATTAGCTATTGCCAAACATACTGTCACTACAAAAATTAAGGAGTAACATAATATAGTGTTACACTGTCTTCAATATTATTTCAAGACTTCCAAGATTTTTAACTCTCAAGAGTACATGTAGCTTGGAAGTGCAGTTCATAAAATAGGTAACATTATTTTGAGCAGAACAGCTCTTTAAAAAAATAAAATCTTAAGACACTTTGTGTTGTTATAAAGACTTTTCTGTTCCAGATTTTTTTAAAATACATACCACAAATTATGTTTCCATTTAACTGTAGCTGGCAATAAAAAAGCTCTTCCTCTAGACTCTTATCATGTTTTGGCACAGCCATTTGTGTTCCTAAGCTATGAAGTGGAACACAGAATTGATTTGGCTTGGAAATCTGCCTCTCTCCATTTCCTTCCTATGAGTAAATGGATTCAGTACATAGTGTGTCCCTGCAAAAAGTGGCAGTGTTGAAACTTGAAGAGGTAATGCAGAGTCGGTGCCATAACAAATAGGAACGGAGGCAAGAGTACCGTTGCCTAGTCTTGTTAAACTCTGTTAGTGTGAAACCGTGGCTTCATAAGTTTAGTTTCCGAAGCACAAGATAATAATGAGTTTAGTATGTGCTAAAGCATTTACAAGTATCAAATAGCTAAAGCTGTTGACAAGCATTAAATCTTGAACATTCTTTGTTTCTCATGTTAAACCTTCGTGTCCTTGAAGCTATATATACTTCAGTTGATGTTCATAGCATGTGATGTTATACCTCGTGCTATAAAGTGCAGCCCTACTTGAAACAGGGCATGGTGTATCACATGCCTATTTTTTTTCCTGTCTGACCCAAGCTCCCACTGTTTTTCTGAGAAAGACAATATATGCTTGACAAATCAATGCCACCAAACTGCAATCAGAAAGTATATTTAGACTAAAAGAAGAAAGGATGTACTTACTATTTAAGCATTTGGTTGATTTGTGTGTTTATTTCTTGCGTATTTTTCTTTGATACCTTGTATGTAAAGCTGTTAATTTGTAACAGGATTGGACTTTGATTTGGTCAAGGCTTTACTGTATTACTTAACAGAAATAAATGGTGGTGATTTGGGAGAATATAGCCAAGTGCAGGAATTGCAAATTAAGTTGGAAGGCAAGATAGCACAGCTGCCAGAGTAGAGAATACCATTAGATGCAGAGGGAGTAACAGGTGTGAATAAATGGGGTATTAGATGAGCCCGCTATTATTTTGAATTGCAATATTCCTGGAGCTTGAATTCATGTCAAATTTCTTTTTTTCCAGTATTCCACTAAGCAATAATTAGAAATCAAACATTTTTTATATATTTAGGAGCTTCAGAGTAAGATTTTCTATTACAAAAGATAAAATGAAAAATTCTAGTAGCCTTTGTTCAACGCATGTATTTAGAGAATTGATAAGTCATGCATGAGTATGAAGAGCTCTTCAGTAAAGAGCATCTTAAGGGGGTTGAAAGGAGTTATTTTACAAATCAGAGCTGCTTACCACAAAGACAAGAACAAAGGGCAAAATTTGTAACTAAAGGCTACTAAGTTAGATGAGATAGGAATTATTTTAAAAGCTTAATTCTTTAACACATTAAAAGTTTGTTCACATTGTTGCATTATAATTGATCTTGAGCCTGTAAAATAGTCACTCATAAAGAAAGTATTCCCTCATGATACTCATGGTGCGAAGGACTTTTCTTGGCCTTGGGGTGAGGAGTTATTTCAGGGATTTTAGCTGAGATTTAAGTCAAATTCTGCAAAACAACTTTTTGGGGTAAAGCTGTCTGTTTTGAGAATAGTTTATCCTCTTATACTGAAGTTGTCTTCATAGCTTCAGAATACAAAATCTCCAAAACAAGCTTTTCAGAAAGTTGAATGTTGGAATTCTGTGATAGAATTAGGTTGGCTCAAAAAAGCACAGCTTGATTTCTGTAGCGCTCCATCTTGTGTTTAGAACTGATACAGCTAAAGAAAAAAGCTTTTACAAAATTTCACAGAAAAGATAGGGTTTATCATTTGTGTATTTTCAAGCATTTAACTGATAAGTAATCGGGTTTTCTTCTTTGTTTAAGGGATGATGTGCAGCAATGTCTTGCTATAGTGCATAACTGCTTGATCGGTTCTGGGAACATTCTGCCTCCTCTGAAAGGAGAAAGAGTGGCTCATCTGTAAGTAAAAATTATTTTTATATCACAAACTTTGTTACTAATTACATTAGCTCATACTGGGTTTTAGTGCTTTCCTGTTGCTGTTACCACACAACTGATTCTAGTGGCTGTCTTTAAGGATCTCGTTCTAGTATAAAGATACAGAAATTTGAAATAGTGACTTACAGAAACACTAGAGTACTTAAAACATGAAAGAATGTTAAGTGCTATTTTTCATGCAAGACTGAAAATGTTTAAAAAAGGTAGGTGACGGCACTGCATTACTGATGCTACTTTACATAAAGGAAATGGAAGATAGGCATTTATTCATATGTTTCTCCTTGTCTAAAAGAAGCCTTCAAACCATAGTGCACTGCCGTCTTACTAATGTTCCTGTCACTCTGAACAAGTAAAGTCATAAACTTTCTGAACTTAACTTCTTGCCGGCTATCTTCTCATATTAAAATAGAAAATAAGTCCCATCAAAATGCTCTAACCCCTGTGAATAATGTCACAGCAGAACCTGGCTACTGGTGCCAGCATACAGTAGAACTCTACCAAAATTGCTTGAGTAAACTTTCATTTTGGAAGTAATAGGAACTTTCTATTATATTACAGTAGTTCAGGCTTTGTAACAGACTATGTTTTAATAGATGAGATTGCTGCTTTAGCTCAGACTTCTTTGAGAAAGTATGTTGAAATATTGTTAGAGGCAATTACGAGTTTTATGTCAGTATTCCTGTTGTTATACGTCATGTTTAAAATACCAAGGTTTTCGATTAAGGTTATGGCCACAGTCTGTATTTGGTGACTATAAAGTTGTTCCTGAGATTTTTTATGCCCAAGTGCCAGCTACTAGACGTGCCAAGGAGCATTGACACAGTCTCAAATGCATTAATTTAGGTGCCTAGCTTCTGTGAGCTTCTTGTACTGTGGGAGAGGCTCCTCTTGAGTGTATGTTAGAATAGTTGTTAAGCTGGAGGGCTTTGTAGAGGCTGTGTTTTACCATCAACTGTTGTAAGACATTCAGGGAAGTAATCTTTTAATTCAAGAGGCAGTGCAGGGCATTCAGGCTAATCATGTCTATCTTAGAAAATAAGGACACAGCACCTTTCAGGAGGCATTGACTGTTCCTGTACGAGCAATGTGCTGCTGGCCCATATTGGGAAAATGCGGGAGAATGTTGGTATTGCTTCTTGATTCAGTCTCAGTCGTGCCCTGGCATCTGCTAGGCAGCAAGCACTGGATGTTTGCAATTCTCATGGGTCATGGGTTCAAGGACAGAGCTTCTGCTGTTGGTCCTTCAAAGGAGAAGGATGTTTTGTTCTTGGATGCCTTGAACTTCAAAATACAAGGCTGTCTGGGCCCAAAAAGTCTTTAACACCACCACCAAAAAAAAAAAAAATCTGTTGTAGCTATAGTAATCTATTAATCAAAGAAATAACACCTGTCTAAGAGCAAGCAGTTTTATACCCCTGTAGGCTATCTGATTGTCAATAACTGAAGCTTCATTTGGTACAAGAGAAAACCTCACTGCCTGTGAAGAGTGAATTGCAGCTGTTGTTAGAATGTGTTCATGTAGACTGTTTCTGCTGTTGTTCGGGTGTGGGTGTTTTGGGCAAAGTCTGTAAATTCTTAATGTATGGATTAGGACATCAGTCTATAATCAATTTCTAAATTGCTTGTATACTTTATGGAAGGTTTGCTTCATTCTGTTGGTTATCTGTGCTGCCTTATTACATATAGACAGTTTACATGAGAACATGCTGAAATCAATTTGTTACTAAAGAATCAAAATCAGACTTTTCTCACATAATCTGAATTTTGGAACTCAATAGTTTGTTCTACTAAATGTCTGCAGAGCTGCACAATCCACCATTATCTGATTCTGGACGGACTTTATGCATGTTGATGAAACATCTTCTGCTCCGTGTCAACAGGGTTTACATTAAGGCTTTTGAAAAACGTACTTAAGGCAATTTATCTTTACTTTGCACAGGAGTCTGGAATTTGCCTGCCGAAGTTAAATGAATGTTGTTTAACTAAGCTCTAGTTCTTACTCTTTGTATGATTTAAATTATCACAAACAGAACATGGATTTTTAATGAAGGAGTCAATCTGAGGGCAGTAGGGTGTGTATGTGCACAGTGGGTTGTACTTCGGCTTAGTAGGGTGGACTAAATACTTTAAGGAGATCCTTTTGCACTTCATATCAAGTAAATATTGGATCCGTGTCAGTTTATTCAATGTACTTAGCAAGAACAATTTTATAAAGCTGAATATCAATTTAGCGTCTTGAGAGATGAGGCTGAATTCATCCATGTGAGACAGATGGTGTTCATTCTAGTGAGGTGTGTTCATTCTTACAAAATGTATATTCTGTTTTAATGGTTTACTGTATGTAAGCAAGGGTTGCAGAAAGGAATTGTACCAAGAAGGAAGATGTCCTCTCCATTGCCTTACTTCCTCCTCTTCCTTCCCCAAGAAATAACTGGAATATTTGTAATGAGGAAGATACCTTTTGATTTAAAAAGCAGTATGAAACAGCTTCATGTGAATACTGTTCTCTGTCCCATATGCCCATAAAAATCATATCCAGTTTGAATGTAGAAGCTGGTTTTTTATGAACTTGCTATTAAAACAAAAGAAGAATTTGATTTTAGTTGTTACTGTATTGTGAGTTCCTGGGTTATTTTTTTGTAAGATAGCAGTTTACATTGTCAAACCTTTTCTCATTATACATAGTGGGAATGCGTATGAAGCATTCAGTTTTGAAACTGAAAAGCTTTTATTGAAAGTAGTTAAGTCATACCCAGAATATCTTTATTTTAAGTACTGTGTATTCACAGTTAGTACTTACCGCTAGTGGTGATGATATTCACTGTCCTGAAGTGACAGTATTAGAATATTTTTGGGTGTGGGTAATGGTAAATGGCTTGATATATTTAAGTTAAAAAAACTCTACATGTATACTTCTAAAACAAACTAGCACATGAGATTTCTCGTCACATGCCTCCTATGCCACTTAACTCTAATGAACCATAGCTGATCACACATCATGTAGTACAGCTTTGTTATTTGTGCTGGCTGTGAAGTAGAGCTGAGTGGGTGTAACTGCTAGATTTTCCTTCATCTGGGTGGTTAAAGATACCTGAAGATTCTTGCTAAGAAAGACAGATAATGAGTGTGTGTTCCTTTATAATCCTCTAGCCTGCTCACTGAATGAAAGTCACATAGGTGGGGGAGAGCTTGGAGCTATGGAATTTGAACCTCAGCGGAAGTAGTGTGTGGATAGAATGAACTTTGAAACTTTGTGTGCAGCAGGATGATGAACTAGATATGGTGGTTCAGTTAGGACTGTGAACTCTGCCTGCAGGCTGCCCCTGCCACCAAGATGCTTTTTTTTCTCCAAACGTGTGGGGTTTATTGTTCTGTGTGACAACTGAAAGCTGCCCAAATATTTGCAGACCTTGTTTTTAGGGTCTGTTTGCAATCTTGCTTGGGTGACAGGCATGGGACAGCAGTGGTGGGAATAAAGGAGAAAGGCTGCTTTCTTCATTAGGAGCAGGCTGCAACAGCGTGAGACCACTGTACCTGATTTGATCATTAAGTGACTTGGTCATAACAGTGGCTAGTACGAAGCAAGATGACTGGACTGAGGGAGAAGGAGTTTTTTGTTTAAGTAACAGGGAGAACTAATTATGGGAATTATATATTGACTGTATGTCACAGATGTCACAAGCTGGCCAAATGCTTATTTCATTATTGGTTGTCATAATTGACCTGTGGTGTTGCATAAAATTCCCATGCATTAGATGAGAAGTTTAGGGGTTTTTGGATGGATAAATTTTAAATCATAGTATTATGTAAATTGTATAGTGTTCTAGAGAGATGAGAATATAACAAAAGTTGGGAACGCTGTTTTGGGAGAAGAAAATGAAGGGGTCTGGATTGAAGTTCTAAAACTTTCTGCTTTAAAATAAATTGCAGAGATGAATGTATGAGACTGCTTTTCCACTAACACGGTAACTATTTGCTGCTTGACGTTTTGTTGCTATAATTCTTTTGAAGTTACTTCTACAGTAGGAGAACAGAGCTGTTGCAAATATAAGGCGTCTCCACTAGCATGAAGACTACTATGTTTTACTGTAGTAGTACTTCTAGGATTCTGTTTTGTTTGATTATAGATAGTGTATTACAATTCATCAACAGCGTTTTATGGAAATAATGTTGAAAAGTCTGTTGCACTGTTCAGTGACAGAAACTTTTCATCTTGAAAAGTTTTGTGGGAAGTCACTTGGTCCATTTCTATGGACTTCTACAGGTTTATTGTTCCTCAGCGTCAAAACACCCGAGAATACCCAAAAATTAAAAAATGTCTGTCTTCATTTCTCCTTGTTAAGAATAGTCTGTTTTGTGTCTCAGCAGTTTATTTTATTTAGTAGCTATTGAAAATAGATTTGCTTCTTGAATATTTAATATACAAAGTTTTTATGTTGGTTTCTTTTTTTTTAATTTATTTTTATTTATTGTTTGACAAAGCTGAAACTGAATGGAATTCCCCAGCATTGGTCTTGTGTGTTTTGCTTGTTAGACAGAATCAAATTGTGCCCTTATTTTCATGGCTTAATAAATACTAGTTAGAGGAAAGGTTTCAAAACTCCTGTTTATCTACAAGTGTGTACATTAACACAAGCTTTCTTGACTCTCCTGTCAATCTAGGTTAATGTTTTTATGTTGTTTCATTAGTTTCTCTCATTAGTTTTTTTCATCTTTTGATGACTGGTTGTCTCCGAACTGACGAGTGATATATTTAGTACAGAAAAAACATTGTTAAATTGACTGACACTTGACTTGGGTATGCTCAGTATACCCAGAAGTATACATTCTTGTGCGTGTGTACATGCACACACTCGGTATACACATCAGCATAGCTGTTGTGAAGTGCTTGAAGAGTGATTTCATTGTTTAGTGAACCTGAGCACAAAAGGTTTAGGTTTCATAATGTTCCAGCTTTTTCAGAGCCTAAGCAGTTCTTGTACGTAGTTTGCGATTTTTAAATTTTTTTTTTCTTCCGAATTTTGGGAGCAAAATTCCTACATCTATTTTACATGAATGACCTGAATAACTTATATCTTCCTGAAAATCCCAACATAGATTAATTAAAAAATAGCTCATGCTATTTTAAGTGCTTAGTGTTACTGAGAATGTTTCATACATGAGCAGGTGTTTAGGGAGATGGTAGGCAATTAAGTAGAAAATTGTGCACAATCCATGCGCAAATAAACTGCATAATTGAAACTTGTCAGAATTGAAAAGAATAGTTAAATTTCAGTAGAAAATAGAACTTAAATAAATGTCACTTGGTGTTGAATTTATGTTTTTGTCCTGTAAGTAGCAAGGAATTTAAACTTCATCTCTTTTTGGAGGATGAATGAATTCTCTTCGGAAGTGCCATGCATAACAAATGAATAGAAAACTATTTAATGACTCAATAGTGTGTA
>Ga0181612_128964_pt1 | contig 25684 bp, 10 predicted proteins | sample HoacroProtozoa21_FD_119630 | JGI IMG/M metagenome (GOLD analysis project Ga0181612, IMG submission 119630) | Hoatzin crop microbial communities from Cojedes, Venezuel. Combined Assembly of Gp0051906, Gp0051904, Gp0051908
GAAAGGAGGAAAGAAAAAAATCCCCAATATTTAAAAACATTAAACTTAGAGGAATTGTCTGTCCTGCATTAAACAAGATGTCTGAATGTAGACAATCACCGTGGTCATTTCTGAATGTAGAAGCTATGCACAAGCTGTCCCTTGGTACAAGTACAAATGAACTGTCTCATCCTGACCTACCTGAGAGGTTTAGGATTAGCTCTATAATATTGCAAAGCATTTTTATTCTTTTTCTTCTTTGGTGCCATACATCCAACATGATCATAGTCAACTTCCATTCTTTCTTGCTGGACTGTGGTCTTAAAATATAAAATTGAATGTTCATGGATTTTATTAACAGTTACACAGAGTAGCTTGTGAACGTGGACTGAACCCTCCAGAGATTAGAATGATATTGCTGCTTTCTTTTAAGGTGTAGCTGAAGAAGGAGGTGGTAATGATGATTTTCTGTCTTTTATAGAAAACTTGTAATAAACAGAAGACCCAGATTCTTTCAGCTTCTACCTGTTGTTTTTTTCATATTTCTTCTCTCCCTAGAGTGATACAGGTAGCAGACTTAGGTTGGTCTTTCCCTTTTGAAGCTGTCTTTGTACAGAGGAAAATATTTATGTTACTTGATCATGAAACAGGAGGTGAGAGAGAGAAGGATTTTGCCTGACAATTAACAGGTTTCTCTCCTTTTGTGAGAAAGGATGTCTGCTTTTAGAAGATGCTTTAACAATTGGTTCTGTATTTTAGCTGGTGGTAAAAGAAATAACAGTCCTGGAGAAGGGAATAGAAGGACCCTTTTTAAAAGGGGCAACGGGGTTGTTTGTGTATTGACAATAAAGTAATCCAGTAATGTGGTGCTTGGGATAGTCCTTTATGGAGGGGCTGCCAAGCCACGCTGCTCTCTGCCATTGCCTTCCAGCAACAGATACAGCAGTGCTGCTGTAGTCCATGCAAGCAGGAGGCAAACACAGCAACAAAAAATCAGAAATGGAGATGGGGAAGTGACAAGGTAACAACATAATAATTGTCAAAATGTTTTGCTGTAGAGTTTCTCTGAGATGGGAAATTGAGTCATGTTAGAGAATTGAAGCCATTTCTTGAGTGAACCCTCGCCTGCTAAGTCTCTGTGCATTCAGTTCGAGTACGTGATACTTCCTCCTCCAGTTAAGTTTAGAAAGAAAGGAACAAGGCGTTCTAAGCTCTTTGAAAAAAAATCTTGTGAGCCTCCATTTCAGGAGCATGTTTCAGGCTTCAGTCTGACATGAAGGGGGCTGAAAGATGGCTTTTTCTTCCCTCATATTGCCTACTGCTTAGGTCTAAGATGTTCCTCCTCGACATGCTGTCTTCTTGGGATCCCACATGAGCATCTGAATGTTCCTTCAGTTCTGTGCAAGGGATCAGATCCAGGTTCCTACTAGTTAGCTATTATAGGACTTCTCACTAGGTCATTAGTGAAATCCTTTGCTTGATTAAGACCTGTGTGATTTATGATGCTGCATAAGTCAATACAAAGAACAAAATCTTTATTCTTCTTATCTGTTTCGTCAGGTTACCCTTTGTCTTGTATCAATGGCCAGGTCAGACAGTCCATTATAACTGTGACTCTTTGGGATGCAAACATGGAACTTAGCTGGAAATGTGCAAAGTTTTGTTTTTAGTTAAGTTGAATGTCATCCTTTCTTTGAAGAAGACAAAGAAGAGAAGGAAGGGAAGTACAATTTGTCCACTGTATTGACATTTAGGTTTGGAAAGTACAAAAAAAAGTGAGCTGCACATACTATTAATATTAATAATGTTAAAAAAAATCCTCTTACAAGGGCTTTGTGTTAATCTTACATGATTCAGCTCCTGGCTGCATAATGAAGATCTTGCATATTTAATAAGCAAATTGAAGTAGGCCCAAATGAGTGAGCAACACAGCATTGTGAAAAAAAAAAAACAGGGAGGGGGGAATTCTTGTCAGATGTGGTGGCTGAAAAAACCTGATCTACTGACATTTTTATGTCTCCTATCAAATGTCATTGAGAATTGAAAGTGGAATGTCTGAAAAAATAAGCAGCAAGTTTCTGTGTAACCTGAGGAATGTAACTCCATTGTTTCCATGAAATCATATTAAAAAGGTCATCACTCTACGTATGAAAATACCATGGCAGTTGCTCTATTGCTCTTTCAATTTGGAATAAGCACTTGAATGTCATCAAAGAGAAATAGCCGATACTCTATATAAAGTTGATTTTGATTTACAATGGGGAAGATGATAAGAACAGATCCTTCCATACTGCTGATGTAGACATGCAGCTTATTCAGGAATACAATAAACTCTCTGAAGGATGTAGGGAAAATATGATTAAATTAAAATGTCTGTACATATGTGTATGTGAAAGGAACTGAAAAATTCCCCCTTCTTGTGGTGTTCTGCAAGTAGCTCCTTTGGGTAAAGTCTTTGCCATGGCAACAGATAAAACCTTTATGAGGTGCAAAATTTTGCTAGGAAAATGAAGGTTTTCTATTCCAGTTGTGATGGCTTGAAATGAAATTAAGTCTAGCATGAGTATTCTGTGCATTATCATCAGTTTAAAGATGCATTTTTTAAGACTGTAACAACAAAGAGACTGGGGTGCTTTTAAGGAATGATACACATAAATGCTGCATCTTCCTGCTGGAGATGAAAAGCAGAAATCACATCCCAAGAGAACAGTGACTTCATTTACCCTTTACTTTGCCCACTGTCCTGTAATCTGTTCTTTCTCTTCCACGTCTCATTATTTTTAATGTCCGCATTGCTGTCTTCCCTTTTAAACTCTCCATGATGTCCTGTGTGTTCTTTATTTTTAATGTTTTTTACAAATAGTTATATGGAAGCATTAGGATAGGTCTTGGCCTTAGGGTGTAACTTTTCTTCCTACTTCTGCTGACTCAGTTCTTTGATTTGCATTACATCCCTTCCTACCTCTCACTGTAAGCTCTGTTTTGTCTATGGAAAATCAGAGATCCAGGCCTTCCCTCATCCCTTGTCCTTGATTCTATTTTTCTGTCACCAACAACTTTCCGCAGTAGCTGCTCCTTCAATAAGATTTTGCTTCCATTCATGGTGAGGCTTTCAAGGACTCATTTGGAGGATTTCAACTCTTGCGTTTTCTCAGTAGTGTCTCTGTGGATAGGCTAAAAGTGAAATTTTCTCGTTTTGTGTATCCTTATGAAGGCTTCTAAAAGCAGAGCTACAAAGGTCTTCATTATGTCATTGTCCTCTTCACTGAAGGGCTCCGGCTCTTCACAAGATGCAGGCAACTATCTCAGAGGATTAGGGTGAGTCGTAAGAGGATCTTCTTGTTGCCTGACAGTCCTGTGAGTTTCTTGCCTGTGCACTCTTGGAATTTAAACTCTGTCAATTATACCTGCAGATGGAATTTTTCCTCAAACTACACCAAAACCCACTGATTTCCTCTTATCTTTTTGCCTTTACCGTGAGGAACATCAGTTTGTAAATGGAAATTCTCTGTGCTGCAAACTGATGAACAGCTCAACACATGTCCCTTCCCCTTTCCATGTTTCATACCCTGGGCTGTGTAGTTATTTCTCCTCTTTTTCTCCTTTTTTTATTCCTCTTTGTATGAAGGATCTGTCCTGACACTGTGGAACTGGGATTGCAAGATTAGAATGACAATGTGTGAAATCGAAACCTCTGTCTATCACTTTGCAATCAGCACTCTGCAATGCTCTTTCCTGGCTGCTATCAAATCTCTGAGTTATACTTTTATCAGCTGGCTTGCTTGTATTTTTATTTTTTTCATCAGCTTGGTCCTCGAGTGCTTTTTGATAACTGACAGGTCAGCTGAGCTGCCTGTCCCTCATCTCCATCTTGAACACAAATGCTCAAGGCCTCAGAAACAGGGGACTAAAGAAGGCATTGAAATGGGGCTCAGAAGTCCAGGTTGTGCTTTTGTGCTGTGTCAGCAGCTGGTTGTGTTCTGTACCAAGCAGCCTTCCCATTCGCTGTCTGTGGGAAAAAATGAACTCTAGGGAGAGCAGGGCAAAATGCGTCACCACTTGGGGATCATCTCATCACCCCGTTCCTCAGAATTGCCTTGTGACTGAGGCCGAAACAGCAGCACTACCCTGACCTTAAACTGGTTTGTGGGATGCTTAGATTGACGTGCAAACAGAGTCATAACACAGGAAGGAGAGCCCACTTGAAAAGTAAAATTCCAAAAATAAAAAAAGGATTATCTCAAAAAAAATTTTCAGCCATTCCAACTCAAGATATTTCTTCCTTGCAAGTGACAAAATATTCTGTACTTTGCGCTCTCTGTTGTGAAAACTTTGAAGTGTGCGATTAAACTTACTTTTCAGTGTAATTTTGGTATTAAAGTACCTATTCTACTGCCTCTGGCACTTCATTCAAGGAGAGGAAGTAGAAAAGGAAATGAAAGCAAAATCAATTAAATGGGAAAAAAATCAATGATTTCTTTAGAAAGCCAATTCCTTTATTAATCCTCACATAAATTATTTTCCTCTGGCTGGTGTGTAACAGTGGAGAGGTAAGGATGTTGATTCGTGGCTCTTTTTGTCCTTCCAGTTCAGTGCAGACAAATGCATTTAGTTACTCATCCTGCTTACACACATAAGGCCACCTTCCGCTTTCAGAACTGCACATTGCTTTTGTCTAATGTGTTTCACCGCATTTGAATGTATATTATTGTATTTATTAATAATTGGCCTTTGAATTAATAATTGATTCTTTTTCCAAGCAATTACTGTGGTTCGCAAGCACTCTGTATGCATTAAAACCTCCCTGAACTAGGAAGGCTACAAAACTGCCGTTTGCCTTCAGTGCAGGTTTGAATGAACTGACATTCGCTCACATACCAGTGCATTAAATTCTAGATTTCAGTCTTCTCACACTCTGTCTAGCATACCATTTTTTAGTATGGGTAGTCTGATTTACCCTTTGGAGTCTTTTTGAGTCTTTGGAGCAATCAGTGGAGTGGCTCCTGTTGACTAGACAGGCAAAGAGCTGAGGCCAGCAGCTGTCTGGGGATGACGCAGAAGGAACCCTCTGTTCTGCTGAGTGCCACACCAGGCAAGACAAAGACAGGAGGGTGAGTCTTCATTGCACTTCTGTCTCTTCAATCTTCTCCACAGAAAGCCACTCCTGGGTCAGGACTGTATTGAAAAGTTAGTGATTTTCACATGGCTTAAACTAGAAATTGAATGCTTAGTTCAGTAGTAACTCGTACTTTACTATATCAGTCACAAGTATGGTCCCTGCTGCAGACGGATAAATACCCAGGTCCTTTTCCTTGCCTTTCCATTCAGAAATGAATGAGGGAGGGGGGAAATAAAAAGTTCACTGTAGATAAAATCACAGACACTTTAAATTTCCTGAATGTGCCATTTATTAGGCTGCCTGATAAAAGCTATATGCATCATAGTGATTTTCTCTCAACATCTCCTTCCTAGTGCGCGGGGGACCCCTCTATGTGTGTTCCCTCTGCAGCAGATTTATCTCCTTTATGCAGATGCGTGGTGCCCCCACTTCCCTCTTCCCATTTCCCTCTGAAGGTCAGAGCTCGGAAAAAGGGTCTTGTCTTTCTCCTTCCTATAGGCAACTCCTAGAGACAGAGAGAGGGAAACAAAATAGAGCATCTGCAGATGTGCATTCAGTGAAAATGTCAAGGCTGTTCAAAAGCTTGTGCTCTATAGCAATTAGTGGCCCTGCATGTCAAACAAACACTCCACTACTTAATCTTCAGCCTTTCCTAGTGTTGCACCATATGTTGTCTTTGATGATTTAGGAAACAATGCTCCTATCACAAAAACATGGACCAAAATGTGTTCAAGTCAGGCATCTCACAAAATCCAAGGCCTGCTAGGAAATCCAGCTTACCTGTGAACAAGGATGACAGACTCTGAAAGTTCAAGCTCCAAACTGCTGCAGTTGCTATTTTCAAAGTCCTCGTGATGATTTACAAGCCATGTAGGCAAGTGGAAACAACTCTCAGTCCTTGTCAAAGATGGTAAACTGAGTCATGAAGAGGTGAAGTGAGCACACACTAGCGCAGACCGCCCATGCCTGGACTCCCAAAAGCCAACCTGGGTCTCCTGTGGGCTTGGATCCTCCAAGCCTAAGGAAAGCCAAACAGTGACAGGGCCTCTTGTCCATGGTCAGCCAAAAGTCTTGTGGAAGCACCGGGATCTGAAGCCAGGTCTCTTCAGTCTCAGGACACTGCTTTTATTTTTGTTTCTCCTTCTACATGCATCCTCGTTATCTATTGTAGACTGCTGTTGTAACTGAAATCTGAAGTGCTTTCAGTAAAGTTTGTCTTTAAACATACCAATTAGGCAGTAGTGGTCACCACGGCATCTTTACAGCAACGTTTGGTGCTGAGCAAGCTCTGAGCAGAGCACAGCCCTGACTGAGACATTCAGAAACATCCAGCGAAAGGCAGGATTTCCCATGGTGCTTGCCCTCCTGTGCAGCATGCCTGACATCATTTATGAAATATCTTCAGTTTACCCAGTTATCCAAAGGTACAGTATATCTCTTTGAGTAATCGCTGTGAGTTCATCACTTTTTTTATGCTACTGAAGTACGGCTAACTATAAGGCTCTGGATTTTGGCATTTGTGTCTCAGCAGGAGCAGATCTGTAAGCATCTGGGTTTATACATTTCTTTAATTTTCTCTAAGCAAAGGTTTATTATGAATGATGATTTAATACTTTCTGATCCAGATTAATTCTTTGTAAGCATCAGATAATGAAGTGTTCAACACAAAACAACCCAGGGTGTCTCACCTTTGTTTCAAGTATCTTGGTTTGTGTCTCACCCTAAGGATTGCTAAGCCTCAATGGTCAGGCTAAAGCAAAGATGTAATTGCTCATCTTTCCTCTGCATGGTTAGACCTTTGGTTCTTTTGGTTTTGTTTTTGTTTGCTTTTCAACCATATTTTTCAAGATTCTTCAGGAAAGCATGGAGGAAAAGACAGAGTTAATTCAGTCTATCAGACAAAAAATTGCTCAGCACTGACAAAACCTGCTATGCCTGTGCCAGGTCTCTAACAGCTTGAAAATCAAATTAGGCACAGAATTATTTCAGACACTGTTTGCTGTCAACAACCTGAAAAAAACCCACAAACAAAGAGAAGCAGCCTTCTCCAGAAATATTTGTAAGAGCTATGCTTCCCAATCCATTCACAGCTTCTGACTCCAGCTCTGGTGTTCCCTTTTGCCAAGTGGATTGGTCTGAAACAAGGGCTGCAAAACAACACTTTAAAAAGTCATTTGAAAGGGAGTGGAGAGATTACACGCCAGTTTGAAAGTATGACAGTAAGAAGTATCTGAACTTGCTTTGCCGGTGATGAAGAAATCTCACCAGATTCACTCTAGGTTGAGCTCACTGGGGTGGAGAAAGGGGATTTTATCTCAAAGTATTTGTCAGACTTTCCCAGTGCAGTGGCATGTGCTGGTCAGTACAGCTCTGCTGGTGTTTTCACACAGGGAAGATGAATGCCTGTGCGTTGAAGCTAGCTTGGTTACGGCCACTCACCTTGAATGCAAGAAAAGAAGCAGTGGGTCAGATAAAAAAAAAAAGTAAAAAATTCCTTCTAGCCCAGTCTCTAGCTCTGGTCATGAGCAAATGTCTAGAGCAGACAAGCATACATGACAATTCCTCCAGTGGGATCCAAAATGCCATGTTATTCATAATCGTCAGTGGATTCTCTGTTACAAATTAATTGCTCTACTATTGTATGCATAGAAACTGTTAAGATCTACAACATCCTTTAGCTACATGCTCTACAATTTTCCTGCGGCCTGTGGGGCAAATAACCCCTTTTCTTCTGTTCATTTTGAACTTGGCAACAAGTAGCTTCACATAGCGTACCCTAATTCTTGTACTCGTGAAGAGATGAACAACCACTTCTATCCTTACTCTCCACACTCCTGTTTCTGAGAGCTTTTCTCATCCACAGGATTTTCTATATATTTGCTAAGCATTACTGCTCTTGTCTGAACCTTTCCCAGTTCCAGTACGTCCTTGGAAATACATGGCAGGAAGGGTTGTCTTGCTGCATGTCCTATGTTCCTAGGTCTACAACATCGTCCACTTTTCTTAGAGCCATCTGAGCCTAGTTGTCTTCCCTCTTCCACAGTCCATGATCTCTCCAGCCGCACAGCAGCTCACAGCATGTGTGCTGCAGAGCTTGTCCTGGCTTTCTTGGGAGATGAAGGAGGCCATGAACTCTAAGCTGGCCTGGTGATTCTTTGCTTGGTGTCCCCTAACCAGCTTTGGAGGTAAGTTCAGTTGTCACTTTTGATGAAGGGATGTTGGGCTAGAAATTGGAGCTAACCTGGCACCTGCTATATATGTGGTTTGATGTGCATGTTTTGTTGGTCTGTCTATGTCCAGTCTTGCCTTGAAGAGCCATCACCACAAATGGAAACCACTTATGGGGAAAAAGTCTCTCACACAGTACCATTTGCACAGGCTTTATCATTTCATTTGTGCCTGAGCTGTGAACAGAGGCTTGCAGCACGTTGCTGCTGCAGTTGTGCAGTTGTCACTGTTAAAGCTTGAGGCTAGCAGGCAGCAGCAGGTAGGCTTGCAATTTCAATTTTAGAGTTTTCCTTTATTTCCCCCCTCCTCAATGCGCCTAAACTGACTTGTCACTTTGAACTGCTTTTGTTTCTCTTCCAAGTTGTAATCCTGCCAATGTATGGTTACTACTGCCCAGAAGGCATGTAATGCAGACATTGTGAATCAACTCAGATCCTGGATTTTTGTCTTATTTCGGGAGAAAGGGAAAGACACAACGCCAAAAAAGAGCAAATCTAGGAACAATAAGTTAAAATCAGTTGAGAACCTAGGAGAAATATTTGTAAAAGTTCACCTTGCCTTCTTATGTTACTGGACAAGGTTTCCATGAGCTGCTGCTGACTAATGAGGGAGGATGTAAAGAAATGGAACTTCCAAATATGGACAATTTTATAATTTTATGTTGCCTCTTTTCATTGTGTCATGTTGAAAGGAAAGTGTTTGTTTTGATCTCTACTTTTTTCAGCACAGTGGGCAGCTTGTTTTTGCAACAGTGCTTAGTGCCTTGCAGGAAATTCTGTTGAGGGTTGTCAAACGGCTCTGGTTACCAGACACCAAAAAATAGTTAGCAGTGGGGGGAGAGTAGCTACAAATGAGCTGAAGGTGAGGAAGACATTTCTAAGGAGAAAGCTGACAAACTATCGATGAATATTGACTTTTACACTGTGGGTCATTTAAAATTGGGCAGTACAATATATCCATCAGAACGTGAACCTGTATTGGACTTGAGGGGTAGATTAAACACTCTGGTTGGCTTTAGGAATGAGATCTGCAAAAGCAGTCAATCTGTTCTTACTATTTAAGTAGTAATAGCGTTCAGTCTGCATTCAGCAGATTTTGAATATCCCAGGATTTGTCTCTGGTTTTATAAGCTCAATCTTTGATTCTTTATTAAAAGAAAATACCCTGAAACTGAAAGACAAAGTTTCCTGAAATTAAATGTATTTGAAGGTTCCAGGCTGCAAATATGCCATTTTAGTTTCTAGTATTTGAATCAAGGAATCCAGTGTTTTTTGCAGCATCTTGGATCACTGCTGAACCTTGATTAGGATCAACTGTTTCATCCCCTCAAGGGTCCTCTTGTGTGACTGACTTTCGGAGGAAGATTTCCTAATCAGTGCTACTGTTGTGGATCCCTGCCTTTGTTAAGCTCAGTGACCTTTGGCAGTGGAAGAGTAGAAAAGAGCCTGCATTCAAAACATCTGAATTTGATCAGCCTTGGCAAATGAAACAAAACCTTGTAAAGATTCACTTGATTTTCGTTGAAGAACAGATGGGAACCATCAGCATATGCTGTATCTAGGCATCATCATGTGCAGTACAGGTCTGAAGTCAAATGCATGTCAGTGTTTCCTAACCCTGGCAAGCCCTGGCAGTTGTCCTGCTTGAGGTAAACATGCAGCGTGAGCTGGTTGTAACAGTCATAATTTTGAAGACAACCTTACTGAGGATAGGAGGCTGGACTAGGGACCTCCAGAGGTCCCTTCCAGTCCAAGTTTCCTTCTGATTGATTCTAGAGGTGTGAGTCCCTTCAACTCTTCATCTCCTGTAATGATTCACTGAAATTATTGTAGGTCTGTAGTTTTAAAACCACCAAAGGACTTCTCTGGGTACTGACTTCTGAAACTGCTAGCAATAGGGCACTGCCAAGACTTTTTAATGACCGAGGCACAGCTTTTCTTTCCTGGCACATCTTCTCGGCTCCTTCCAGTCCTGGGAGACTTTACCATCCCACAGATGGATCCCAATGTTTCCGTGTTTCTGCATGCTTCTCTCTTGAATGGAAGCACTGAAAGATTGGCTGCACTTTTTCCCTTCTTGCACTACCTGTTGTCACAGCTTTGACTAAAAAAGCCCATCATAATACAGTTTGATGGAGCTCAAATATGGTATGTATAATTCCTTAGATAGTTGGCAGGTCGTTGAGAAACAGCAAAAACCAATAATGAACCAGGAGTAGCTGAAGCATATGACTTAACTGCAGCCCCATAGATAACACCTTTCGCGTCTTAAACTATCTATTAACAAGAATTGAATGAAAAGCACAAACTTTCATCCCTGTGCTACACTTTTTTCTTTACTATGCTACTGCATTCCCTAAACTGATGATTTGTTTCTTTCTAGGTTGCCTCTGGAGAGGGAAGAAGCCTGAAGACTTAAAAGACTAGTGAGATAGTAATCATTGGTTCACACTGTTTCCCTTCCAGCAACTTGCTGTAAGCAAAAACAACAGAAAAAAATAAATATACAAGACAGAGAAAGAAATGGAGCCTGATGATAAAACATTCATATTGTCGTTTAGATGAACTATGCAGCTATCTCTCTTGACACACCTATTCCACAAACGTGTTTCTTCTCAACCTGGTATTCATTTTCTGTCCTTCTTCATTACATTAGTGATTCTTTTTTCCCCTCCTGCCTTGCCTACAGTCTGCATCACTTGCTTATTTTTTGGCTATATTATCCAAGTTGTTTATATTGCTGTCCCGTGGGTGACCTAGCAGCTCAAACTAATAACTCATATTTCTTTGTCAACATGTTAGTCTCCAAGCTTGTTGAAGACATTTTATATGTCTGAATTGCAGTGATGTATTTTGGGGATAATAACACAGAAGTGGAATTAGTGCCTTTTAGACCTTTCTTTTCTTGCAAGATTGGACTAGCCTAGATAAATGGTTTTCCCACCTAGCTTATTTTGGTTTTCTTTTGTTTCAAAACACCTGAATGTAATAATGTTGTTTTTTTTTTCCAGACGTCTTCATAGAGCTTTTTTGTTTGTTTCACTCATTTTGTTCTTGCATAGCAGGACCTGCAAGTTCTGATTCTAATGAAAAATAGAATAAATTGAGACATTCCAATATCACGCAGGTATGATTGGTTTCATTTACGTTGCAAAGTGTCTGGGGCTGACACTCATGTATTTGCAGAGTATCTAACATAATAATATTTCTTGACTAGGATGAGGAATCTGGTTGATGTTTGAGATTCCTGACACTATAGAGGAAGTGTTCATGGTAAAGATAAATTAGTTTCAGAAAGAAGGTAGGATTATTTTTTGATGCCACTCTTTCACCTTATCATTAGTCTTGTAGGAACATTGTACCTTCAAGTCTGTGATGAATTTGGTAAAAAATGGCCAGTAGAATCAAATGCTACCAAGGCGCATGGGCACATAAATGTCAGATGATCACAGGAACTTTTTGTGCCGTAGAAACCAGGCTAGAGAAGAACTGGTGAAGAAAATTTTTTTCTTAACTATTCTTTAGTGCAGAGAAAGATGTGTTGTCAGAGTCCATTGCAGATAAGGCATGACAATCCAGTCCCACATTCCTCTGTAAAATATTAATGGTAATTATTTTTTTCAAACAATATCCACAGGCCTTAGTAAACAGAAATCAAGCTTGTCCCTCCTGTGAGACTCCATGTACATAGAGGAGTAGGAAATCCTCGTCCTACAGATGTTAGGGTATGAGAAAATAGGAAAGCAATGGAAAATGGTAGAAGAAAATATATTTACCTTATTCTTAACACATGGAGGATTTAGATACATTTTATTTTAGCCCCGGATCCTCACAGAACGTTAGGTGCCCAAGGCCCACTGGCTTTCTTGGGAACTAGATTCTTAAATCCTTGTGAAATTTTTTGTGTGGGTGACTTATCCAAGAACATGCACATACCATCTGCAGCATTGAGGTCTGAATGCGACTGCATTAAAATTCCCTCCACTGTTTTACAAATAGCAGCTTAATCTAGGTACATGTAAAGAAGAGTCTGTTTTACTGTGCTGTCTCTCATTTGGTTTTGATCTCTTTGTTTTAGTAATGTTACTGCTGGACACAGCTAGAGGTTTTATTTGATTTTAAAATAAAGAGACAATCTCTAGTCACACCTTCATGCAAAAATAAAAAAGAGTTTGAAGTTCAGTTATGAACCATTAGCATATCTAGTCTAATTTGAGAGTTATAAAACATAAAAATTAACCTGTGTAGTTAGGGCCTAGTGTTGTAGAAAGGATGCTGGTTTGTTTTGTCATAGGTTTACACCAGTAGCTCAGGCTGGTTATTCAGTTCCTCTTCCAGATAAGGTCTGTATGAACATGTTAGTGCCGATGCTGTGCCTGACACTCAATCCTGATTGCCACACTACACACATTGTGGCTCCAGTCTGCAGCATCCCAACAGTCAGATGACCTGTGTGCTTGTTGGCTTCATCCTGAACAGCAGTGTGGGTCGAGCTGGCTCCATGCATTGGCTCTATAAATTCAAACATAGCTACTGAAAGCAGCGTGGACAAAAGCGTTCAGTTCCCTGACACTAGGGATACCAGGAAGATGAAATGGCTATTTCCTCACAAAAACCAGTCAAGCTTAATTTATCTTGGCAAAAAAAGACTGAAAATCCAGAAGGCACAAAGGCAGTGGAAAACTAGACAATGTTAATATTATTAAAAATGGGCATAAACTAGATATGGGTACATTTGTAACAGAAATTGGATGATGGTTTCTGACCTTCAGAGGGACAAAGGTCTAGATGTCCCTCCAAATAGCTGGACAGTGTTTAAAAGATCTGATTTGTTTTAAGAGAATATGGATCCCTTTTCAAAAGTACTGTGTCTGAATAGCTTAGTAATTTCCTTTTTTAAATGAGGAATATGACTTACCTCACAGATAACATTGTGAGGAAAAATGAATGAATGATTGTGGGAAGCTAAAAGAGCGGCTAAATACTAGGTAGCCAGAGGGGTTCGGCTGTGAACGCTGACAGCAGCTCAGCATGTAGGATGTAGGATATCTTGTCTCCAGGCCATTCTGGAGCTTATCCCGCTGTATCCTTTCAAATTAGCCAGATTCCAGCAATATGTTATATAATGTATGTGAGCCAGAGCGTAGTGAAGGAGGCAAGAAATAATTTTTTTTTCACACTCAAATAGTGGATTCATGTAGGTAAAATGAGCCACAGTATTTGAAATGTCAACATCGATAATATAGCTTTGCATGCGTTTGAGTGATAATTTATGTTTATCATCAAAGCAAAAAAGCATGGGAAAGAGCAGGTGACAGGCTTTCACCAGAGTGTCTACTACAATCATTTGTTAATGATAAAAGCATTTAGAATACGTCTAACAGATGAAAGAGATTTTCTTATCAACTCAAACAAGTGTGAGGGTTAACCATCTCCCTACATTCATAGATACCTATATGAAACCACAAGGCAGATAGCTTTGATATACTCTAAAACTTTTCACGAGGCAGATTTTAACAGCTTGTGGGTATTCTGTGAGTCAAAACTCTTTTGAAATGTGTAAGACTAATTAATCTTCCTAACAAACACAAAGTGCTAGAACTTGGTTTCAGGGATTGGTTTGCTAACACTTGGTTTCTCCACTGGAAGTTGGGGATCTTCCCTTCTCAGTCAGTAAAGCTGTGTCTTCAGGTGTGTATCAATCAGCCTGTGTTTAAAAAAAAAAAAAGAAATGTTTTGTACAGCAAGAAAACAGAGATTCTTAATAGGTGTAAAGTGATATAATTCCAACATGCACTGAAGTTACTACCCAACCTGCTCATCATCTCCCCAGTGGTTATCATTACAAAAGTTCTAGCAGGTTTTCTTGTTCTAATCAGAGGAAATAGCTCAAGTGCCAAGGTAAATTTTTCTAATGTGCTGATTTTTTGGTCGCAGCTTGCACTGAAGGCACCAGCCATCTCTCACTGCATGCTCTAGACAGTAAAATAAAACCAAGTTGTCTCACTTGAGCACTTATCCAACATGAAATTTTCATCTCATCAGGCACAGTGTTGGTGCCTTGAATTCTAAGCATTTGGCCTTCTGCTGTTGTAAACTGCCATGTGAGCTCTAAAGCAAACCAATGCACATTTTTCTCTTGTCAGTTTTTCTCTTTATTCCCAAACCAAGATAATTCTTGGCAAGGTAGCACAATAGGCTCTTTTGCCTGCAAGCAATTGCTTCAGAGCTGACTGCAGAGAGCTCCAAAATCTGAACCGCGGCACTGGTTCTTGTTGATCTCAACAACAGGAAAGGGGGAGTTATATGGAAAGGAACTCATTATTTTGCTTTTTTTTTACTTACCTTCCTAGCATTTTGAACAATACTCAGTAAGCCTATGTGTTTGTGTACGAGTATGCAAGATTGAACACCCATTGGCTTGTGACTAGTATAAATTAGGCACGTATTTAGTTAACATTCTTTTCATAAGACTCCTTTTACAAGAGTAAATTACTGTTTACTACCCAAATCCTCTGGCCTCAAGAGAGAGAACCAGAACAGTTTTGTTTCTTTATTGTTACTGGTTTTGTAATTGCAGAATTGTTCATCTCTATAAGGTATTGGGAGTATTTTGTAGAGATCATTACATTTATCGCCCTTGTGTTTAAGGAAAAGAAAGAAATACCCAGGCTACTTACATCTTTATATCAGCACTTGAGCATGTCAAAGATAAAAAGATAAACTTAAGACATTTTTACAGTTCTCTTCTAGGTACACTTCATGGTTCAGAACAGAATTTTGTCTCATGCTGAAATATTTCCTACCACTGACATTTGATGTTTGCCTCAGTTACTCCTCAATCAACAAACTTTAGGTATTTTGACAGTGATAAAATCAGGGTGTTAGTATGGATGGACTGATCTGAGTTTAGATAAATTGCCTCTTCCATTCTCTTTGGTTTGTACTTTTGAAAAGAGTTGATTAGTGTGAGGCACCCAAATGCTTCTTGAAATTCAATGAGATCTGAGGTCATGTCTCTCTGAATAAGTACTCAGAAACTATGACAGTAACCTAAAACAAGTAACCTAAAAGAGTCCCGGCAGTCTTAAATGTAGCCTTCATATTCTCCTGAAGAGCTTCCAACTGTGTAATTACAAATCATATTAAATAATATTTTTCTCTTATTCAGGAAGTGCATTGAAGTATCTCGGTTTTAATCCATGTTTATAGAATGCTGACTGCATTGCCGCTAGGTCACTCCATGCACCAATATTAGGAATATATTAAGAAAGCCAAAGAAACACATATTTTTTCTCTCTCTGTAGAGGAAAGTCTGCCAACAGCCTGAGTTGCACTGCTTTCCTTATAGCTGAGGAGAGTTACACAACACACATGAAGTTTATTCACTTCTGTAAATTTGATTTGTCTTGCTCTTCTGAGGCAAAAGAAGGGCTGGTTTGCTACCTTTGCTTCATGCACACAGGCTGAGATACATGGAAAAGCCTGGTAAAGCTCTTGTTGCATTCAGTGGCAAAAGGAGATTTTTACCAACATACTTGAGGACTGTCATTCTAGAAAGACTTTATTCATAAAGGTGTCCTGTCCTCATTAAGCCTGCGCCTAACAGCTTCCTTTGGTCAACAAGGGACTCACTGGAACCAAGGATTGTGACCTTCCTTGCAAACATGCTGAGAAGCAGTATTGAGGGTCCAACAGCTCAACTGCGTATATTCTTTCAGCCTTTTTTCAGAGCTCAGATATACCTTTATGTTGTTGGGCTCTTGAAAGAAATTTTTTGAGCTGATCCTTTTGTAAGTCCCTATGTGCTGGGAAAGACCCTGTGAAACCCTGCCCTGTGCTTCCTTACTCAGAACTGCCAGGAATTCCTTTATATTGGATTAGCAACTAGAAAGTTGTGTGTGGATTTCTTTGTGAAACGTAGCTGAAGTGGCATTTCACATACCCAGTGATTCTGCAGTCCCTCAAAGTTTACTATAGCTGGAGGAACTGCTAAATGATGAGCCAGCCTCCCTGTAGTCAAACCACAGCACAGATTTCCAAAGCGAGCCTGCTGCTGCTTACTTTCCTGTCTCCACTGATTTGTGAATCCATACTCATTGGAAAATGTGATTTTGTTCTTGTTTCTTACACTTCCCCCAAGCTAACTGTGCCTGTTACTGTGTTTTGGATTTGGTTTCAGGTTCCAACTGAGACTTCATACCCTTGATACAGACTGTGAATTAAAAAAAAAAAAAAAAAAAAAAATAGGGGGGGGAAGAAGCTGGGTTATAGTGTCTATGGACTTTTTCCTTTTTGATTTGAGGTGGTTTTCCAGCCTGGTCTACAGGACATGCCTTTTTTTCTTAAAATATGCCTTTTAATGCCACATTAACCATTGCAATTGTGCACTTCATTTCATGAGCATGGATTAAAGAGGAACTCTAGGAGAGTTCAGGTGCTCTTTAACCAAGCCCATGGAACAGCTCTTCTCTCACTGAGCTGCATGCTGGGATGTGCTTAGTTCACTGCACCAAAATATCAGTTTTTACTCAACAGGAAGTAAAGAGGAAGGAAAGGGAGGTGTAATTCAGGGACAGGAATTTTGGGATTGCTCCCAGCAGGTTTCCTCTGCTTGAAGCCTCCATTCCTCTATAAATATGAAAAACATTGCAGAAAAAGTTAAGCTCAGGCAAGTGCAGGGGTTAAATCTCTCTCAGACATAGAGCTGAAAGAGGTCTCTCCATCTGCGGTGGTGAGCTGTTGTGCAGGAAACCAGGGGTTAAACAGAATGGGGAATGATGAGACGAGGGACTTTCGTAAGACCTTAAAGATTATCTTCATTATCAATCAACAAATTATGTTTATACACTATATTCTACCTGGAAGTCCTAGGCTCAATTCAGACCTGTAAGTATGGTTGTAGGATACAAAGAAGCCAGAAATTCTGGTCTGGTTTCTTGTACTGACACAATAGCTTCACTATCCCAGTTTCCGTAAGGCTAAAACTGAAATAATCTATCTTCTAATAGACAGCATGGTGATGATTGTTTCATATCTCACTCTAAAAAGGACATATTATTATGAATCCATCTCTTCTTGCAGAAAGTATGTGATGATAAGGAATCACTGTACTTTTAAAGCAAAGGCAAAACGTGAAACAACAGTTGCTCCTTTGGCATTGATGAGTTAACTCGGATTTTTTTTTTTGTATCCAGGCTATCCAGATACAAGAATTCATAATAAATTGCTCACATTATATTTCTCTAAGGCTTCTTGTTGTAGAGCTCCTTTGAAAGGTTAATTGTCATACTTTATTTTGGGACTATATAACTTAGTTGTCAACTACATAACTTGACTTAAATATTAGCATAAATGTGGTGGGTGATAAAAAGAGATGGTTTTCATATTGTTTTGAAAGGTTGAGCTCATATCATTATTTGTGGTTGAGTAAATAGGTTTTCATTCCAGGGTACTAGCAGCACTGTAAATGCTCGCATTAAGGCTTCTGGATCCATCTGACCCCCACTGAAGTTGATGGAGAGGTGTATCTTGATAGTCATGTTCTTAGGATCAGATTCTTTACCTAGGATGACTGTAATTCAGACTTCCTTGCTCACTTGGGGCAGTATTTTCAAAACTACCTCGAAAGAATGAAGTACAAAACCAGATGATGTTTAGTCAGACATTTGTGTTCCCTTTTCCCTCCCCTCCAGAGGAGAGTTAGGTAGAAGAGGTATTGCAGAAGTTCCTATTTGTTTTCATTTTTCTCCAACATTGTTTACATACTTGTTTCTTCCGAGCCCAAGAAGTCAGCTGGATAAAGCCACCTTCTACATTTCACCTTTTGTTGACTGCAACAAACATGTTTTAACAGTAAGGATAAAAAAATAAGAATCACTGACACTAACAATGCCCTGGAACAGATTATTTAGAAAGGCTGTGAATTTTCCGTCATTGAGCATTTTGAAGAAGAGGTCAGAGAAACATCAATGAGGAAGAAAACCACTTTTATTGGGAACAGGCAGCAAGCTGTAGTAGAGTAGAGAGCAAGCTGAGGTCCCTCCTAAAGGGGGATCATTTTTTAAATTGATTCCAAATGTAGCTTGAGGCAAAATAACAGCATTTCTATAACCAGGACCATTCTTATGCTCAAATTGATGTTCTTCTTGCTGGTATCAATTCCAGCATTTGGGAAATATTTGATGGTAGCTGTTCCTGTGGAATAAGATAGCATTGCAAGGGGTGACTCCACAGTCTATATCTAATGGTACTGAGCAGATTCATCAGTCACTATATAAGGCATCTGCTTTACTGCTGCTTACCAGGTACAAGGCAATTGCAAAGGATACAGAGAGAAATACATCAAGAAAAGTCCATCCTCTTTGTTGCCAAGCTCTTCTATTAGGCTTTGCACAAGACTAGTTGTATGTCTCTGAATGTACAGGACTGAATGTACAGTAAGCAGGAGTATGTGGGCACCTACAGAGCTGCCAATTCCCCAAACCATCCAGTTAGATCTGGATGGACCATTAATTTCTTGTTTTCCTTATATTGTGTCCAGCACAGCTAAGTCACCACTGACACAGGACTTAGCTGTGGCAGGGAAAGACCACCTGCAGTTGGGTTCCCTGAAGGAAAAGTCAACTTTAACTTGGTCATTCCTTTTTGGTGAGAGTTGCACAATTTTGCCCACTGCCTCAGTTGGGCCAGACTAGGGTGCCTTAGACAATATCTAAAATCAGTCGAGAATGTGCATGTGTGTATACTTGTATGTGGATTAATGTGTATATATATATATATATATATAATGTGTATGTATATCTGTATATAAAAACATGGATGCATATTTGTGTGTGTGTATCTGTGTACACATACACATTATGTATAGCTAGTGAAGCCACAGTAAAGAGATGTCTAAGCCAAGTAAACAGTAACTTAAGATGATGTTAGTTTTGGACAGTGCTTTCCTGGTAGAAAAAATCTTATATATCATTCTGTCACTGGACTGTGGTCTGGAATTGGCATCATCTCTGAACAAGTCCGCTGCAGAATATTGCCTCCTGCAGATAAAAGTTAAATCGCTATTTCTGTGAAGGAATTTTGCCTTTCTGAGCACAGATTCAGAACACAGCTGCATTTAAGCGACCCTTGTTATAGCATTTCTTAGATCATACCAGAGAGACTTACGACCTTCATAAAGCCGAGAAGGACAAACATTGCTGCTTAAAAGCTTTTAGGAACTGATCATTTTTCATGCCCACTTGTCTGTGGCAGTTACAGTAAATTTGCTGTTCTCTGCATGGCTCCAAGACACACTTTCCCTTATTACAGAAGCACAACAAAAATACTGTAGTAATATATGATTCTGGCTTCAAATGCAGCTGTACTGTTTTGGTTCTTTTCCATTTAATTTAGTGGTATTAACTGGACACAGGTGGTTCTTCTCCCTTTAAAAGGTGACATCTAGAAGTCCATATAAAGGGGATTGGTTTTAATTTACAGTTTTCTTAGATCCAGATGTCCCCAGAAATATTACTTTTGCTATAGTAGTAAGTACTGTTGCTGTAATCCAGAATCCTTTTTGCTCTGCTCTGTGTATCTGTTAAGGAACAGGTCCTTGCCCAATGATCTTTGAATCTCAGTGTATGATTTCTACTATTTTCATAATTATTATTATTAAAATACTGAGTTGCACAGTGCTTCTCAGCCTTAGGATTTATTAGGCCAGAAGTGAATTAACATACAGAAAACCTTATTGCCACAGAAACAGGAATCCAAAGGATTTATCTAGACCCTACTGTGCTGCATGCTGTATCTTGTTACTTAAACATAAGACAAGATAGAATAGATGTAGACTCCATGAAAACAAAGGTAGACTCATGGTAAACTCTCCTGCAAGTTCAACCCTCAAGGGTAGCAGAATCTGGATGTACTGTGATATAAATAATTAACACTATGCTAGAAGTGCCCTTCAGGTGGAAATATACAGTCAATTAAACTGTCCTTAGCTTTGCTATTCTCCTCCTTTCTCACAGTTTCCAAAACCAGTATTTGTGTTCCCTTTTTATGAATGGCTAGGGAGAATTTGCCAGGCAAGAAAGCACAAGCTTAAGTGTGCAATAATTCCAGGATGTCTGTTTTGAGATGATTTGACATGTTTCAGTTTGTTTGTGTAGCAGTGGAATATTTTTTTTCCCAGGTGGTATTTGCAAGGAGTTCTGGCACCACGTCTATGAGGCATTGTGTGCCCAGATTTCCAAAAATGGCTATATTTACTAATAGAGCTTAATAGCTCTAATGGGAGGTTGGAAACGGACAGAATATCCTCCTGTGGGAATTTTCACAGATCTTGGTCAAAAGCAGTAATATCTGATTTTGTTGATGTTAACCAATAACAACTGAAAAATATTCTTCCTCTGGAATAGAAATTTGTAGAACACTTAAACTAAATTAACAAAGGAACAGAGCTACAGAAAGCAGGTCATTTTCTATTAATTTTGATAGCAACTATTCTTAAGATCTGTATAACCAAGATATAGGAGACATTAGGAGATAATACAGTATGTTAAAAGAGAGAGTAAACAGGAGAAAAATGAAAAGAGCTTGTTTTTTTTTAAAAAAAGCTCCAGCTCACCAGAGAAACAGAAAAAACCAAATCACATAAGAGATCTGATTTAGCATAACAAGAGCGATTGAGAAGCAGCTGAGAGTCACATAAGAATATAGTTTCTGTGTCTGTTGCGCTGTGTGTGCCTCTGAGTCATATTTTCCAGTTGTGTGAGTAGGTCACAGCCTCTTGAAGTAACCCTGGGGATGTGGGGAGCGAGGGAGTTTCGCACAGTGGTGGGGTCCCCAGTTTGGCCGATCAAAGCACCAAAATTCAGATGCGCCCACTGTAGAGATATAGTCAAAGAATTCTTGCTAGCCAAACATGTGGAAGAACTGACTCAGGTAGTGGAATTCAACATCTAGGAATCTATGAGACTATGAGAGTTTAAAAAAAAAAAGGAAGAAGAAAAAGGCATCGTGTCCTTTTTTCCTTTTTCCTGTTTTTCTATGTTTGGAGTAATAACACTAAACAAAACAGCCTCAATGTGCTGGCACTTATTTTCTTTCAGAAACAAAAGCGAGCATTTCTGTGAACTGAGATACTATGAATACTGCAAGAATCACAATAAATTATTGAAAGCTGGTAATACTGAAAGTTTTTGGAGTTGAAGAAGGTGAGACCTATGCCATGTGAGCCTTTCCTGCAAGCTCAGTATCACTGGCATTCTGTATATGCTTCACCTCAGCAGGGAGGAGAAAAGGTCTTACGTATTTTTTTAACAAACTGTGGATGAAACACATGTTCTGTAGTTCAGTAATGATCTTCACAATGTGGTATCGTATATTAATGTTCTTTAGGACATCTGGAAAATACTGAGTGGAAAATTAAGATGACATTAATGTTCCTTCTGATGTTTTTTGTCCTCTTCATGCCACATCATCATGCCTGCTGTACCATGAGATCAAAAATATTAGATAACTTTGAAACTTGCTCGCCAGCATAATGTGAGATTCAGGCTGAGGTAAGAAGCTAAGAACAACACACATTTTGTTGCTGATTGTTCATGGTTCAAATGACATTGAATAGAATTAGTCAATACAGAAGGTGAAGGGTAAGAAAAAAACTTTGGATAAACAAAGTGAAAGTAAATAATAAATAATGTATATGTTATTTATATAATATAAAATAATATATGCAAACAATATAATATGTAATGTATATGTATGTGTAATATAATAATATGTATGTAATATATATGATATGCATATATGGATATATAGTATGTCCATGTATACGAAACAGATGTTTAGAATACATATGCAAAGTGAAATATTTGCAAAATGCACATATATATTATATATGCAAAAAGAAAATGACCCATTGGTCACTTTCCTAGAGAAGTAGCTCAGATATTAGGCTCAAAATGCAGCTCCATAAGTTAGACATCAGGAAAAACACTAACAAGCTCACTCGTGGATCATACAGACCACACTAGATTATGTTGCCTAAAGTGAGTATGAACAGCCTGGACAAACATCTGCTGGTCATGATATTGCTATATTTTTTCCTTAAGATGAGATCACTTTTCAGCTTCCTGCCAGCCCTGTGATTCTCTCTCCTTCTAGATTTTTAATCTTAACATCAGTAATGCATTTAATCAAACTGGTGCAGCACTGAAAGGACAACTTCCTTCTTTGGATATATATGTTATTAAAAAAAAAAAGGCTATGTAGTGAAGAACATGCTCTTCTGTCCAGCAGGGAAAGAGTCATTGCAGGAGGTATCCAGATGACAGAAAAGAACACAGAGGCTTAAGAGGCAGTGCATTGTGGAAATGAAATAAAATTTGAAAGTGGTCAGAACTTCTGAGACAAGAGGAGGACAAAAAAAAAGAAAAAAAAAAGAAATGTCAAATAACCAGGGGTGTTTGTGCTAGTAATTAAATGTTTCACAGAATGTAACTTTTAATATGACAATGGGAAACAACTAAGAAATTTTCCTTTTTCTGTCAATTACTGGTTGTTTATTACTCAAAATTTTTGAGTTACGCAAGCACCTAAAAGGTAACTAATGCATCTCCTTTATGACAGTCTCCAACCTTTATGCAAGAATATTGCAGGCCTTTCAGGATCAGCTAAAAAGGAAGCTGTTTGGAAAGGGCACCACTAAATAAATGTATTCTAAAATAAATGTTGAGTAATTCAGTCATCAGAATGTATGAACAGAGTGAGCTCCAGAGTGAAACATATTGACCAAAGAAATTAGTGGAGCCAAGTTGCTAAGCAGATATAAATAGGGGTCTAATTGGTTTTATACATCTCAATCGAGGTACTTATTCATGTGCAAAAAACTCACAACATTAAAAATAATTTGATTTAGAAATTGTTTTCATGGAAAGCATTCAGTATGAAGTTCCTGTATCAATGTAATATACTGACAACAGAAGAGAAGGTATTTCCAATTAAACACTTGAAAGCTTCATATCCATAAATTAGTTGGTAGGCAGTAGAGTTCATATGAACTGTGGCTCAGAATAGGAAATTATGTTCTCCTCAGAAAAATCAGGCAACTGAATGATATAAACATAATCTGCAAATTCTGATAGGTCCATAGTTATATTTGTAATTAAATGGAAATTATGTTTTTTAATATGTTTAGTTTGGTGTCTTCTGCAAGTATATATCAGAGTAGCTCCAAACATTTGAGTACCCATATGACTCAGGAAAGCAATAGAATTATGTACCTCCCTTGTTAACTACATCTTTAGTGTAATTTTGCATCAGCCAAAATGAGTTTGAGATGCCCTTACTCAGAACTTCCCAGCCTCATGCAGATAAAGTAAATTAGGTAGGAGCTAGATTATCCAGTATCATGCCCTATTTTTTTTCCTCCTGTTTCCTTCTTAGTACGTTCTTACTGCTCAGTGAGAGAGGAGGGGTGAGAACAACCTATTTAATAGCTGACGTATTCCAGCTGGTGAAAGATGGGCGCTTAAAATCTGTTTACTCAAGACTGAATTCAATCTGGATGTCTTACTGCATGGGATCTTTAGTTGCTAGAGTTCACAAGGTGACCTCAACTCTGTTGTGTGAAGAGTCTCGGCTGATCAGTGTGTGGAAGCTGTCTTCTGACACAACCTGCTCCCTCAAAAACTTTGCAAGGACCTAGAGGTTCAACTATATTTGCCTCATGCCCTTCTTCTTTCCTTTTTGTTGTATGTCATGCTGTTGCACTGATGTCGCCTCACCTGCTGGGACTTCCTTGTCTAAGTGCCCTGGCTGCTACCACTTTCTCTTCAATACCTACTGGTTTTGGCATCACCACACATGGAAGTCACTGTACTCTCTCCAAAAACACTTCACAGCTGAGGCTATACTTTTACAGGAGTGAAAAACAAAGGCTTTGACCTCACCAATGGGGAGCCTGACATCATAACTACAGCTCCTGATTGTATTGATGTAGGCCACATTTCTGATGGAGGGACATGCCAAACTAGAGGACTTCAGGCACTTAGAGTTCACTGCAGGTTTCCTAGTGAATTCAAACTCCAGCTTGGGGCTGTACTCTTCCAGCCCAGCTGCTTTTCTTTCACATAATGAACTCTGTGGGCACAAAAGCCCTGTATTTGTTGTGGCTTTGAGAACAAAGCCACTTAACAAATAAGTAAAAGTTTAGCCAGAATACTAAGAAAATGGCCATGATTAAAGCAGTATTTCAGTAATGCATTTGCTGAATCAGTCTAAGATTAAGTGAAACATTGACCTTCTACATTATTTCTTAGGAGGAAGCAAGGAACAGATGGGCAGTGCTCTTTGCTGGAACCTAATGAAACATGCATCATTCATCAAAAAGAAAATAGTCTTCTTGATGAAAAGCATGCATTTAAAACAAAGAGATATGTCATATAAATACTGACAGAATTAAATGAATTTTTAGTATCAAAATACTAAGCTTTAATTAAAAATGCATTTCAGTAAGTGGAAGGTTGTAATAGTTCAGATAAAAAAAGTAGTATAGAGATTTTTCTAAATGGAAATTAAGCCCTTTTCATAAGCTTCTTACAAAGTTTTGAAATATGTAATTTTGTTTCTCAAAACTAAGTTTTGTGTTTTAACCAAGATAATGGTCTTTGAGTGTTCTAAAGATACACTTAACCATTTTTATCTTCTACATAATTTTCATCAAACAATGCCCTAAAGTCCACTTAGCAAGGAAGAAGATGTAGAGAAATATATCTCTGGCAAATCTATGTAATGAATGGTGAATGACAGCTACTCTGGAAAACAGTTTTTTAGTGAAAGTCAAGATCACCAAATTGCTAGCTTTCCTGAAGAGGGTTGTCATTTAGTACTCAGCCCAGACGAAAAGGATATCACCCTGAAAGTCTGTGGGTGAGGTGAAGACATGGACAGATTCACCAGCTTTGGATTGTGCACAGCAGAGATTTTTCCCCGAATGGAGAGAGTGAACTGAAAGGCTCCTTACTCACCTGTTCCCTTACCAGCAAGTATTTCCAAAGAAGGAACTAGCCACTGGAGGTGGCATTTAGGCACAATTTCCTCCTGCATGCTGTGGCATAGCTTCAGTCATTTGGTGGGTTGCAGACTGACTGTGTAATGCTGTGGCTTTGTACTCTGCTGTTGGACTGAACGCAAAGGTTGCTGAACTGGAGAGCACCATGGGGTGCGCATGGACATCCTGAGGAACGGTGAGGGTGAAGGAAAAGGGCAGAGCAAATCATCTTCTCTGCTGAAAGTATTGCAAAATTGTCCTCAGAAAATCTAAGGGAGGGAATGTGAGTCAACCAGGAAAGACAGCAGGGAACAA
>Ga0181612_177968_pt1 | contig 25684 bp, 15 predicted proteins | sample HoacroProtozoa21_FD_119630 | JGI IMG/M metagenome (GOLD analysis project Ga0181612, IMG submission 119630) | Hoatzin crop microbial communities from Cojedes, Venezuel. Combined Assembly of Gp0051906, Gp0051904, Gp0051908
CCCCCGCGCTCACGCACACGGCAGCCAGAGGGGGGAAAAGGAAGGAAAAAAGAGAGAGAGAGAGAGAGAGAGAGAGAGGGAGAGAGGGAGAGAGGGAGAAGTCACTGCGGTGGTGGACGTGACCCAGTGTACAGCGACCCACAAGAGTAGGTTTTCAGGAGAGCATATGGGCCACTGAATGTCAGAAAGACAGTTTTAGGGAGCACTGCTGAAGACTGCTGAGCAGCCTTCCCAGCACCAGCACTAAACCTGGACCCATCAGACCAAAGGTCCCAAACTATGCCCTTCTTGTACAGCAGCCAGTCTAAAGGGGTCATTTCAGTACCAAATCAGCCAAATTCCAGGGGACAAATCAGCTTTGTACATCTTAGCAGAATAACCCCTAAAAGACATTTTCAAAATCAAATGTTCATTCTTTCTTTAACCAGACAAGAAGATTTTGTACTGTGGTCGTTCAAGCACTTATTCTTCCCTGGCAGAGTTATGAATACCATTTATCACTTTCAGTGTTCCTGGAGCTCTGCTGTCAGCACGCAGCAACTCCACATCAATACACAAAGACTTAGCAGTTATATGCCAGTATGCATAAATCTTACTGATTTCACACCCATGCTTTCCCTAGTTCTTGGTATAGCATTTCCTTTGAAGTGGTCTGAGGGTTCCACTCCGATATGACACAAAAAATGGAAAAGAGCTAAAAAAACCCACAATCCTGCAGCAATGAAGTCTCACAGTGCTTTGGTCAACCCGTCAGGGTCAGCTCAGATCCCTACTGTGAAAAGCTCACAAACCTTCCCCTGCTCAGGTTCATGCAGTTTCATTGGAATCAAGGCCTTCCTCATTTCCTGATGATAGAAACTCTGGCAAAAAGTCTGAAGTAACCGTCTGTATTCAGTGGTAGATTCAGCATCCTCTCACCATGACATGTCAGGTTACTCTAGGGAAATGTTAAATACATTCAGGTCAAGCTAACTTCCATTGCTTGGCTACAGAATAAGTTCTTCTATCACAAAGTCCACTGAAACTTAGATCAAAGACGCTCACTGTGTTGCTCCATACCTCAGCAGAGCCCCTCATCTTGTAGTCCATTCCCCATGCCCAGGTTGTTGCTAAATTGTGATGCAGGTGGGAAACTGAGCTCCTGGCTAAAGGCAATAGTTGCCAGCTGAGCAAAAGCCATTCTGTAGATTTCATAAGAAACTACAGTCAATGTTGAACGCTTCATAGCTTTTAGGCCAGCTTCCAAAAAAATTCCTGTTTGATAAACGTACGGGAAAATATGCTTACAGAAATTCGTCAAGAAATTTCTTCAAGGAGTTCGATGCATCATGCTCCTTTGGCAGCCTGTACGCATAGTACTTCATCAAGAAAGAAAACAATCTGTTCTCCAAGCAAAGAGGTCAAGAAGTAATGGGCTTAAACCGAAGCAGGGAATAGTTAGGCAAGACAGCATGAAAAACCTTTTAACTGGAAAAGTAGCAAAGCACCGGAAGAGTTTGCTGGGAACCTAGTGGACCTGCCACTAAGTGTTAGACCTTAAAGAAAAAATTGGTATTGGTATCGGCGTGCTGTAGTTGGCCCCACAGTTCCTTACCAGCACTAGGAGTCGATAGCCCAGAGTCTCAGCTGTCTGTGAATCAATGGCTGATTTTAGTGCAGCATGGCTGTATGAACTTCACTCAATTGTGTTGGTGAAATTACTCCTGAGCTGTGAAAAGTATGTGAGTTAAAGCTGTGCTAGATACAATAGTGAAAACCCAGATAGAATGATGTTATTGAGATCATATGAGTTAGGAGTTCAAGCATTCAAGAAGAAAAACGATGTCACAAAAAAAGATAAAATCCTCAGATAAAAAGCAGAGACAGGAAAACAGCAACTCAGCAACATCAGGGTTCACTCTGCTCCAAGAAACAGTGCTTAGTCTAGCAGCATATTAGTCCTAGCTGTCTAATACCTACCTCTATTAGCCAGGAAATAACTGCTGGGTAATAATTGCACACACACACACCCCTTGCAGACTCTCACTACACACAGTAGGGGACACCTGGACAGAAGTGACCCTGGCAGGGAATGTTCCACTATATATATGTTTGTTGAGGCCAACCTAGGCAGCACTGGTGGAGCTAGTAAATGGTCGGATGGCAGGGGAAGTTGCTGTTGGGTGTGTTCACACCTGTGGTAGGTCTAATGTTTTTTAGGTCTTGGGGATCCACCCTACTGAGGTTGCAGGGTCCTTCCTGTTCCTCTGTGTTGTGGTGCCATACTTGCGGCTAGCACAAGCACCCCATGCTGTGTGAAAAAGGGAAATTAGATTTTTCAAGGGTTATATTATACTGATGAGGATGGACTCCTCTTTCCCCAGGTAAGAGTTGCCCCTGGTCTTTATCATTAATCACACAATCCTATTACCACCCACATTGCAATAAAGATGAATAGGCTGGTCCCCAAACAGTTCTGCTGGTTCCTCTCATTGAGAACTTTGAGACAGTTATCCCAAGAAGACACTGTTGGGCGGGGTGTGTGCCTAACCAGAGTCCATTTAGTTTATGTGGCAAAGCTTATGGGAGGGGGCACTGCCGGGGTGGCTTCACAGTGGAGAAGTTTGTGAAGGACTGTCTCCCATGGAAGGGACCCCACACTGCAGCAGGGGAAGAGCGTGAGGAAGAAGGAGCAGCAAAGATGAAGCATTATGAACTGACCCATTCCCCATCCCCCTGTGCCACGCAGGGGGAGGAGGTAGAAGGGTCGGTTGGGAGTGAAATGGAGTTTGCAAAGAAGAGACGGGTGGGAGGGAGGGAGGGTGTGTTTAGTTTTGTTTCTCACTATACTACTCTTATTAATAGGAAATAAATTAAACTAATTTCCCCAAGTCACGTCTGTTTTGCTCGTGATGGTAATTGGTAAGTGATCTCCCTGTCCTTATCTCGACCCATGGGCTTTTAGTCATATTTTCTCCTCCTGTCCTATTGATGGAGGGGGAGTGATGGAGTAACTTGGTGGGCAGCCATCCAAGGTCAATCCACCACACAGAGGCACATGCCCAAGGACTGAGATGAGATGTCAGAGCACACCATCCCCTTCCTGCATCTCACTGTCTATGGAAAGGAGCTGGTTTCAGAACCCAGATGGGAGTCCTACGACATTTAAGACAGGCAGTCTTCTCTGTGACTGACAGACCGCACCATTAAGACATGCCAGGGTCCCAAACAACAGTAGATGAGGACATTCATGTGGGCATAAAAAAATATTAATAAGAATTTAAGTATTACAAAGCCATCAGTATTTTCACTATACTCATCTTTCTCCTTCATCCCACCAAGGCAGAGCTATTAAGTCTTTTATGAGGTTTTGGGCTCCACTAAAGTTGCCAGCTACTGTATTAAAGTTCAGAGGATGCAAAATGGAGGTGAGAATATCTTGAAGGAAGAGTAATAAGAATTATATCTGCCCTTTTTGATGTGGCTGGTGTGTATTTGCCTTTGGGTTGCACATCGACAGGTTACTTGGGATGCAGTTTATAAAAGATCTTACCAATGATAGTCATGCTTGACAGGCCAAGGACAATATTCAAACAACAATTTTAACATCATCACCAAAGCCTTTGTTACTTAAAACCAGATTCCCTTTCTAAAGAAGTTCTGATTTTCTCTGCTCCATGCCTTGTCCCAAAAGGAAAGCGGCTGCGCCACCATCCCACAAAGGCTGGATACAGCCAGACAGAATTAAAATAATAACAGCTGTTCCGAATGTCACGGCGCCACCAGCAGCATCCCCGAGGAGACCACAAAGCCCAACAGAGAGAGGATTGGTGCAGCATATCTGCTGCTCTTATGCAAATAAAAATACTCCATTGAGTCTCCAGGATCTTCCACTCCCACGTGTGGTCCTGTCCTTGGATGCCAGAGTGTCTTACAGTACAGAGGTGAGAGTGGGTCTAAGCAGGCAAGTATCTTTAGGCAAGAAACCTATCCAAAGGTTATCCACAAAAGAAAAGCTGAACAAACCAGCCCTCCTGTGTCCAAATAACTTCAAGGCACAGCCAAGATATGCCTCAGTGAAACCTTCCAAATTTTAAGTCAAGGACCATTAGATCCAAGCAGTCATTGCTTGGTGGAAGAGCAGAGACTAATTCCAGAAGTCCCAGGCCCTTACAGCCAACCCTCCCCTCAGAGTGCATGAGAAGCTGACCTCCTCCTGTGCAGTACCCATTCCCATTACTGTGGAAACAGAATGCTACTCAGCACATCATTGTTGTTCTTATCTAACCTCTTCCCTAAGAATGAGGTTTTTTTACATGATTTCTTAGGAAGAAGCTTCCACAAATCCATGGCATTCTGGAAATCATAACTGGGAAGCGAAGGACACAGTTCTCATTAATTTACATAAGAAAAAGGAATTGGGATTCTCTGGAAAGTCACTGAAGATAATTCGCTGACAAAGGATATTGTTTGTAATGACTTCTTACTAAATAGTCTTGTTTGTTCCTTAATGTATATGAATTACTGGAAGCTAATGTCTTACTGACAAAAGAGGGTCATGACATACTGGCAGCATGCAGGAGCAGACCTTTAGTTGCAAAAAATTATTTATATTTTTTATAATATCACTATTTAAGAAAATGTCTTATTTTGTCTATAGTTTATGGACTGGATTTTTAGAAGAACATTTTCTGTGATAATTCTCTCTTTGTATTTACTATCAGATATGGCTGCAACTTGGAGCTTGCATTCCCTGAAAGTTGAAAATATTATCCAAAGAAAAACAAGGCTTCGCACGAAACCTAGAACTTTCAAGCTTTTCCTGTGAAAAGGAAATGTCACTCAGCTCCTTTTTTCTAGAATAAAAAACATACATCATTTTTGTTAGTTTTTCTATAGTTGAAGCAGCCGGATGTCCAGACCCCAAGGAGTTCCCTGCTAGAGTTCAGAAATCCTTACGGCACCTAATCCTTACACCTTGGAGCATTTGTCAAAGCAGGGAGGGCTATGAACATGAAAACCTTCTCTGGCCCTGTCTCCCAGCAGTTAGTTACGTGAAAACTGGGACAGACTATGTCAGCAATTGGGCTTTTTATTGTAGAACTGTATGTATCCAGTTTGGCCAACTGCAAGAAATTTTGGGAATATAGAAAGCTGCCTATGTCTGTAAGCTGTGGAGACATCAAATGGCACACAGAGTTCCCCTTCAGCACTTATTACCTGAGGTCTCAGGCTTGTTTCTTTCACCATGAAAATACAAACTCAACACAATCTTTTTTCTCTCCCCTTGCTAACCAGAACTCCTCTGTTTATGGAAAACCTTCTTGCAGCAATCCACATGATTTCCTGCAAGTCTTCTTGGGAGATGAGCTGTTCCTGGGAGATGATCTGTTCCAGGAACCAAGCTTCTTTCCACATCAATCTAAGAACAAGATATTTCCTCTCATCCATGGTCACCATGCCTACTCCTTCTGAATAACACAGTCTTGGTGTATCCATTGCTCACCTTTCTGTTCACCCCCAGGTCAAACTCCTCGTTTCTGTAGGATTCCACATGGAAAATAACCTGTATGTAACTATGGCCTATAGTAATCCCAGGCAGGTCTTCACCAGGGCTACTTCACAGATTTGAGAGATCTTTGTGTACAGCGATTTAGCCTGGCAGGTGCCTATAAAAAGCAGCTGTTGCTGGGAAGATACAGGAGAAGCCATACCTCATCTGCTTTCCCTATAGGATGCAGATGGTATCATATGGGCAACCCACTACTACACAGGAGTTCAGTGCTGAATGGTGGAGTCCCTTCACATTAGGCAAACATTTTTCAAAGCCATTTATTCTATGGACTTTTGGTCCACTGATGACTTCTGGATGGCAGCTCTCAGAGGCACTGGAGCACAAGCTCCCCAAGAGCCTCTATGAGGAGATTAACCCACAGCTAATTAACACCTACACTAAAAATATGAGTCCTCAGCATGGATTCAGTGAGAAATGGAGTTCAGTTCTTGTCTTTTTACCCAAAAATGTTTGATTAGAAACATCTCTGCTCCACCTCATTTCCACAGCCAGCAGCAGAGCTTGCATGGTCTCCTAGCAGCTTCTGAGGACCTCAGTGCCTGCAAGAGCTACAGGTTTGAAGCACTCCTGATTGTTCTCAGAGTCCATGAACAGAGGCCAAACTGTTCCTAAAATTTTTTTCTCCGCAGTTAATAGCCTACAGAAGCAAACTTGCTCAAGACCTCCCACATTAGCAGTGAAGACCATGCTCTGAATGGTATGACCTGAGCAGGAACATCTCTCTCCCCTCACCACATCACAGCTTCATCACACCCCAGAGCCCGACAGCCATACTAACTACTTGTGGGTCCCAGACACACCAGTCCAGGACTGAGGCTCTAGGACAGGACCCAAATGTTGGAAGTTTCATAGTTCCTGTGAGACCAATTGAAATGCAAAAGGCCACTCTGTCAGTCAGTTCTGTAGCAGAATGATTGCTTTTCAACAGCAGAAAAATTTTCATGGGAAATCTCATGAGATCAGATGTCCTCTAGCTTTATTTGGCTTGGTATTGTTAGATATTGATACACACAAAGCACTACTTTTGGAGAATCTGACCAACACATTGAAAGTGATCTGCTTTCACTACCTGGGAAGGACATCTTGGGGTCATTTGGGATTTTCTCTGAAAACAGCCTGCTGTTCAGCAGCTGTCAAGACAGCAAACAGATTGTGAGGAGTTGTTAGCAAAAGAACAGAGAACAAACCAGGAAATGTTGTTATATTGATGCAACATATCCTCGGAGTACTGAGAATAAATGTAAGGTGGCAAGTTTTGGCATATCTAAGCAAAGAAACCTATCATTTTATGCCGAGAGATTGTTTCCTGTTCCAAATCCCAGTTTCACTGAAGTGTGAAAGCCCTTTTGGGAAACAGAGTTCCTGGCACAGTCTCTTCCGGTGTTTCTTACCAGTCACTTAAGTGCCACAGCACTGAGTTTTGCTGAAGCCTCACTGAGTTCACTCACCTGTGATAGACACCAGGGCCCATGGCCATCCTGCTCAGCAGCACATGAGCTACAGTTCTGGAGCCACACTCTTTCACTATAGGCATTGCCTCGCTGACCATCACTCCACTTTTGTAATTTTTTTTTCAACTGGTCACTCAGTGCTATGTGAGTGCAACAGGAAATGAAACCTATTCAAATTGCCATTGAAATACGAAGCAAACATTGTTACACAGAGGTAAGCTAGAAGGCTGTAGACACAGTACACAGCTTGACAGGGCCACCACATCACCTGCATCCTCCATCTGCATTAAAGTGGGGAATTTGGAAAAAAACATGTATATGAAAACAGCTGCACTGTTTGGACACTTCTGGGCTCTCTGTTTCTAGATAAATCACCCCTCGGTGTCAAAGATAAACTATATTCATCTTCTTTATGTTTACAAAATAGCAATTCCAACAAGCAGGCCAAAAAAAAGGAAAATTGAAGGACTCTTGGTTTTATTACCTAGTATGGACATGTTAGTATCTGTCAGGGTACAAACACGCCCCCAGTGCAGAAATAAAGACAAGTAATAAAAATTATTAAAAATGCAAAGAAGTTCAGTGAATTTATGTCCTGCAAAGACTGACAAATCATGTCATCTAAGGCCTCAGGTACGCTTGATTCCACGGAGTCAGTGTGCACCGTGTACTGGACTCCCAAGCAAGTGCTAGTCACCTTGCATGGTTCATTTAAATAATTGCATGTGACTGCAAGGTCTCTAGAGGCTTCTACGTCATGGGAAGAACCCTCCACCCTGCCCACTGAAACTGGGATGCCGTGTGTTGAGGATTATAAATCACGTGGAAAACAGGGAACAGCGAAGAGTGAATTTGACTCTAGCCATGTGGGGCATGGACATTAAGAAGAAATTTGTATTCTGAGGCTTTGACTCCTCCTAAGTGTTGGGCTCCCTCACATTTGCTTTCAGCACGTAAAACTGCACTACCAGGTACAAATTGGCCCAGCTACCTCAGAAGAAGCAGAAAGTGCCCTAGGAGGAGCTGAGGGAGCATGCTCTCCTTTAGGGAAGGACAGGTCACCAGTTCCTTGATGACTGCTCTAACTACAAGGCTAGCGTGAGACTGAAGAACTGAGCGGGGGTGTGCCATGTGTTCAGATTTTTTGTATCATCAGATCCGTTTCTGCTCCGTTAGCACCTATTCTCAGAAAACAGCCAGCTTACATCATGACTGGGGGTGGAAGTAAGCATTTCCTATTAGTGCTCTCTACAGTCCATAGGAAGAGTCAAGAGCAGCCAATTTAGGGAGCAGAGCTCTCTCTGAAGGTCTTAGAGGAGAAGGTCACTTTCTGCCACTAACCAGATGGGCATATTAAATCATCCCTTTCCCTTTGGGTGGTGTGTGAGTCTAAATTTGGGCAAAGACAGTGCCCATAAGGAGTCACATTTCTAGCTCTGCAGGATCTCACAGAAGCAATACCACATTCACGCAAATTAATTTATCCTAATTTTCTCAGACAACCAGAAGTTACCTGAATGAGAGTGCTTGTGTGGAGAGCTTTTTCCACAGACTTTCCTCTTGCTGCTATCACCAAGCTTATTGATACTGTAAAGTCAGTGTAAAGTTTCTGTCAGGTTGGTTTTCTGACCCAGCAAAACTTCAGGTGTCAGATCTGACCTTTGGGAAGCCACAAAGTTTGCATTTTAAGAGCTCAGCAGAAATGGCAGTCTATCATGCAAAATAAAACCAGAAAATCAGTTTAATCTGTCTTGTCTCCAAATCACCAGCAAAAGCACTCTTTTTCTATGAATTCATATGCTAAAGGATGGAAAGACAGTTTAAAATAGTCATAAGTAGAACAGCAACTCTGTGGCTGATAAGCCAATGAAGGAAGTATATCTGTAAAGTAATTGCTACATTACATACTCTTTGAAAAATAACTGGGAGATATTAAAGTCCTTGAGTTATTATTCTTATTAGAAATATTCTGTTTACTTAGCATTGTCTTTCTGAAGAAAGTTATTATTATGAAGTTTCCAAAAATACTAAATTACACTACAAGAATGTGTCTGATGAGAAAAACTAAATCAAAGAAAAATTAATTCTCTGTAAATACTTTAAATCTAGACGGAAATTACAAAAGAAATAGATTGTGGCATGTTTTCTGGCATATTCATCATGACAGGAGATTACCATATCATCCCAGCATAACAGAACACACCTCAACTACATTTTCAAGGAAGAGCATGAGGAAAGGAGGGACACATCTCTGGTCTTCAGATTTCAGAAGAAAATTCCAAATGCACAATTAAGTACTGCAACAAATGTTACTGCAACCTCTCCTAGACAGCATGAAGAGGAATCAGATTATGTGCAAAAAAAACCCTGAGATCATACACTTCAGTGGGCATACTTCTCAGTTATGTTTCCTTTCAGTTAGTCAGTCAGCTTCCCACCTGTAACCATTTTTTTCCCATCAACTTCACCTCTAACTCCTTTCTGGAAACACCATTTGCTAGTAAATATTTCCTGTGTTCCAGCTAAAGTGGAAATGAGTAATTCTGATTATCTTTTATTTATGTTGTTGTTGTTGCTCTTTAGAGCTGGAGAACAGCAAGCCTAGCATAGAAATCCTGCCACTACCTAACAGCTGCACATCATTATTATGTGTTATTCCACCTTTCGTCATAGCTAAAAAACTGGAATTCAAGGAGTTTGTAAATAGTATTTGTCATAACTATTCAGAAGCTCATATTGACTCTAGGAGAAGTTCAATTCCAAATACACTGGTATAACTGCGTTTATGTCTAGTCTATGCATCTCCCTGCACCATGCCAAAAGAAGCGTCTGTGAGTCAACAGTCAACAGAACTCACTGTAGTTCACTGTGCTTGTTTGTACTCGATTATTACTACCTCCTATTTCTTCTGTTTTGATCACTTGAGTCAAATAAAGTCGGTAAAGAAGGAGCTAATTTCTTGTCACTGAAGTTTTGGGTAAATTAATGAGAAGGAACAAGCACCCAGAAGTTTCAGTCAAAATTTAATATCCAATAGAAACCAGTAAATGCATGATCAGCATCAAGGCAAAATATTTATGTTCCAAAGACTAAGGCAAAAGAATAGTGATGACAAAAGAAGTAGAATCTGCTCTAGCAAAATATTTCCAGGTGGTTTTCACCAACAGAGTCCCTTCAGCTGGTCCATTAAAACTTGAAAAGACAAAGAATAAATTTACTGCAAGAAACAATGGAAACCTCAGATCTGGAATCATCTATTTGAAGTTGGGGTTACTGAAATCACGGAAAATGACAAATTTTCACAAGAACAAAAAGCAACTGTGGAACCTGTTGAGGCAATGTAATAAACAATGATAGCAGACTTCATTGACATGAAGGAACAGGCAATGATAGACAAAAGAAATGGATAATGATGAATTTTGGAAAGTCTACAGTTCAGACAAGATGATTCCTTCCAAGATTTTCCATTTATGGAATTTAAGCATCAATAAAGGATAGGGAAAAAAAGACGTGAAAGAATGCTTGTCAACAGTGGTGGCAGCAAACCTTGGTGGAATAGCTCCATTGTTCTAATGCTGTCATAGTTCCAAGTCACAGAAACCTGACAACAGCTGTGCTGGTTTAGACAATCTAGCTCAGTACTGTTTCTGTAGTAAGGACTATTAGGAAAAGTAATGAGCAAGATCATAGCCAGCATAGACCATAATTGCACCTCACTACTCCCCTAGCCTCCAGTTGCTCTCAGCACCAGGAACTTCCTGAGTCTGTTATGTTTTGTCAGTTTTATTCACCTCCTATTGGGCCTCTCCAAGTCTGGTCTCCCAGGAACCCATGTTCCTACTTCTGCAGTGTCCTCTGACAAGCAGCTGCACAGGGCTGCTATCTCTTTCCTGAAGATCCATCATGTTTTTCTCTTTAATGTGCTGGATGGCCAGCACTGAGATTGTGCTGAATCTTGATAAAGGAATCTTGATAAAAATAGAAGAAAAGTTGTGTTGGTTGCAGAAAATACCCTTCATCAGAAGCTGATGTCAGACCATGCTGCTTACCGTGGCATACAACGTTTATCGCTGAACCCCTTGACCAGGGCAACTAAAGTCCATCAGATGCAATGCACACTAAAAATCCTTAAAACCCACACATGTGGCCAGAGAAGAGACATTATCTCAGTGTGTTCCTGTCATGGTACTGCAAACTACAGAGGGGGCTCCGCAGGACCATACTCAAGCGCTGGAAACAGTATAGCCACAAGAACAGAGACCATCAAACAGCTGCTTAACCCTACCAACACTGTGCTTTAGGAGCAGTGCTTCTCATGGCATCCTAATCATCCACCCTTGCCTTCCCTGCCTCTCCTGGGCCAGAAAAAAATATGATGTGTTCCTAGATGGCAGGCCGTTCAGAAAACAGATCTGCCTAAGAAATAACAGGCCAAGAGGAACAACAAAAGCACAGCTGGTTTGATTCTTGGGCAGGTTTCACAGATAGGCAGCTGTGCTGGCACAATAGAAAGGGCAGCCTCGGAGAGGGTGTGGGCAGACAGAGGGAGCAGGACAGTCCAAGCCCATGAGGACAGGGAACAAGTGCCTGTCAGAGCACGCCAGAACAGCAAAAAAGTGTCACAACTCTGCTGATATCCAGCTGCACTGGATAGCTGCACCAGCATGGTACCTGCAGACATTTCTCTGGTAACTTCACGTTGCATGAGTGTTTGCCAGCCAAGAATGAACAAAGAACTCTGTTTTCTTCAGGAGGAAAGTCGGCTGTTTTAATACCTCCCAGGGTCTGAAGTCACCTTAATAAGGAAAGACAGCTCTATTGTTTTTCTGGGGGAGGATGTGGTTAATCGCGTTACACAATAACAACAGATCAGCTCAGCATTATTATATCTGACTGGAAATAAGCTCTTCTCTGTGTGGTTCTCAAGGCTTATGGAAGAGTGTTTGGGTTCCGATGCTTCACCCCAGGGACTTTATTTCACAGCAACAGGCTTTGCAGGAAGTACAAAAACCTCTTTTTCACTCTCAAGAGAGAAAGTCAACAGCCTGCCTGAGTCTAAATATGCACAGTAAAAAAATCTCACTGTAAATACACAACTTCATTTGACAACTATTGCTACAGGCAGTGGCAAATTGCCTTGAAATATTGGGGCAACACAGGCCAAACGCACACAAAACCCAGCAGGTTTCACACGGGTTTTTGTTTGTTGCTAGAGAGGGGGAAAGGAAGCAAAATACTAAAGAAACTTCAGGGTTCAGACACCAGAATGTTATCCTGATCCCAGGGTTTCAGTGGAGCTCAGATTTCACATCCTGAGTGCTAGAGATAAAAACCCATGTAGCCTGATTTAGCCATAGCCGAGCAGCTGCAAATGCACACAGCTCCCCGCTGACACTTGTGGGCAAGCAGGCAGGAGACCAAAGCACACAGAGAACTCAGAGCACCCCAAGAACTGCAGGAGTGCTTGTATGACAATCTGTTACTCGCTTTTGTTCAACCACCACCGCGTTCTGAAATTTGCAAGCCCAAAACGCCCCGGGTAATCTTAGCTACCACCCAGTGAGAACAAAACCCATTAGCCTGCCAGCACAAGGTGTCTGTACAACCAGTGCTGCAGCTCGGTGAGGCCAGATCACGCAAGAGGAGAGGGGCTAGACCTCTGGTCTAGAGGAAGGGCTCTTTTCTCAGGGCCTGCCTGCTGTTGGCTCCATTCCTTGCCTTGCAGGAGTGCATGAGGAAGCGCCGAGGAATCAGACCCAAGACACTGCATGAGCAGCCTACGGGATGGTGACAGCACAAAAGTGACGCGGCCACGGCATGGGAACCAAGCTGGCTTGAGCTGACAGCAATGAGAGGTGCAGCCGGAGCCGACAGCCTTGGGAGGCTGTCCATGCAGGTGCAGCACCAGAGCCAGTGTGGCTTCAGCTTGGATGCCCACCTGAGCCCTCAGAAATGTCTCCCAAAGCTGGAGCACACTGAGGCAGGGCAGAGGGGGAGAAGGTAGCAGCAACTTACCTGTCTGCCCCGGACTGGGGCAGCTGCCTGGGCTGCTGTCAAGATACCAGTCAGGTTTTCAGCTGCTCCTTTCACCGCTGTTGGAGACAAAATGCCTGGCTCGGCCAGCTGCTGGCCTGAATCTGCAGAGCATTTCTTGTGCTCTTCTCCAGCATTTGTTGTTTCTCTTTCTTCCCAGCAGCCCTCGTAAGTAAACTGGGTCCTTTGGCTGTAAGACAGCTCCTGGCCCGAGGAACGGGTCAGCTGGAGCCACCGCAGCTGGCACGTCTCCCTCCAGCCCTTACAAGGCCCTGGCCAGAGGAACAGGCAGGCTTGCAGCATCTGTAACCAAACTTTGTCACATGTCAAAGGCCTCGTTCTCCTCCCCAAGGCATTTAGGACCACCTGCAGGTGGGCACACCTCTGTTATGAAATACAGGTGCAGATTTTCAGTGTAGGCCCAAAACAACTGCTTCCACAGCTGCATCCTACACAGTCTGTGAAGTACCTGCTCCCCTCCCCCTCAAAAGTGCTCTGCACTCGCCGCTCAAAAAGACTTTGCCGACAACAAACCAGGAGCTTTTAGGGGAAGGAAAAATCGGCTCTGCATCTAAGGCAAGGGAAGTTCCGCAGCACTGGGTCTTTTGAGAGGAAAATGGTGATCCAGGAGGTGGTCTCACTCAGGAAATCAAAAGAAGATCATCAGGCTGATTGGAGTTATCTTCAAAGACAACAGCCAAGAGCAGTGAAATATGCCCGTAGCAAGTACATTTGTGGTTAGAGAGAGGTACATACAAAGATAAAACGGCACTTCACATGTCCCACAAGTAGCTCAAATGCTACACGTGATCTTAATCAGTAATTACATAGGATGCTGCTGCTTTTACTCCTCCTCACCTCCTCTTTTCTTCTCCCCCCAGGGCCAGGCCAGGCCACAACGACTTTATAGTGCTGCCAGGTCTAGGTTAAATTGGCTAAATGCTTTTAAAGCATTACAAGGACTATTTTTCCAATCAGCCTCTTACTCAGTTGAGATGGTATTTAGCTGCCAAGGAAGAAGTCATACAGATATTTCTAAAAATGGCATGTTTTCTTTTGCAAAATACGCACTTTGATTTACTGCCTACTGTCATATGACCAAGTCCTCTCTTTTTATTTCCTGTGAAAGACCATCTCATACTACCCACCAGGACCATACCCTGTAAACGGAAATAACCGCTGTCCTGTCTTATTCACATCGTTGAGAGAAACATCTGTAGTGCCTCCCTTCTCAAGTGCTCTAGCCCATTTCCAGCTAGGATGTGCTCTAACTCACCAGTGCAGCTCTGTACGAGTAAGGTGGTTGTTTTCTGTGAGAAGCAGCTGTGTGCCACTGAGTACGAAGTAAGCAAGAGGCAGCCTCTTTTGGTGGGTTTCACAGAAGAGAGAGAGACTGCAGGAGAGAAGAAACAAGTGCATGGCCTCACTCCCAGATTCCTGAAGCCCTACCAAGCCCACTGAGCCCCTCTCCCCCATAATGCCCAGACTGCCCCAGGACACCAGTGACTGCTGATAGACTCCCCACGGCTGGAGCAGAAAAAATTCACCTTTGGCAGCACTGTGTATTTGAGGGCCACACAAAGCATGCCTGGCACTGCTCTTGGACACTCCAGACATTAGATGACCTTCAAGTATCCTAATATACCACTTTAAGAACTGACATCTGAGTGCTCACTACAAAATCCAACTACTCCTGAGAGCTCCGTGAATTCATAATAGCATTGCGAACCACTCTGCCCTAGCCATCCTGTGCTAATTGCTTTAATCACTTTCTGCAAAGTCTCATCTTCACCATTAGTTCTGGAACTTAGAATCTACATTTTGCCTGAGCCATGGCTGGGCTTTCTGATTTGGCTGCATTTTTAGTTCTATTATTATTATTATCATTATAAAGACAGGCATTAATCCAAGTAAAAAAAATTTCTCCACAGAGATTTTGGCAAAGGTTCTAGATAGGCACTGAAATCACCCAATCACTTCCATTTTGCAAAATCTCTTCAACTTAGAAATCATATGGCTGTAGATTAAAAAAAAAAAAAGGCTATGTACCAGCAGTGAAAAGAGGGTTTGCTAGGTCCCCTGAGGCCTGGGCACACTGTCCAAGGCAAGAACTGGGGACTGATCATTTCACCTGGAAGGGACATTGCCTGTAAAATTAGACTCCCAAATCTTCAGAGCCAGAGAGAACTGGCCAGTGCTTCCTGCTCCCAGGAACGTTGTGATGTTCAGTTTTGTATGGTCTTCATGATGCACCCAATGGCTCCTCTCTGCTGGCAGCCCTGAGGCAATCCTTCTTCAAGGACTCCAGGACTACTGACTCTTGCCTACTGTCCATCTGTGGACCAGGGTCCTATAAACACTTCAGCATCCCAGACTTCAAGATTTTCTCACCATGTGACCACTGGATCCATTTGTTTCCAGCTCAGTGGTCTAGATAGTTAAATCAGGCAAAAATTCTCCATACTTCACCATATCAAGTGAGCTGTGAGACTCTCAAATGCGTGGGGAGCACATAGTAACAGTCCTCCAGCCATCACCCGCGGCTGATGTGCTGGAATGCAAATCCCAGATGAAGTGGTCTCCATTCGTAGTCTTTTTCTTATAATAATCAATGGGAAGTGTTGCTCAACATAAAGCAGTCAGATCTAACTGACGTATGCTGGAGGCTGGTAAGGAAACACAGCTCTACAGAGGGCAATTCTTCCTCATTTCCCGATTAATTCTGAGGCACTAAATTAACAGATGTACAGACTCCAAGGCCAAAAGTCTCATTTTCCACTAAATTCCCTACTAGTTCCTATAAAGGATGGAGAAAGAACTAAAAATAATAATTACAGTATAATTCAGAATAGCAGTCATCAGAATATCTTCTTTTTTTGAACCCCTCGATTTTTTTGTTTGTTTTTTCAGTGTTTTGGCTTGGCATTATTAGCAACAGAACTTTGTCGTGATCTTACGTAGAGCGGCTTCTTTTAAAACGGGAGACCTTCACCCCAACCGGCTCTCAAGCATCACTAGGCAGAGGCATCGCACAGCGCGATGCCGGTGCTGCTCCCCGCTGCGGGGTTTGGGGATCCCCCCAGCCACTTCCTAGGGCAGATGTTATTACTCCCTCACCAATCCTCACCCTGGCACCCCAGATCTTTTCCCATCCTTGGTTGTTTACCATCTTTGAAGTGACCCTTTCCTCAAAAATAAGCTAGTTCTTCTCCTGAATTAAGTACCCAACAAACTATATGGCCCAACCATCCAAAAATGTCAAACACACCAAAGTTAGCAGTTTTTAAAAAGTGACAGCAGACGGTGCTGGCACATCCTTGGCTCATTTAAATACATACATGTATCAAGCCATTCAGATATAGGCTGAGGAGACATGTTTTTATGAAAAACTTGGCTTTTCTTGCAGAAGTCGGCATGTGTTCTATTCTCTTCAGTCTCTGAGGAGAATCAAGTCCCATTTACTCTAAAAATATGGGAATCAGAGCCAGATACCAAGCAGAACCAGATGTCACGACCCAGAAGAGAGCGTACACAGATGGTAAGGGGACATATGGCACACAAGTTCTTTCCCACTGTGAGCGTCCCTGTCAAGATAGCTCTTTAGCTTTTTCACTATTTCTTCCCACAGGCAATATGTAGGGGAGTTAACTGCCAATTTTTTTTCTGTTTTAAAGGGACAGATGAATCTTATTTTTTGTAACTCCTAAATATCCTGCTTATTCACCATTTCTGAAGTGGGAGAATTTATAACCTCCTTTACCTGTCTGTAACTTCTTTACTCCTACAAAGACGCATTGGCCCTGCCACTTCTCCTATGCTCCATGTGAAATGATGTGGTTGTGGCACACCTCATCCATAAAGTACAGACCTAGCTGATACAGTCTGAGTGTGCTTCCCTAGGAGTGAGTGGTAGGGTAAGAGTAGATAGCTCAAATTTCCTTCCAAACCCACCGCTTGTCCAAGTCACCCACCTCCATGGCACAGAAGAAACAGTTACACATATTTGATAAACACAAAGCAAACGAACAGTACAGGTATTAGAAACCATGTGATCAAAGAGAGAAACAATATCTTCTTAAGGACTTGAATGTGGCCCTTCCCATCTTTCAGGGAATCTGTATATACTCACAGTATAAAAATTCAGCAAGAAAGTGCAAAAGATCAAAATCAGCATTAGAGACTGGAGGAGAGATGAGCAGCACTGGGGTGTGTTACCATGGACAACGCAGAAAAATGAAGCACTCCCCTGATACAAATTGCTGGTGAGACAAGGGAAAGAGGGAACATGGATTTTAATAATTGCCAACAGAAATAAAGCCCATCAGAGAAATTGAGTAGTGCAAAAAACAAATCTAATAGGACAGTGCTCAAAATTCCCCTTCCACTATAGCCACTGTTGTGCTGAAAAAAAAATCAGGGCAAGATCAAATGAGTGGCTGGGGACAAAAAAGAACCAGAAAAATAATTTACACATATAAGTCACCTGATCTGGAGCAACAATTCAAACCCAGCCTTCCTGCAGCAGGAAATTCACCTTAATGACTTGGTGAGCTTTCTGCCTTTCTTCAGGGTGAAACACCAACGCCTCATAGTCACCATCATTGCCAAGCAGAGCTCTAGCTCCAGCTGTAATGCCACTGTGACCCAGGTGCTCTCTTGGAGGAAGTCATGCACGAGCTGAACTTGTTCACTGTGCCCCCTGATACCCAGCGGACATCAGACTCCTTCTTCCAATTGATTTCAACACGCGAAGCAATCTTAGAGCGAGCTGAGGATGCAAGTGGTTTGTACTACTTTCTAGCTGACTTTTAGTGACTAATGTTCAGTTTGTCACAACAAGTGCATCAAGCCCTGGCCAATATTATCACATCTTAAAAGAGAACAAGCATATACATCAAGTGGTGTACTTTGCCTTTACTCTTGGGAATAATAACCATAGGGATGAGAGGAGGAAACTCTGTTGCTGCTGTGTTCCTGCGTTGTAGCATCTATGACTAAAGCGGAGACCAGGAATTACTTTGAAATAAAGCTGCTAGCCAATGATTTACTTACATGTATTCAATGTCATACATCCTTGAGTATTTCTGGGAGAAAAAGAGTCTCTCCTCAGCCCAGATTTTTATAAACATTAACTGTAGTCTGCCTGCTTCATCTTCAAACTAACTGCAGCTATGGAAGGAGCTACAGTAGTTAAACCATCTGAACAAAAGGCAGAACAGGCTTCCCCCTCTAGCAGAAGTTCAAGGCAGGAAGACAAAGGGGAAAGGTGAAATCACCTTTGTGCTTTGCTACCTGCTAGGGTGCAACACAGAGGTAAACTAAAAGGAAAAAAAGAAACAGTCAGTCAGGGTCGTCCTGTCTGAGATCATCGCATAGACTCCACCATGCTGTAAGAACTCGTTCTGGGTTTGGGCTCAGAGCACGTGATCTTCCCCATCACATAAGCCTCTATCCATGAATTAATACAGTCATACATGTGTACATTAAAACATGAAACAGGCTGTATCTCAGCACTAGCTGACATAAAGACATGAAAGTGGGATATGGGAGGTAAACTATGAAAGGAGGAAAGTCTGCCAGAAAAAACTAGCCTCACAGTATGGATGGAAAGATGTGGTGGAATTAGAAAATCTGAGACAAGTTAATCACAAGGCAAGGAAGGGAAGAGGCAATGGGGAGTGCCAAATAAATTGACATTAACAAGCCAACAGAAGAAGTATCACATAGTTACGCTTGAAAAGTAAAAAATGGTGCAGAGAATGCTTTCAGTGTATCTTACACCACATAACACTCAGATTGTTTTCTCTGTCAGCATGGGCATATAATAAACCAAAATATATCTACCACACTGTGGTGAACAAATACTTTTTCACAGCTACATTGCATTTGCCTTTTACTTCTGAAGCTACAAAGTTTCCATAAGCAGGCCTCTGGCCAACTAATCTTTTTATTTTTTTTTAAACAAAAAGCAATCAGCACATCTGTCTCTATGGGAATTCTTTTACTGTATGATAAAAACAAGCATGTTTTCCTATGTTTCCTTGCAAAAAAAATGTTTCCAAGGGGAGCAAACGGAGCCAAATTCAGCTTCAAAATAAAGTCCCACGATAAAAGGATAAGCCACTGGGTGTCATGCTACGTTCAAGTAGTTAGCTAACAATTAACCACGATAACTGAAACCTTTCTCCCACACAAAGACTAAAATGCCTAAACAGTCATACTGAATGTGGTTGTTTAAAAGAAAGTATCAGGCAGATAAATGCTGACTCACAATCATCTGTTTTCACTTAAGAGTCTTTAGGAGTCTTGTTTAGTGGGAAAATACTCATCTTGAATATTGTAGCAAATCTCTGAAAAGAACTATGAAAAAGTGGCCAGAAATCGTAATGGCACATTTACAGAAGAAACAAAAAATACCAGCACAACTCCATGAAAAACAAGGTACTTTTCTGTAGTAGCAGTAGTACTGGTATTTTTTTTTATTTTTTATGAAATTAGGAAGTTGAAAAAAAAATCTACCACAGTTTCAACATTTTTTCTTTATAATTTCTCTTATTCTGGATGGAAATAAGCGGGTTCTGTTTTTAAACACAAGTGAAAAAAATCTTTGAAGGGAAGTACAGTTTTCAACACTACTCTGAGCAAGTCTAAGTCTAAACACAGCATAAAAATTTGACAATAATGATTATCTAAGCTCTCTAGGTTCCTAAATTTATTTTTTAAAGGTTCCAGCCTAAACGTTATGCATTTCCAAAGAAGACTGATTCAATATCTACTAGAATAACAGTACCTCATCTGATGGATCTATCCTGTTCTCCATTTTCATGGTGAGATCTCAGAAGAAGTCTCTAGTCAATGGAGGCTGTGGAAAATTACACTGCTGTGAACCCCACAGCCAGGAGAATGAGACACTGCTCATACAGAGTTTTGCCAGCCCTTCTCAAAGAAAAAGGTACCAAGAAATGCTATTGGAAATCTTTCACTTTAAACACATGTTGCTCTCCTGGACCTTGCTTTCTCTCCCACCAACACAGTCCAATGAAGAGTATATTCTACAGCAAACACACTTCTCAGACCCAGTTGAAAGAAATTCAGTGACAGACGCTATCTTGGCAATAAAGATATTGTAAGAACCTACTTAACTTCAGAAAATAACAAAAAAGAAGCAAGCAGAATTCACATTTGCATTCAGATGATGCTTTTCAGGGCCAGAGACTGAAAACTCTTGACATTTCAGATCACTCTGAAAAGGAAGCAAGCATGTCATTTTCTCACAGTGATGTGCATAGAACAACGGATCAGGGTCCAGAAATACCAAGCTACTTCCAAGCAGGCCAATATAGCCACATGCCTCTATTTTTTTCTTTCACAAGTAGACAAGATGTTAATTCTAGCCATTAGCACCCGGTCATGTTTCAGAACTGGCCATTTCCCACTGTGTCCAGGATACCCAGCCCACGCACAGTCCTTTGATAGATTCTCAGTGAATTCTGTGCTTGCAGTTAGCACAGCTGAGTCACTGAATGAGAACATCTGGTTTCCAGAGTAGCAGCACAGTCTAGAAAGCTTCCAGTTTGCAAGAAATGTGAAATACTTTCAATTTCCTGACCATTTCAAGAGACTATGTTAGAACCACCCCATAGTCTAGATATCGCAGAATTATTCAACAAATGCCTAAAACACCACAGAATCCATTCCATTTGCTGAACACATTTGGTACCAACTGTTCAGCTGAAACACATTTAGTGTTGTGAGGAGTTTTAAATATACCTGCTATGTCATTTATTTCCCCAGCCCCTTCAAGAAGAAAAGATAAGGCATGTTGCTCAGCAGGGGACCCCAAAAATTTCACAGTGCATATTCTTGCAGTAACGAGGAAGACAATCACAGAGAGTCAGCAAGAAGAGGAACAGAATGACTAGGAAAATGCTTACAACAGAAACAGATTTTTAATTTACCAACCGTAGTTTCAATTTTAAAAAATGGACTTCACAGCTGCTTCTCCAGTGGATATTACATTTATGTGGACCACGACTATTTAATAGTCTACCACCATCATCAGTGTTTACTTCCCACATCTCTGAGACTAACACAACAAATTGTGTCACTATCCAAAACCCAGAACAGAAATAAAGTTGCACAGAGTTTTTCTTCTAGGGTGTAATCTGGGGAAGGGATGAGTAGTTTTTACTCCTTGAAGAAAACATTTACTTTGTAATATAAAGAACTTGTGTAAAAAACCCCACATTTCAGAATCACCTACTCAGTTTTATTTTAATAAGTGCATCTTAACTTGCCTTTGCTGCAGAACTGGTCGAAGTTAGGGGCAACAAATACACTTCAGAATAGGATACCTTTTTCCTGGATGGCATTTGATAGCGCACATTTTTCCAGAATCTCGTATCTGCTGAACAAGATTTATCTGAGAAGTCCCCTTTCCATTGGATAGCTCCATGTTTTTGCTTAATGTATTTGATTGATTCTGGGATGCTCGTGTAGTCCTGTATTTCACCCATTTCTATAAGAATCACTTGAATCCCATCACGGATGAGAGCATTATACATAGCTAGTTGTTGTTCAGAGGTGTCTTCTAACAGGCAGCAGCTTGATGTTTCTGATCCCAAAATAATCATCAGTCTTCTGCTTTGCTTAAGGGTTTCATCAGCAACATTGACCACAGCTGTGAGTAATGAAGGAACAATCAAAGTTTGCATAGCAACTTCACAACCGAGGTACAATATTTCTTAATTTTAAAATTGCACATATATGGAGCAGAGACTAGCTCAGAGGACTGGTATGTTTAAGATCTCTCAACTGCCATTTATTATTCATGATTCGTTGCATGAAATTCTTGACAAAAATTGTTTTCTTCAGTTCTCAGGAGCAGATATTCAAAGAACCTCAACAATATTACTAATGCTGCTGAATCGTCATTTGTTCATCACTAAAACGAAAGTGCAGGTCTGCATAACATCAGAACACATTTTTTTGTAAGAAAGCAAAAATATTTAAAATTAAAAAAATGTTCATTGGACACTTGGACAAATGGACAAATTATCGATTAAAAATAAACAAATATAGCTTTATTTTCAAAAAAATAGGTGGTTTTTAATTGCATAAATAATCTTCTAATGCAAGAGCAATGTGTCAAAAGACAACCTATTAACTCTATTAATTAAAGCATACCTTCTCCCGGTAAATCATCCCTTCCTAATATAAAGAGATTATATCCACATTGTTGTTCTAAGACATCAGGGAGTATTGTATGAACAAAGGTTTCCAGACAATAGAAGCTTCTGCCTTGACTGCTTTTTGCATACAGGACATACGCATCATAGATTTTCCCATCTAAAACAAATACAAATGTTTATATTAAAAAACTAAAAACCAACATGCCTTTATTGCAAGGTTTCATTTTGGACTGTTTAAAAATAGCCATGTGGGGCTGATTCACCTATCTGACAGAATAACATCAAAGCACTGAAATGGCCTGCAGATCAAAAGAAAGATGATCAGCCACAGAACCTGACCTCTTTTCCCATCATGGGGACAGGTGTGCCAGCAAGTGAGCTGGATGCAGGACCTGGGACCTCCAGAAAGGTGCCCCCAACCCCAGAGGTGCCAAGACATTAAGGAAGTGTCCTCTTGCAGGACATTCTTCACCACCTCTCCTGAAACAAACTCAACATCAGTTATCTCCACTTCTGGCTAAACGTGAGAGAGAGTGGAAAATGGGAACTCTTTCTTGTAATAATTCTGTGAGGGAAAGGCAGTAGAAGAAAAGGCCAGAAGGCAGCTGAGATTCTGAGAATTAGAACTGCATAATAAACAGGAATGAAGAAACCAAACCAAAATCAGATTTAACTCAACAAGTTAAGTTTAGCTCAACAAGCCACAAAACCTAGTTTCTTTTTTTTTTCTATTAAAGTGTTCTGGGAATAATGAACTTTAAACCAGAAGCTGAAATTACTTTTCTGTGAAAACATTTAGAACCACCATGAATAAATGTTAACTATCTCAATGCACATAATCCATTTACTTTCAAGCTATGAGGAACTTCAGACAGTCTAATTCTGAGGGCTGCCAAACAAAATATCTATAACTTTGCACTTCTTCCAATTTTTTCACATCTCTCCAAGGTATTTGTCTACACGCAGCAATAAAAACACATAAGAATCACAGAATAGAGAACTAGTAGTTTTTTTTCTCTTCAGCATGTAACCATCATATCTGACAGAATGTCAAAGGAAGTGTTCAGTAATAGAAAGAAGTTGGAAAAAAAACAAAATTAATTTCTGAGAAAATGAGAGTCTGATTTCAATACAAATATTTAATGCACGTCTTTAAACAGCTAGTTTACAGGATGTAGCTCTGCTGACACCTATTGATCATCACCAGAGTGACCATAAATCTACATGTAAAGAAACCACTTTACAGAAAAGCAAAAAGCAACATGCTGATTTGGGAAAACCTAGAGTTCTTTTTGACCTGCCACACCGTGACTGCCTTCAATACTATGCAGTGTTTATTACCTCAACTATGATTATATATTTTACCCATATGACAGAAAAAAATACGCCAAAAAATGTATTTATGCATACCTGAAAATTCCTCAAGGAACTTCCATATACATTCTACTAAATAATCACTAGCTTAGAAGTAATGGCAAGTAAAAAAATTAATAGGTTAGTTATACTAACATACCTGCTTACACGCACATACCTTCCTTACTTGCAAAGGCACAGACAGAATTACGGTACCAAAGCACCAAGTCAATCTTGAAAATCTTGTAGATTATTAAAGTAACAAATGCTAAAATTAACAAAGAGACAAGCCCTCCAGTCAGCCATCTTCGAAAATCAGGAACTGCACAAAAATATAGGAAGATTTTTCTTTTAAATGCTGAATGTGTCCAAATCTGATCTTTTATACAAATGTAATACAAATTTGAATACCATATTTTTCATTTCCGTCTACCTACTACTTTAATAATGACAAATACAGTACTACAGTGACTCCTCCATTCACAGGTACATGCATACATACAGCAAACTATAATCCGTCTGTCTTCTATCAACATAATATATGAGCATTTGGTATCAAAACTCCTTCTGGGGAAGTCAACACCAGCACAGGCCTCAAAAATAACAGTATTTCTTACCTCTGTGTTTTAATATAACATATGCTGCAACCTGCCCAAAGGCATTTGAAGCGTGACAGACAAACGGTTGTTCATAATCTTCACTATTCACTTCTGAAATTATTAGCTTCACTGAATACACAGGGCGTCCATCGTAAGAAGTTTCATCCCTATGCAAAAGGTGACAAATAGAGCCATAAAACCACAGCCCTTTCTGGAATGGCTTCACCACTAACAGCTGCAGCACAACAATGGTTGTTTCCATCTGCAAACATCAACCACACTGCAGAATAGATGAGCAATTACATTACACTAAGGAAACCCAAACACTGGTTGGGCCTCTTACTGACATTTAGCATAGCTGTTGGAAAACATCAAGACGTTATCTTATCTGAAGCTGTGCTTCCCCAAAGGCATATAAGGTTTCTATAGGCTAAAGTACAAAAACACACCTCACAAACCTAGGCAAACCCTTGTTATGGGCTTCCCAGCCCCTGTAAGAGCAGGTGAGTAGCCCCAGTGCTTGGTGAAAGAGAAATTGCACAATGTGAAATGACACAGAAAGAGGCCCGGGTACAAGGGTGTCACCTTGTGACAAGCAGCTCTAGGACAGAGAAGACATCAAAGGTGGTGACCTACAGCAAACACCAACTCACAGCGTGATTTCAGCTGCAGGCTGTGGAGCCTAAACTGCTGCTTCACCCAGAGATCAGAACAGATGTGTAACAGCTATGGTGTCACGCTGCACCATTGAGAGACACTGACTATCCCACATACATTGGACAAGTGCACAAAAACGCTCATTATGCTGCACATTCAGTTAGTCATGTGCTTTGTGATCGATGTGTGAAATAAATAACTTTTTAACCACCAGCAAAATGAGGGATACCACTACCTTGTTAACAGTAGATCTCAAATGCAAAATTAACTAACTGGTCTACTTTGCCTCAGCCAAGCACTATTCTTTCCTGAAAACATATTCTAGTTACCATTTAAAATGCAAAATAAAAGCTTGAAATATATAATAAAGGGCACATATAGGACCGCACGAATCACCTGCGCAAAAAGTTACAGTATTTTGAACACTGTAACAAGGAATGAATCAACATCACTAATGCAAATGACTAATGGTTGCAAAGACAACCATTTAACTGCTAGGAAGTACACAAAATAAGTGCTTTCACGATGTCAATTCAGTGACTGTGTGCCTCTGCATTATGGCCCAATTGTTTATGGCATTACATTTCCTTATGACAGTACAGTATGTTACTTTTGTAGAGGGTTTTCTCTTGGTGAGCACTCAAAGAATTCAGCGTTTTATTTCCCCCTTTGTTTTATGATGAGGACTTATTTCTCACAACTCTATTCTTACTCTGAAGAGATCACTCTAATTTCTTCATCAGTTTCTCGCTCATAGATAGTCCTTGAGAATCTACAAAAATGATCACATTTTTGATTCATTGCACCACCATCAGATGAAGGCTGATAAAAAACCTGCGATTTTTA
>Ga0181612_125484_pt1 | contig 25655 bp, 29 predicted proteins | sample HoacroProtozoa21_FD_119630 | JGI IMG/M metagenome (GOLD analysis project Ga0181612, IMG submission 119630) | Hoatzin crop microbial communities from Cojedes, Venezuel. Combined Assembly of Gp0051906, Gp0051904, Gp0051908
CTCCACCTTGGCAAGGTGGCGCTCTACCAGATGAGCTATGCCCGCATATTTGATTCGGAAGGAATTAAATTCCTTCCGAATGGTGCCTTGGGTCGGAATCGAACCAACGACACGCGGATTTTCAGTCCGCTGCTCTACCAACTGAGCTACCAAGGCAAATAATGGTGGGAACGACTGGACTCGAACCAGTGACCCCCTGCTTGTAAGGCAGGTGCTCTAACCAGCTGAGCTACGCTCCCATTTCAGCGGCTTTATGATTATACTAAACGCGCCATTAAATGTCAACCCACAACGCGAAAAAAACAGGAAAAAGATCATAATTTTTTGCAGGCCGCTGTCACTTGAAAATCGACAAATGGATTATCTCTCCGTGTCGATCAGCTGCTGAAGTTCAATGGGGGTGAAACTGTAGGTGTTGTCGCAGAATTGGCAGGAGACCTCAATATCTTTTCCTTCTTTGACCATAGCATTCAATTCATCCGTTCCGATGCTGCGAAGTGCGGATTCGATACGCTCCCTGCTGCAGTAGCATTTATAAGAAATCGGAGTTTCGCTTAAAATCTGCGGATCCAACTCTTTCATTACCTGATTAAACAGTTCATCCGGACCGTCTTCATCCAGTATCGTAGTCAGCTGATCCATCATAAAAATATTATCTTCAAGCTTTTCGATAAGTCCGTATGGAGCACCTGGCATAAGCTGGACGATAAATCCTCCAGCAGCGCGGATAGAACGGTCGGTATCCACTAAAACTCCGAGACCGCACGCGGAAGGCACCTGGTCGCTGTTGACCAGAAAGGCCGCCAGATCTTCGGCTATCTCTCCGCTGATCAGTTCGGTAGAACCGACATAAGGTTCCTTAAGACCGATATCACGGCTTACGGTAAAAAGACCGTCTCTGCCGATCAGATCGCCGACGTTTAGTTTTCCGTCATCGCGAAGAGGAAGATCCGCTTCAGGATGATCCATATATCCGCGTACGTTTCCGGAGGAATCGGATACGGTAATTACGGAACCTGCCGGTCCTCCGCCGTTGATTCGCACCGTGACGGTTCCGTCTTCTTCCTTGAGCATATCACCGAGTATGGAAGCTGCACATAAAGATCTTCCAAGTGCAGCTGATGCCGTAGGGGAGCAGTTGTGTATCTCAACGGCACGCTGAACCACATCTTTCGCCTCAATCACACTCATTTTTATATAATCGTTACCGCCTATTGCGCGAATAATCTTACCCATTGTATTCTTCACTCCTGATACTTGTTATGAATAAACGTCCTTCCGCAGCCTGCGGACCGTCCGAAATACATTCGGCATACTTGAAGCCTGACTTTTCCAGCAGTTCGAAAAGCTCTTTCACTTTGTGGGCATATTCGATATGTTCTTCATGGTCTCGGCGCCAAAGAGAACCCTGCTGTGAAAACAGATCCATTTCATAATACATGGTCTGTGTTTCTTCTTCAAAATCACTTCTCCAGAGACAGAGCACCTCTTCGTTTTCATCGACAAATACCTGTCCGTCAAGTTCCGCAAAAGATTCTGCAGAACGGATATCAAAGATAAGAAGTCCGCCCGGACGCACAAAGAGGTGAAGCCTTCTGAATACTTCCGGCAGATCCTCCGAGGGAAGGTAGTTCATGCCGTCAAGTGAACAGTATGCAGCATCGACAGTTCCGTACAGATCCAGTTCAGAGGCATCCTGACACAGGAAAAGCGGAGGAACAGATAGTCCCTCCGATTTTTCACGTGCCTGCATAAGCATTTCTTCTGATGCATCCGATGCAATCATTTCATATCCGCGTTCCGCCATAAGCCGGGTAAGCGTTCCGGTGCCGCAACACAGATCCAGCAGCATCGTAAACTCACCGCCGTTCTTGCGGAACAGAGATTCATAAAAATCGGCAAACGATTCGTAAGGTACATCGCCGGTAAGGCCGTCATACCAGTTTGCCAGAGCGCTGTATGCATTCATATTATTATTCTTTATCCTTCAAACGGTCAAAGGCAATCTCATATCCGCCGGCGCCATACTGAAGTGAGCGGTTTACACGACTGATCGTAGCACTCGAAGCACCGGTTTCTGCCAGTATGTCATTGTAAATCATACCTTTGTTCAGACATTCCGCAACTTCATATCGCTGCTCCATAGCCTGAATTTCGGAAACAGTGCAAAGATCTTCAAAAAATTTCATTACTTCTTCGACTGATTCCAGCGAAAGGATCGCTTCATACATTTTCATGTAGTGTTCTTTTCTAATAATCTTATTCAAGATGTGCCTCCATATTTTTTTCTCTCTCAAACTCGGGACTTATGCAACAAAATTTTACAGCTTTAAAGGGGAAAAGTAAAGAGTTATGAGGAGCAAATGTTTCGAAAATTTGAAATATTTGACAGTGCAGAAAAGATTTTCCTCCATTTCGTGAAAATGTTATTAAAGCACAATGAATTAGCTGACGGGACTCTTCTGTTGGTCCAATAGCTGACAATATGGCATTAACCAAAGATAAACGGAATAATTTATTATTGAGATGAATAGATTAAAATAGTATAATTAATAAAAATTGGAAACGACGGAGGAGAATCCAAAATGACTCTTTTGTTTGGCGGATATATGTGGATGTTCTGGCTTGTAATCATTGTTGTTTTTATTGAGATCGAAGCAACGACGGTAGGACTTCAGGCTATATGGTTTGCCGTAGGTGCACTTGCTGCGCTTGTTGCCTCGCTGTTCCATGCCCCGGCATGGCTTCAGCTTATCCTTTTCCTGCTGGGAGCCGTGATCCAGATGATCATCACCCCTCCGATTCCCAGTCACTTCAGCAATCGATACTTCATTCCGGATCTTGCTGCGGTGCTGGGGATGCAGGGAGTTATCGAGAACGCTGTGAGTCCTGACGCACCCGGTGAAGTCAATATAGGAGGCAAAGTGTTTCCGGCAGTAGTAAGAAAAGGAGAGGTCGCCATCGAACCGGGGGTGGAAGTCGTAGTTTGCGGGTTTGACGGGGAATCTCTGGTCGTTGAGCTGATATAAATTTAGAAGATCAAAAACAGAGGGGACTCTCAACAAGTACACGTTGAGAGTCCTTTGACATTAAGGTTAAGTCAACTTAGAAAGGTAATAAATGGCGCAATTTATTGAGATTCGGGATTTTAAGGATCCGGAACTGGATGTTTATGCGAGACTGTCCGAGAACGAACTGGTTCACCGTGACCGGCCGATGGACGGCTTATTCATAGCAGAAAGCCCGAAAGTTGTGGAGCGGGCACTGAACGCAGGTTATGAGCCTGTATCGATGCTTCTTGAGACGAAACATATACAGGGAGAGGCATCTTCAATCCTTGAGCGGGTGGGAGATATCCCGGTATATACAGCTGAACTATCTGTGCTGAAGGATCTGACCGGATTTCCGCTGACCCGGGGGGTCCTCTGCGCTATGCACAGAAAAGAGCTCCCGGCAGCAGAGAAGATCCTTTCCGGCGCCAGGCAAGTTGCCGTGCTGGAGGAAATTGTGAACCCAACGAATCTGGGTGCCATATTCCGCTCTGCGGCGGCGATGAATGTGGACGCCGTGCTGCTTACACACGGTTGCAGTGACCCGCTGTATCGAAGAGCGATCCGCGTCAGCATGGGAAATGTTTTCCTGATACCATGGACCTTTCTTCCGGAAGAAGACTGGCCTGAGAAGACGATTGACCGGCTGAAGAAAGACGGCTTTGCCACTGCAGCTCTGGCCCTGAAAGAAGACTCGGTAAAGCTGGATGATCCCTGCCTTCATCATTATGAAAAAATGGCCCTGGTGCTGGGCACTGAAGGAGAGGGCCTTGCAGACGCTACGATCGAGGCCTGTGATCATACGGTGATGATTCCGATGTCGCACGGTGTCGACTCTCTGAATGTTGCTGCAGCCAGTGCGGTGGCTTTCTGGGAACTGTGTAGGAGGAACAAAAGTGAATGATGATCGTTATTATGAAGCCGTGCTGGAACGCTTCATTCGCTATATTTCAATAGATACACAATCCAGTACAGATTCAGAGGAGACTCCATCGACACACGGTCAGAAGATCCTCGGCAGAATGATTGCGGAAGAAATGCAGCAGATGGGCCTTGCTGAAGTGCTGTTTGATGAAGAGACGGGAATTGCCTATGGAAAGATCCCGGCTCGCGGCGGATGTACACTGCCAGCTTTCGGACTCATCTGCCATCTGGATACGGCACCCGATGCACCGGGAGGACCGGTAAAGGCAAAAGTCGTAAAAAAATATTCCGGCGGCAGGATCCTTCTAAACGAAGAAAGAGATATCTTTATGGATCCGACAGAATTCCCTGCGGTGAACGAATATTTAGGGGAAGACCTTATAGTTACGGATGGGACGACGCTTCTCGGAGGAGACGACAAAGCAGGAATCGCTTCTGTACTGACAATGGCCGAAGAACTCATGAAAGGACGCGAAAAGTTCCATTGCCCGCTCTCCCTGGCTTTTACGCCGGATGAGGAAGTCGGCGGACTGGCGAAAGATCTTGATCTTAAACGATTCGGAGCAGACTGTGCCTATACCGTGGATGGAGATCATCTGGGATATTATACGGATGAAACCTTCTATGCTTCGACAGCCGCTATAGAGATCGAAGGACGTTCTGTTCATACGGCAACGGCAAAGAACATTATGATCAATGCTTCGGATCTTGCGGCAGAATTTGTGTCGATGCTGCCGAAAAGCGAAAGGCCTCAGACCACTTCTGGAAGACAGGGGTTCTATCATGTGGTCAGCATTGCATCCACCTGTGAATCCGCAAAGATCGTTGTTAATATCCGTGATCATGATAGGGATCGTTTTCGTGAAAGAGAAGGTTATATTCTGCAGTGCGCAGAAAAGATTGAGGCTGAAGCGGGAAATCAGCGCGTAAAATGCATAATAAGACCGACATATAATAATATGAAAGAGATCCTCAAAGAGTGTCCCTCACTGACGGAAGACCTTGTTCAGGCGATTCAACAATCCGGAATAGAACCGCAAACGGAACCGTTTCGCGGCGGTACGGACGGCTCTGCTCTTACTTGGCGCGGACTGCCTTGCCCGAACCTAAGTGCCGGATATGAAAATGCACACGGACGATTTGAATTTGTGCCGGTCTCGTCTATGGTGAAAAATGTTGAGATCCTTCTGAATCTATGCAGAATCAAGTCGGAGAAGCAGGAGGGAAGACCATGCAGAATCTGAATGAAAAGGGCACGATACTCTGCTATGGAGATTCCAACACCTGGGGATATGATACAAGAAGCTATCTAGGCGAGCGTTATCCAGAACAGGTGCGCTGGACAGGAATACTGAAAAGAGAAAGCGGATTTGAGATTTTAAATCTAGGTCTGAACGGAAGAACGATCCCGCAGTTTGGGTATGAGATTAAAAGAATGAATGCCTTGCTGGATCGAACGGAGGATATGAAATCGCCGGTATGGCTTTGGATCATGCTGGGTGGAAATGACCTTATGATGATCCCGGATTCCACCGCGGAAACCGTTGCGGAGCGCATGAGAAAATTCCTGAAGCAGATCCTTGTTCATCCTGCCGTTTCAAACGATCTTGTAAATATCCGGCTTATCGCACCGCCGGCCGTGAAGCAGGGAACCTGGATCACGGAAGAACGTGTTCTACGAGAAGCTTCCAGACTGGGTGAGACCTATGGTAAACTTGCCATGGAGGAATATCTGGATTTCACGGATGCGTCAATCCTGGATCTACCGGTGCTGTTTGACGGAGTCCATCTTTCGGAAGAGGGGCACAGAAAACTTGCGGAATATCTGCTTTATATGCCTGAAATATATGAGACGATTCAAAAAGATCTGTGATAAAATTGAGATTGGAAACACAATGAATGAACTATACATATATTATTCAGTGCGCAGACGGCACATTATATACCGGGTGGACAAATGATCTTGAAAAACGAGTCCGCAGTCACAACCGCGGTACCGGGGCCAAATATACACGATCAAGGATTCCGGTGAAATTGGTCTATTTTGAAAGTTTTGAGACGAAAGAGCAGGCTATGCGCCGTGAAGCAGAAATCAAACATCTGACAAGGGAACAGAAACTTGCTCTGATTAAAGATTAACTATAAAAGATAAGGAGCGTGCAGTGTGGAGAGACACCGGACGCGAAAAGAGAATAGTTTCAGAATGCTTTTCTATCTGCTGGGATTACTGATCCTGGCATTGGGACTGACACTCAATACCAAGGCCGGAATGGGCGTATCACCGATCATTTCCGTAGCCTATACTGTGTCTTTCGTAACAGGAAAGAGCTTTGGGGATATGATGTTCCTCCTGTATGCCTTGTTTGTCGCTGCTGAAATTATTCTACACTGTGCAATGAAGAAAGGCGGAGGAGAAAAACTGCATATGCCGCTGAAAAGACAGCTGATCTCTGATCTTCTGCAAGTCCCCATGGCCTATCTGTTTACCAGATTTATGAATTTATTCTCCGACAGGATCCCGCAGTTTGATACTGAATTAGCCGGCACTCTGTGGGGGAGCATCGGGATACGTGCGGTACTGCTGCTTCTTGCGATTCTGCTGACGGGATTCGGTGCCGCAATGTCTCTGAATGCGCGGATTGTTCCGAATCCGGCCGATGGCATCGTTCAGGTCATGGCGGATGTATCGGGAAAAAGCGCCGGATTAATGAAGAATGCAGAAGATATTACATGCCTTGTCACGGCTGCGGCACTGGGGCTTGCTGCGCAAGGACGCATTATAGGAATAGGAATCGGAACCGTAATGGCTATGCTTCTTACAGGAAGAGCGGTTGCTTTATACAATTACCTTTTTTACGCAAGAACGTCAAAACTGTCCGGAATGCTATAGGAGGCTCAGATGATACACAGATTTTCAGTGAAGACGACATCCCACAGTCAGATGATCGATATCACGAAGCAGGTGCAGCAGATCGTAACGGAAAACGGCGTGAAAGACGGCATATGCACTGTCTTCATTCCACATACGCCGGCTGCCGTAACGATCAATGAGAATGCAGATCCGGATGTCGTAAGGGATTTTCTCAGCGAAATCGGAAAGATCGTGCCCTGGGAGGACGGATACCATCACTTTGAAGGCAACTCAGCGGCTCATCTGAAGTCCAGCATGATAGGATTTTCGGAACAGGTCCTCGTTGAGGAGGGACGCCTCGTTCTGGGTACATGGCAAGGAATCTACTTTACGGAGTTTGACGGACCGCGAAACAGGACGGTAATCGTAAAGTTCATGGAAAGTAAATAACATACACAGAAATAGAAGAGTAAAGGAGTAATCTATAATGGCGAACCAGTATAAAATCACCAAAAAAGGTCAGTACCGGGCAAAAGATTTTGATCCTGCCGATACCGGAAAATTCAAGGATCGTCAGGAAGCAGAAACAGCCATGGAGAAAAACCTGGTGCGGATCAATGAATTGCAGCAGAAACTGTATGCCGACGGAAAGGAAGGTGTGGTCTTCCTTTTCCAGGCAATGGATGCGGCGGGAAAAGACGGTACAATCCGGGCCGTGCTCAGCTGTCTGTCACCGCAGGGCGTAACGGAATCCTCCTTCAAGGTGCCGAGCAGTACGGAACTTGCACACGATTATCTGTGGCGTATTGCAAACTGCCTGCCGGAAAAAGGACAGATCGCAATCTTTAATCGAAGCCATTACGAAGATGTGCTGGTCGGTAAAGTTCATAAGCTTTACGAAAACTATAAATGGGCGGACCGCATCGACAGGGATAAGATCATTGACTATCGCTACGAGGATATTCGAAACTGGGAGACTTATCTTTATCATAACAGTATACGAATGGTAAAGATCTTTTTGAATGTGAGCAAGGAGGAACAGGCTGAAAGATTCTTGTCCAGACTTCAGGAAGAAAAGAAGAACTGGAAGTTCGGCGCCTCTGATATGAAAGAAAGAGAATACTGGGATGAGTATCAGAAAGCTTTTGAGGACGCAGTTAACGAAACAGCCACAAGCGAATGCCCCTGGTACGTCGTCCCTGCAGATCACAAATGGTATATGAGATGGCTTGTAAGCCAAATTATCGTTGATACACTGGAAGAAATGGATCCCAAGTGGCCTGAAGTGGATGAAGAAGATAAAGCGGAGTTTAAGCAGTATGAAGAACAGCTCATCGAAATCGTCGGCCAGAGCAATGTTAAAGAGAAGAAAGTAAAAGATAAGAATATCGATGAAAAAATAAAAGATAAGAAGAATAAAAAGACTAAAAAAGAAAAGAAATAAGATAAAAAAGAAAAGGACAAAAAGAATAAGAAAAAGAAAAAAGAGAAAGCAGTAGCGGATGTGGCTGAAGTGATCGAGGAGAATGATCCTGCCCCCGACGCAAAAGATGCCGCAATTGTCGCAGAGAACAGTATTCCGGTAACCGAAACAACAGAGCAGTGACAAACAATGGCAGTTGATTTTTCGTTGTTGTTATGAAATAATATTTTTTTGTAAATTAATTGTATTCGAGGAGAGCATTTATGAAAATAGCAATGGTAGGAGCCGGAAATGCCGGATGTGCCGTGTCGGCGGATCTTACGATGAAAGGCCATGAAGTCACTCTGATTAAGACATCGCATTCTCTGCATGATGACAACTTTCAGTATCTAGTCGAAAATAACGGCTTGATGACACTGGACGAATTCGGTGAGATCAAATCGGCCAATATTCATAAAGTATGCCGTGACCTTGAGGAGATCAAGGGCAAAGATATTGTTATTATATATATCCAGACCAGGTATCATGAAGCGCTGATTCGACGTGTGGCACCGCTGCTGGAGGATGACCAAATCCTGATCATCAATCCCGGATATCTTTCTACTTCTTACGTGCTCAGAGAGTGTGATAAGAACATCATCATTTGCGAGGCGGAAAGCTCCTTTATCGATGGCAGAATTATGGAGCCCGGTTTGTTTAAAGTAGGATTTCGGAATGTAAGAAATCCGATAGGAATCTATCCCTCGGCCCGCCGTGAGGAAGCTATTGCTAAACTGGATCAGCTTCAGGAGAGATTTGTGTATCTGGACTCAGTCGTTGAGGCGGCACTGCATAATCCAAATCTTATCGTTCATACAGTCGGCGCGGTCATGAGCATCCCCAGAATCGAAAAATCAAAAGGCGAATTCTGCATGTATCATGAAGCCTATTCCAGAGATAATCCCGCAACATGGCGTATCGTAGAGGCACTGGATAATGAAAAAATGGATGTGCTGGAAAAACTCGGGTTCGACCGAATGTCCTATGTTGATGCTTGCAAATACAGAAACTCGCTGGATGATTCCATGGACGGCAGAGAAGTGTTCCTTGAGTATGCGGAAATGCCGACTCGCGCAAAGGGACCGGTTAAGGTGGAAGACCGTTATATCTCGGAAGACGTTCCTCAGGGACTTGTAATGCTTGAAACCCTGGGGGCGGCTCTGGATGTAAAAACCCCGATCACCACAGCCCTGATAGAGATCGCATCCGCGGCTCTTGACAGAGATCTGAGAGAAGAAGGCCGAAGCATTCAGAAACTGGGAGTTGAGAATATTCAGAAGATTCTGGCTGACTGCGGAAAGTAATTGAAAGCATCATAAAACGCGCCCCGAGAAAAATTATTCTCAGAGCGCTTTTTTAATATTTTTTTGTTGTCATCAGGCCTGATCTTCACTCATTTTGCGGATGTCATCGTGCAGCTTAGCCGAAGTCATTGCCGCATCGATTCCGCCGGAACCGGTATCCTCATCGATACAGGGATCGGCCGGCGCAGAGGTAGCAGAGGCCGGGGATGTGTCTATTGAAGTGGCATCTCCGATCCCCAGGGATTCTCCAATCACGCCGAGCGTGGATACAACATTCGTAAGATCGGAGGGCATATAGATTTTCGTTGCTCTTCCATCGGATACGTCTTTCAAAGCTTCAAGGCCTTTCAGTTTCAGTACCGAATCGGAAATGTTTGCGTCCTTAAGCATTTTCAGGCCTTCCGCTTCCGCGGAGTAAACAAGGCGGATCGACTTTGCTTTGCCTTCCGCAAGAGCGATCTGCGCATCTCGTTCCGCTTCTGCCGTCAGGACCTTTGCTCTCTTGTCACCCTCGGCACGTGAAACGACGGCTTCCTGATGGGCCTGGGCTTCCAATACGGTCTGCCGGCGTTCACGCTCGGCACGCATCTGTTTTGTCATGACCTCTTCGATCGCTTTGGGAGGCTGGATATTTTTAAGCTCTACGCGCGTAACCTTAATGCCCCAGGGATCGGTGGCTTCGTCCAGAATGGCCTCAAGCCGGCGATTGATTTCATCGCGACTCGTTAGCGTCTGGTCCAGTTCCATTTCGCCTATTATATTTCGGAGAGTGGTGGCAGAGAGGTTTTGAAGTCCGAGAAGCGGGTTTTCTACTCCGTAGACATAGAGCTTCGGATCGAATACTCTGCAGAACACCACGGAATCGATTTGCATCGTAACATTATCTTTTGTGATAACCGGCTGCGGAGGAAAATCAAGGACCTGCTCTTTAAGAGAGACTTTCTTAACGACTCGGTCTATGAGAGGAATTTTCATATGAATGCCGGCTTCCCAGACACGGAGAAATTTGCCCAGGCGTTCCAGAACCTGTGCGGTGGATTGCGGCACGATGCGGATACTTGAGACTAATAATAGAATTATTACAACTATAACAACAATAGAAGCAATGCTCATTTCGTTCTCCTTTTCCGGAAAATTTAGATTATTAGTGGAGCCTTTTCTTTAAAATTAATATATCATATAACCGCTGCCTGCCGCAACCGAAGCCTTCAGACAAAGTGGAATATTCTTTACTTGCACTAAATCTGCATGATATAATTAAAAAACGGAAATTTTATCCGTAATCTCAATAATTGGAGAAAACGATGACATCATCTGAGGAATTTTTAAATAAGTACGGAATGTCTCCGGACAGCGTGGATATCGTGAAATGCACGGATCTATTTATTAAGGAAATGAAACAGGGACTGGCAAGCCCGGAACATGGCCTGCCCATGCTTCCGACTTATCTTTCTATTGAAGGCAAGATCCGTACTGGAGAACCCGTGGCAGTCATAGATGCTGGCGGGACACATCTTCGTACCGGCCTGGTGGAATTTACGGAATACGGATATAACATCAGCCAGATCAGAAATGAGAAAATGCCCGGAACACCGGATGCCATTACCTGGCCGGAATTTATTTCTATTGTGGCAGACCAGATCGAACCGCTTATGGACGATGCACAGTACATCGGTTTCTGCTTTTCCTATAAAGCAGACATCGTGCCGGGAATCGACGGGACAAATGTTGAATTTACAAAACAGATCCGCATCACGGGAAGTGAAGGTCATTTTGTGTGTGCAGATCTTATTGAGGAACTTCAGAAACGCAATCACTACTGTAAACAGGCGGTAATTCTTAATGATTCAGTTGCCGTTGTGATGGAAGGAATTGCTACTATGGACAGGTCCGACTACAGCGGCTTTGTTGGACTGGTCGTGGGTACAGGCATCAACAGCTGCGGCCTGATCCCGGTGAAGAAAATTAAAAAGATCGAGGAGCAGATAGAAGCTGACGAAATGATCGTCAACTATGAAACAGGATATCTGACAAAATTGCCGTGCGGTGATCTGGACAGAAATTTCTGGTGTTCTACGAAAGATCCATCTAAAGGATGGTATGAAAAAATGACCAGTGGCGGATACATCGGAAATCTGATACGCAGCGTATTGGCGCAGGCGTGTGAAGACGGTTATCTTTCCAGAAAGTTCCTCAACCAGGGTTATATGGATACCGCCATTGCAGATCGTTGGTGTAATGGGGAAGGTCTCAAGGAGGTTGCCGAAACTCAGGAAGATGCCGATTTCATCCAGGAGGTCAGCTGCGCTTTGTTTAAGCGTGCGGCAAAATTCGTAACGGCGAATCTCTGTGCATGCATGGAACTCGCGGATATCGGCGGAAGACGTCCTGCCTGTATCTGTGCGGAAGGGACCATGTATCATAGAAGCGCCTATTTCAGAAATCAGCTAGAGCAGTATATGAACAAATACGCAGCAGATCGCATGCATTACTCCTATAAATTCCATACGTCGGAGGATACCAATTTTGTCGGAGCGGCAGCGGCAGCACTGCTTAATATCACGGATTAAATCAAACTTTTTACGATATAGTTGAAAGGTCGATTTCGGGAAATAACCGAAATCGGCCTTTTTTATTTAATATTAAGTGCGTTTTAACTTGCTTTAAAGTTGAGTTTGTAGACTTATGATTGAAAACAGGACAGGAGATATTTTAATGAGTACAAAAATGAGCTTTCAGAGAGTAGAGAAAAAATATCTGCTTACTATGGAACAGTATGAAAAACTTGGCGATATGATCAATACATGTTTTCGCCCTGATGAATTTTATAAAAGTACGATCTGCAACATCTATTATGATACACCGGATTTTTCATTAATTCGCCGGTCTCTTGAAAAACCTGTGTACAAGGAAAAACTGAGGGTACGCAGTTACGGAACTCCAGATCACGAGGATAAAGTGTTTGTTGAGATCAAAAAGAAGTACAAAGGCATTGTCTATAAAAGAAGATTGGCAGCCTCTGAAACTGACGCAGTCAGTTATCTTGAAGGTAACGAAAATGCAAATATTGACGACTCACAGATCCACCATGAGATTGACTGGTTCCTCAGACAGCATGAAGGTCTGGAACCCAAAATGTATCTTGCCTATGATCGTCTGGCCTATGCGGGGAAGGAAAACAAAGATCTTCGTATTACCTTTGATAAAGACATTCGCTACAGGATGACAGACCTTGATCTTACCTGCGGTGATGCCGGAGAACTGCTGTTAGACAATAATCAGATTTTGATGGAGATCAAGATTCCGGGCGCAGCACCGCTTTGGCTATCACATATTCTGAGCGATCTTGAAATATATCCGACTTCATTTTCGAAATATGGAAGCTGCTACAGCCGTGAAGTAGAGAAAGCTACATCCGAGGGAAAAACAGGAGGTATTATCTGTGCTTAATTCTATTATTGCAAACGGCATAACGACAATTGGCTTTCTGGCCTGTATTGTGTTAGCCGTAGTTTTGGGAATCGGGACTTCGCTTGTTTTTTCCTACAAGGTAAAGCATACTGCTTCTTTGGCACTTACCATGTGCATCCTTCCAGCGGCCATTGCTTTGGTAATTATGCTCGTTAATGGCAATATAGGGGCCGGAGTTGCCGTCGCCGGTGCATTCACACTGGTTCGATTTCGCAGTGTACCGGGCACAGCAAGAGAAATCGCGGCAATCTTTGTAGACATGGCACTGGGCCTTGCCTGCGGAATGGGCTATTTAATGCTGGCTGTGATCTTTTTCGTAATCATATCCTGTCTGGTATTTATTCTCTCCGTTACTGGATTTGGAGATGACCGTTCGGGAACACAGCAGCTGAAAGTGACAATTCCTGAAGATCTTGATTATAATGAACTGTTTGATGATATTTTTGAAAAATATCTATCTTCCTGCGATATGGTAAAAGTTCGCACAACCAATATGGGAACGCTCTATGAACTGACTTATGATGTAGTTCTGAAAAAGAATTCTGAAAGCAAGAACCTGATCGATGAGATCCGCTGCAGAAACGGAAACCTCAACATCACACTGGGACGGGTTATCGATAAAGAGTCCTTATAATATTAAATAGGGGAAGGCCAACAGCCTGAAGGAAAATGGGTCTTACGTATTTACAATTAAAATGCGTAAGACCCATTCTTTGCTATTGCAGAAAAATGATAAATAACATTAAAGGTACTTAGGAGATGATATAAGTACCAGATAGATGCGATAATTGCCGTTAATGATCGCTATAGTATTTACATGATTATATTAATTTGGAGCAGCTAAGAAGTAAGAAGAATGATTCGAATAAAACCGCTTGCTCAGGAGAAACCGTCACTCAGAAATGATAATTTATGAAGCTACTCAAAAGATGAAGAACTTATGCATGAGCATCAGAACGATTGACAGATCCAACCACAATTTTCGAATTTCTATTACGTCAATCGGACGGGCCATAAAAGGATAGCGTATGAAAAAAGAGACATCAAATTAATGATGTCTCTTTTATATTTTGCCCTATATTACAGGATTTCAAGATTCTGAAGAGCTTCTTTAGCGCCCAGGAGAAGCTTGTCGTCAGCCGGAAGCTGCATGACGCTCTGGCCTTTGATGTCGTTTGCGGCAAATGTTGTGTCTGCCGGAATCTTTGCCAAGATCGGAACACCGGGAACCTGAATGAGATCAGCAAGTTCGGGGTTCGTCATGCGGTTGATAACAGCACCAATCTTTTCATAAACGATCAGATCGTCGGCAACACCTTTAATTGTTTCAATAACCTGCATGCCTTTCTTGGACTGGTCAGTGACAAGAACCAGGTGGGTTACCTTTTCCATGACACGGCGCTGGATCTGCTCGATGCCGGCTTCGCCATCGATAACGACATAGTCGAAACTGTTTGCGATAACACCGATGACCTCTTTGAGGTAGGAGTTGACTTTGCAGTAGCAGCCGGAACTTTCAGGTCTGCCGATTCCCAGGAAAGCAAAGCCCGGCATTTCGACCATGGCATCAAAGATACGGAAGCGAGCTTCACTGAGAAGTTCAAGCGCTTCTCTTGCTTCACCGTTTTCAACGGTATCAACAACACCCATGCGGATGTCATCGAGTGTAAGCTTTACATCAACGCCGAGCGCAACGGACAGGCCGACTGCGGGATCTGCGTCTATGGCAAGAATTTTCTTGTCAGGGTAGGCTTCTGTTAAAAGTCTTACCATGCAGGCGGACAGGGAAGTTTTACCAACTCCGCCTTTGCCGGCAACAGTGATTATTTTAGTTTTATTTTCCATGATTTAACTCCTCCGGAATGAATTCGTACAGCAGATCAATCGTGAGCTTCGGTTTTTGCGGCTCTGCCGAAGTGAAGCTCTTTCATTCCTTCTACTTCGTCACACACATCCTTGAGTGAACATACTGAGCAGTCAGTAGGCAGACCTTCGAGAATATGAGTCAAAGTGCTGGTGATTTTATCTGCGGATTTTGCATTGTTGTTCAATGCAGCATAATCAATAGATGGATCGGTCACGAACATAACTTTTACATTCAGGACGTTGGGATCTTCTTTGTATTTCTTGATGTAGTCCGCACCGATTGCTTTGAAGCTGATTTTTTTCTTTACGGCGTGTTTCGATACACGAATCTGCTCACGGGAAGATTCCGGAGACATACGAACCATGTATCCTTCCGGATAGACATGATACTTGCAGAACTCAATGTCCTTAAGTGTACGATAAACGACTTCATCGTCATCATCGAGAACACCAACGCGTACATAAACAATTCTTGCAAACGGTGAATTTCCTTTGATCTTGTTGAGATCCGGACCTATTACAACGATCTCATCTTTGTCAACGAAATCGCTGGAAGAAGTAGTGCACAGATAGTTTGCGCTGCCCATGCCGTCTGCACCGAGCTCAAAAGCAGTGTCGGACTGAAGTACCAGTTCGGCGATGCCGAGATCGTTCCATGCGTCTTTTTCTTTGTAGTCATACGAGACCGCTTTGCCTTTGCTCAGGATCTCATTTGTTTCTTCGATAAGTTTGTTATAAAGTTCCATGTTTTGCTCCTTTACCCTTAATATGTATCCTTATTCTTTCTTTACCCTTTTGTTTTTCGTGACTTTATTATACAATCCGTTCGAATAGGAATATGTAGCAGTTGCTACAGATAAGAAAAAACTGATATTTTTTTATCATGTAATATGCATGGCCTGTGAAGATAAGCGACAGAAAGACAAAGTCAGTATAATTATTATACATTTTAATTGATTAAACGATTGCTCAATTAAGACAAATTGAAATAGATTGACAGCTCAATGAAAATATGAGAAGATGACTCCCGATTTCCCTTTGAGTAACAGGAGTGGACGTATATTGAAAAGAAGAATATTATCCGCAGTGATCGCGATTGCCCTATGTATGTTGATGACAGCCGGCTGTGGAAAAATTACAGACTCTGACGATGGAAAGATCAGCATCGTAACGACGATATTTCCCGCCTATGATTTTGCCAGAGGAGCAGCCGGAGATCTTGCGGACCTTACTCTTTTGCTTCCGCCGGGTTCAGAAGTTCATTCCTTTGAACCGACACCGCAGGATCTGATCGAGATATCGGAATGTGATCTGTTCATTTATAACGGGGGAGAATCCGACGAATGGGTAGAAGAAATACTTGAATCGCTTGACCAAAGCAAGGTGCGGATCCTCAGAATGATGGACTGTGTTGAGACCGTTGAGGAAGAAGAAAAAGAAGGAATGTACATACGCGGAGAAGAAGAGGATGGAGAGGAATGGGATGAGCATGTCTGGACATCTCCTTACAATGCCGCACAGATTACAGCTTCTATAGGTGAGCTCCTGTGCCAGATAGATCCTGATAATGCCCAGCAGTACTCAGATCAATCCGGTTCCTATGCGGGAGCGCTTCTCGAACTGGATGCGCAATTCAGCGAAGCTGTTTCAATGGCTTCCGGTGCTGAACTTGTTTTTGCCGACCGTTTTCCGGCACGCTATTTTACCGAACGGTATGGACTGGATTATTATGCTGCGTATCCTGGATGTTCCGAGGAATCGGAACCATCAGCCAAAACGGTGGCATTTCTTATAGATAAAGTAAGGGAAGAAAGGATACCGTATGTGCTTTATATTGAATTTTCAAATGAGAAGATGGCAGATACGATTATGGAAGATACGGGATGCGGAAAACTTCTGTTCCATTCTTGCCACAATGTGACGAAAGATCAGTTTGAAAACGGTACGACTTATCTTGAACTGATGAGAGGAAATCTTGAAACAATAAGAAAGGCATTAGAAATATGTCAATGATCACATGCACAAATGCATCCTTTTCCTATGACGGGCGATCTGTGCTGGAGCAAGTGGATTTTTCGCTCTCTGCCGGAGACTATCTCTGTATCGTTGGCGAGAACGGATCTGGAAAATCGACGCTGATCAAGGGAATTCTCGGATTGAAACATCCGGACAAGGGAAGCATTGAATTCGGAGAAGAACTCAAACCGACAGAAATCGGATATCTTCCTCAGCAGACGGAACTTCAGAAGGATTTTCCGGCAAGCGTAATGGAAGTTGTAATGTCGGGACGTCTGAACAGTCTTGGGAAAAGACTTTTTTATAACAGCAATGATAAAGAAATCGCTCTGCACAATATGGAGCGTCTCGGAATAGAGGACCTTAAAGACCGGGGCTATCAGGAACTTTCCGGAGGTCAGCAGCAGAGAGTTCTCCTGGCAAGAGCTATGTGCGCAACGAAAAGGATGCTTCTGCTGGATGAACCGGTTACGGGACTGGACCCAGTGGCACAGAGCGAAATGTACAATCTCATAAAGCTGATCAATCTGTGCGACAATATAACGGTTATCATGGTGACCCATGATCTTCATGAAGCGGTCCGATATGCAACCCATATACTTCATCTGGAGGGAAAGCAGCTCTTTTTCGGTACGACCGATGAGTACAAAAACAGCTCGCTGGCAAGGCGATTCCTGGGAGGTGGGCACAGATGATCTTCACAGAGATATTTGCTTATCATTTCCTTGTTCGCGCAATGATCGTAGGAACACTTGTAAGTCTGTGTTCTGCACTTCTTGGCGTTTCGCTGGTGCTAAAGCGCTATTCCATGATCGGAGACGGTTTGTCTCATGTGGGATTCGGTGCGCTGGCCGTTGCGGCAGCGCTTGGAGCAGCTCCCATGCTTATAACGATACCGATCGTGATTCTGGCGGCCTTTCTGCTTTTGAGGCTCAGTCAGTCATCGAAAGTAAAAGGGGATGCAGCTGTTGCCATGATATCCAGCGGCGCGCTGGCTGTCGGTGTAATTGTGATTTCGCTTTCTACTGGAATCAATACGGAAGTCAATAACTATCTGTTCGGGAGTATCCTTTCCTTGAGCAGATCGGATGCAGTGATCAGTGTGGTTCTTTCTGCTGCAGTACTGGTGATCTTTATTCTGTTCTACCCGAGACTGTTTGCAGTTACCTTCGACGAGACGTTTACAAGAGCGACCGGAGTTAATGCACAGCTTTATAATATGCTGCTTGCAGTTTTGGTCGCTGTTACAGTTGTGCTCGGAATGAGAATGATGGGCGCGCTGCTTATCTCAAGTCTCATCATCTTTCCGCCACTGGCGGCAATGAGGGTTTGTCATCGTTTCAGATCTGTGGTGTGGTGTTCCGCGGGGATTTCTATCCTATGTTTTCTGATCGGTATGACGGCATCCTATGCCTTTGAACTTCCTTCGGGTCCCGCTGTTGTGGTGATGGATTTGATCGCATTCGGAATTTGCGCAGTGAGCGAACGTGTAAAAAGCAGGGGAATAATGAATATTCATGTATAAAATGAATAAAACCGGTTTTTATGCAAATTAATCTAATTATTTTCAATTAATTTATAATTTTTATACATCTATTTGATTGACTTCAATACGCTAATGGGACTATAATATTCAACGTTATAAATAATATCTTGCTCATGCAGGATAAATGAAAGGATCAATAAGATGAAAAAGTTGATAGCATTGCTTTTAGCTCTTTGCATGGTTTTTGCTCTTTGTGCCTGCGGTACTGCCACAGTAACAACTGATGCAACATCCGATGCTGAAGAAGCCGCTGAAAGCGTAGCAGAAGAAACCTCTGAAGATGCTGCTGATGCAGAGTTCACCACCGTTGAAGAAGGCGAACTGCATATGGCAACCAACGCAGCATTTCCTCCGTATGAAATGACCACCGACGACGGTGATTACGAGGGAATCGATGTTGAGATCGCCAGCGCTATTGCAGATAAGCTCGGTCTTGAGCTGGTAGTTGACGATATGGACTTCTCTTCCGTTCTGACTGCTGTGCAGCAGGGCAAAGCCGATATGGTTCTTGCCGGACTGACTGTTACAGACGAGCGCAAAGAGAATGTTGATTTCTCCGACAGCTATGCAACTGCAGTGCAGGTCATTATCGTTCCGGAAGATTCGGATATCGAATCCGCTGATGATCTGGAAGGAAAAACAATCGGTTGCCAGGAAGGCACCACCGGATACATTTACTGTGCCGATGAATTTGGCGAAGACAATGTTATTTCTTACACTAACGGTGCAACAGCGGTTCAGGCTCTGCTCGCCGGAAAAGTTGACTGCGTCGTTATTGACCAGCAACCGGCCAAAGAATATGTCAAAGCCAACGAAGGTCTGAAGATTCTGGATACCGCCTATGCAGAAGAAAAGTACGCCATTGCATACTCCAAAGATAATACCGCACTGGGTGAAGCCATTAACGCAGCGCTTAATGAGCTGATCGAAGATGGTACCGTTCAGGAAATCATTGATAAATACATCAGCGCAGACGAGGAGTAATATCCGTTTAATTCAAGGGCGGTCTCTGGCCGCCCTTTTTCTTGTTATTGCGTAGTTAGAGGGGAGAATGCCCGTGAAAGAACAATTTATACAAAGCTTCATTACCGGAGAACGGTGGAAGCTTTATCTGGGAGGACTGAAGATCTCGATCCTGGTCACACTGGGAGCATTGGCTATCGGTGTCGTCCTGGGTATCTTGGTCGCGGTGGTCCGTACTTTGCATGACCAGCAGAGAGGAAAGCAGAAATGGCATATTGCCATATTAAATGCAATCTGCAAGGTCTATATTACTGTGATTCGCGGAACACCCATGATGGTCCAGCTTTTGATCTTCGGCTTTGTTATCTTTAAATCGAGCCGCAATCTTGCTGGTGTTGCGATCCTTGCACTGGGCATCAACTCCGGCGCTTATGTTGCGGAGATCATTCGCGGCGGTATTATGTCTATCGATCCAGGACAGATGGAAGCCGGCCGTTCACTGGGCCTTGGCTATGCCACGGTCATGAAGTCTGTTATTATCCCGCAGGCGATCAAAAACATTCTGCCTGCCCTTGGAAACGAACTGATTACACTGTTCAAGGATACGTCGCTGGTTACGGTCATCGGACTTGTAGATCTCACAAAGGTGGCCATTCAGATTCAGGCGCGAACCTATCAGGCCTTCATGCCGTTTATAGGTATTGCAATCATTTATCTTGTAATCGTACTGATTCTGACAAAGCTTCAGGGACTTCTCGAAAGGAGGCTGAGACGCAGTGACAGAAAATAATGCAAACAGCTCCGGAGCACTCATTAAGGTTGACCACTTAACGAAAAAATTCGGAGATCACCTGGTTCTGGATGATATCACCCAACACATCAATCAGGGTGAAAAAGTCGTCATCGTTGGGCCTTCGGGATCCGGCAAATCCACCTTCCTGCGCTGTATGAATCTTCTGGAAGAACCCACATCCGGTACGATCGAATTTGATGGTGTGGATATGACATCTCCTAAAACAGATATCAATAAAATGCGCCAGCATATGGGAATGGTGTTTCAGCACTTTAATCTTTTCCCGAATATGACGGTGCAGCAGAACATCACGCTTGCGCCTGTTAAAACTGGATTAATGAATACGGAACAGGCTAATGAAGAGGCCAAAAAGCTGTTGGAAAGAGTTGGTCTGCCCGACAGAGCGGATTCCTATCCGTCCGCATTATCCGGCGGTCAGAAGCAGAGGATCGCCATTGTAAGAGCACTGGCCATGCATCCGAAAGTAATGCTCTTTGATGAACCGACGTCCGCGCTGGATCCTGAGATGGTAGGTGAAGTACTTGAAGTCATGAAGGAACTGGCAGAAGACGGAATGACGATGGCCGTTGTTACTCACGAGATGGGATTTGCCCGTGAAGTCGGTAGCAGAGTGCTGTTTATGGCAGATGCCAAGATCCTCGAAGAGGGTACGCCGGACAAGGTGTTTAATGATCCGCAGCATCCGAGACTGAAGGATTTCCTTTCCAAAGTTTTATAATATCATGTATAATAAGAGCAGTTTTTGTGGAACTGCTCTTTTTATATTTTACAAATTATATTAAATATGCCGAGTGGAGACTTTTTATGGGAAAAATAATCGATTTCAATTCACAACTTCACCGGGACGAATCGCTGGAGCATGAGGCGGATATGCTCCTTGCGTTCCTGGAGGATGGGGTAGAGGAAGATCAAATTAAATATCAGGCTGTAGTTCAGATCATCGATAGCGCAAAAGAAATCATCCGAGATTGCGATGAACTTCATTATGTGGAATTCAATTTGACAGAGGAGGCTGTCGATTTCTGCCTTTCAGGAGACCTTGAGCCTGGGGCCTATTCGATCTTAACGGGATCTGGCGCAGAGGGTGATTACGCATTTTATCTGCTGATTACCGATGAAGAGATAGAGTTTGAGCCTGTTATACGCTTTGGAACTTTATTATTAAGCGAAAAGGGTAGTCAGGTGTCGCTTTATTCTGATGGTGAATGGACTTCATGCACCTATGAAGAGGTTTTCGGAATAAGCCGTTCGCTGCATGGTATCCTGGAAAAGGAAAACGCAGAGTCCAATCTTCTGGAGTGCATGATGGCAAACGAAAACCAGGAGATTACGGATAGTTTGTTCGAAAGTGTCGAATGTGAAAACATGCATCTGATCAATCTTTTCAACAGTTCAAGAGGGCTTCTCGCCTTTGACAAGATGGAAGAACACTACCTTCTTGTGCCGTTAGACGGAAGAATTCACGGCATCGCTTTTGGCGAAAGCCGCAACGGATTGAGACTCTATCAGTTTCTGAACTACGATGAGATCTTTGAGTTCATAGAAGACGAGCCTTTCCCGTACCTGTGCGAGGCCTCAAAGGATCTTTCGATGACCACGGCACATAAGATTGTAGAGGAATATATTGACAGAAGCACGATTAGTAATGATATTTACTTATTCCCGTTATCTGCAAAGACGATGCTTAGGGTAAACGGAGATCTGCCTGCTTTGCCGGAGCTGCTAGCTCAAGAGTATGAGAAGTACAGGGAAAAGCTTACGGAGCACGAAGAAAGTGTTGCAAAACTGCTTTGCCAGACATTGGATGTTGAAATTTAATCAGGAGACGGATCGTATGAAAGTATTGATCAAAAAACTAAGAGAAGATGCTGTTATTCCGACAGCTGGTTCAGAGCATGCGGCGGGCTATGATTTGTATGCCTGTACCGGACAAGGAGAAATCCGTATTGCACCGCATTCCACGGAGATGATAGGAACGGGTTTGTCTGTTGCGGTACCGGAAGGATATTTCGGAGCTGTGTTCGCAAGAAGCGGACTCGCCACCAAGCAGGGACTGAGACCTGCAAACTGTGTCGGCGTATGTGACAGCGATTACAGGGGAGAGTACATTGTATCTCTTCACAATGATACCGATGAGGAAAAGCTTATAAAGGACGGAGAGCGCATTGCGCAGCTGGTGCTGATTCCGCATCTTGCGGTGGAATTTTCAGAAGCAGAAGAACTGGATGAAACCGAAAGAGGAGCTGGTGGATTTGGAAGTACTGGAGTTTGATGGTTCCTTAATGTAGACTGGTGAATGCTGTTGACAATCTGTATTTCAATAGATATTCTAAACTTAATTAAATATTATGGAGGAAACTATGGATTCTAAAGTACATGAATTAATTAATGACCAGATCAACAAGGAATTTTATTCTGCCTATCTTTATCTCGACATGGCTAATTTTTATACGGCAAAAGGTCTAGACGGATTTGCGAACTGGTTTACGATCCAGGCTCAGGAAGAGCGGGATCATGCAATGCTGATGTATACTTATCTTCAGAACAACGGAGAAAAAGTGGAGCTTAAGGCCATAGATAAACCCGCTCTGGAATATAATGACCTCATGGATCCGCTGAAAGGAGCTCTGGAACATGAGAAATATGTGACTTCTCTGATTAACGGAATTTACTCTGCGGCAAAGCAGGCAGAAGATTACCGCACCATCCAGTTCCTTGACTGGTTTGTAAAAGAACAGGGAGAGGAAGAAAAGAACGCTGCAGACAATATCAGCAAGATGGAATTGTTCGGTAGTGATCCGAGAGGACTTTATATGCTTAACAGTGAGCTTCAGAGCAGAGTTTATTCTGCACCCTCGCTTGTGTTGTAAAAAAAGATTCGGGGCTGATTAAAGCCCCGAATCTTTTTTTAAGACTCAATCGGAATTATTTCCACCAATCGAGATTCTCTTCTGAAAGCCCGATATTCTTTGCGAGAAATACAGGGTTTTTGCCTTCCTTACGCTGCTTGTCGTAATCTTTAAGAGCATCAAGTGCGGCTTTCCCGAGAATGACGCAGGATGGGAGATTTATCAGAGCCATTCCTCCCATCGTGATATCTGCCAGCGCCCATGCGGCATCCATCTCGATGATGGCGCCTACAAATACGATAACAGAGCAAAGAATCCGCCAGAACACCATGAATTTTTTGCCGGGCATGACATTGTGGTTAAGGTATGCCAGACCGTTATCCACGTAATAGAGATTTCCGAGCAATGTCGTAAAAGCAAAAAGTATCATGGAAACGGTAATGAAAACAGGACCGAATCCACCGAGAACGGAGGAAATGGAGGACTGAACATAGGGGGCTCCCGCAAGATCTGCTGCAGGTGTAACGCCTGAGCACAGACACATAAATGCTGTGGCAGTGCACAAAAGAAGGGTATCAATATAAACAGAAAGCACCTGAACAAGACCCTGCTTTACGGGATGACTGATGTCTGCGGAAGCCGCTGCGTTCGGTGCAGAACCGACACCTGCTTCGTTGGAGTACAAACCTCTTTTGATTCCGTAGACCAGACAGGATCCGGCAATGCCGCTTCCGATTGCGCGGAAATTAAATGCATCCTGAAAAATCATTTTGATAACGGTGGGGAAGTAGCCTATATTTGAAAATACAACGATCAATGCCACTACCACATAAAGAATTCCCATAAAAGGAACGAGCAGCTCAGTAATATTGGCAATTCTCTTTGCTCCGCCGAGTATGACAGCAGCAACAAGAAGTGCAAGTATGGCACCGATAATATAAGGTGTTACATTTTCATTGTAAAAACCATAGGCAGCAAAAGTAGACTGCAGATTGTATGAACACAAAAGATTGAATCCGAACGCATAAGTAAGGATTAAGAAAATTACAAACAGAACCGCAAAGAATTTGCTGTGCAGTGCATTCTCAATGTAGTATGCTGGGCCGCCGAAAAATTCTCCGGTCTCCTTATTTCTTCTTTTGAAGATCTGAGCCAAAGTGCTTTCTACAAACGCGGAACCTGATCCGAGGATAGCAAGGACCCACATCCAGAATACCGCTCCGGGGCCTCCGAGACAAATGGCTGTAGAAACACCGATTATGTTGCCAGTGCCGACACGGGAGGCTGTGGAGACCATCAATGCCTTAAAGGAGGACATGCCGTCCTCATGCGGTTTTTCACGAATACATCTGTTGGCCTCTCCGAAAAGGCGTATTTGAACAAAGCCAGTGCGGATCGAAAAATAAATACCGGCGACAGAAAGTACTACGATAAGGATTGGGTAGTACATGATGTCGTCAATTTTTGTCAGAATCGCTGTCATTATCTTTTCTCCTATCTCTCATATATTGAACAAGTATTAATAATATAAATTAAATTAGATTTAAATGCAATAAATCCTCGCCGAATATCTAAATAAAAAGCGGTATATTATATAGTGCAAAACATAAAATAAAATTAAAATACTGGTCATAATTATGCAACAAACTTCAATTTGAAAGTGGCATAATAGAGACATTGAAGTTTTTGGTATATAATGTTATCATTGCATGAGCAAATTGAGACAAAATTCTATTTGGATGGGAAAACGTATGAAAAGAAAAGTGTCTATTTCTATAGTGTTGCTGCTATGCTTTTCTATGCTGCTGACAGGCTGCGGAAGAGATTTGTTTAATACCGGAAGTAGCGAAGATACATTATCTCCCGCGGAGGAGTTTTCGACTTCTGAGGATGCACAGGATATGACCGAAGAAAATGTACTGGGTTATATGGATGTGTCACCCGATTCATCTTATAAAGATTTTATAGTTTTTGTAACAGAAAACGGTTATATGACAGGAGTCGACGCCGAGCATTTCGCACCGGAAGCCTATATCGATCAGGGCTCAGCCGTTGCTTTGCTTTCAAAAATGAGAAGTCAGTTCTATGGCGACGGTTATGTTTTTGAAGAGACCGATCCCTGGTATCAATCTTACGTGGATTACGCAATTGAAAATAATATTATTGAGCAGGAATATGAAGATTATTTCGCTCCTGTAAAAAGAGGCCAGTTCGCCGTGATGCTTGTTAATTCCGTTCCGGCGGCTTCACTGGTCGAAATCAATTCCGTTGAGGAAGGCTACATTCCTGATGTTTCTGTTGAGTCCTACTACCATGATGCGGTATATCAGCTCTATCGTGCCGGTATTTTCACAGGAATCGATGAAGACGGTGATTTTGCACCGGAGGAGAATATATCAAGGCAGGTAGTTGCCTGTGCAATCACTAGAATTATGGCATCCAGTATGCGGGGTAAAATAAGAACAGACACTCAGAAAACCGAGGACGAAACTTCCTACGAACCCGAAGAGGGACCGGTTGCATCGGATGATTATTTTAC